>Ga0123335_1003971_pt1 | contig 19813 bp, 18 predicted proteins | sample BiotimSIPDNA_2_FD_89707 | JGI IMG/M metagenome (GOLD analysis project Ga0123335, IMG submission 89707) | Anaerobic biogas reactor microbial communites from Washington, USA - Biogas_R2 time_0 SIP DNA | ecosystem: Engineered > Bioreactor > Anaerobic > Unclassified | place: Washington, USA...
ACAGGATGTGTCCGACCCTGCGTTTTTACAGCGCGCCCAGGCACAGTCAATCGACGTCAGCCTCCCTCGCCGTGTGGTGGTGATGCGCATCGTGGATATCACAAGGTACAGCGACAGCCCCACCGGGCAGGAGACCATCGACAAGATCAACCGCTGGGTGCGGCAGGCCCTGGGTCGGATCCCGGGGGCCATTTTCTCCAAAACCCCCTCCGTGATGATCTGCCTTTTGCCTTACCAGGAAAATCAGGCACTGACCCAATTTATTGACCGCACCTTTCGGGACGTCCTGGCCAGGTATGGCATCCAGCTCATGGCAGGAGTGGACGGAGGGGCTGGCACGGACCGCCTATCCGTCCACCAGGCTTACCAGGAGGCGATGAAGGCGCTTCAGGCATGCCCCATACGGGAGGGGCGGCGTATTCTGTTTTACGAGGATATCACCTATGAATTATTCCTCGAGGAAATCGATAAAAACACCAAAAAGCTTTTTGTGAGCCGGGTATTTCGCAACCTCGGCACAAAAGAGATCGAGGAGTATGCAGCCATTCTGGGCACGCTGTATGAGATGGACGGCTCCATCACAAAAACGGCCCACGCACACTTTATCCACAAAAATTCGCTGCAATACAAGCTCAACAAACTGGCCAGGATCACGGGGTATGATCCCCGCTCCTACTCGTCCATTCCTCTGTATTCCCTGGCGATGCTGTTTCGGGGAGAGTAAGAGACAACGCTGCCGGTGTTTACCGGATCATATCGGTCCCCATATAGGGTCTAAGCGCTTCGGGTACGGTGACGCTGCCGTCCTCATTTTGATAGTTTTCCAGGATGGCGGCCACGGTGCGGCCCACGGCCACGCCGCTGCCATTTAGTGTATGCACAAACTGGGGCTTGTCCTTGGGATTCTCCCGGTAGCGGATATTGGCCCGGCGAGCCTGGAAGTCCTCACAATTGGAACAGCTGGAAATTTCCACATAGCGTCCGTAGCTGGGCATCCACACCTCGATGTCGTAGGTTTTGGCTGCGGAAAAGCCCATGTCTCCTGTGCAAAGCGTCACCACCCGGTGGGGCAGGCCCAGCAGCGCCAGCACCTTTTCCGCCTGACGGGTCATGGATTCCAGCTCTTCGTAGCTTTGTTCCGGTTTGGCGATCTTCACCAGCTCCACCTTGTTAAACTGATGCTGGCGGATAAGGCCGCGGGTATCCCGGCCCGCGCTGCCCGCCTCGGCGCGAAAACAGGTGGAATAGGCGCAGTGACGGATCGGCAGCTGGGCTCCCTCCAGGATCATCTCCCGATACATGTTGGTGACGGGTACTTCCGCCGTAGGGATCAGGAAGGTGTCCTGATCCACTTTGTAGGCATCCTCCTCAAACTTGGGCAACTGGCCGGTACCGGTCATGGCGGCCCGGGTTACCATGTAGGGGGGATAGACCTCGTCGTAGCCGTCTGCGGCGTGGGTGTTGAGGAAAAAGTTGATAACGGCCCGCTCCAGTCTTGCACCCAGGCCCCGGTAGAAGGTGAACCGGGCTCCGGAAACCTTGGCGGCGGTCTCGAAATCCAGAATCTTCAAATCTGCGCCGATGTCCCAGTGGGCTTTGGGCTCCCAGGGGAATTGCCGCGGCTCGCCCCAGCAGCGCTGTTCCACGTTGCCGGTTTCATCCTTGCCCTTGGGTACGCTATCATGGGGTATGTTGGGCACATTCAGGAGAAAATGCTCCATGTTCGCTTCCAGCTCAGCAATGTCCGCATCCATGGCGGCGATCCTGTCGCCCAACTCCCGCATCTCCTCCATCAAAGCAGCAGTTTCGCTGTCATCGGCCCCCCGCTTCTTGGCTTCGCCAATGCGCTTGGAGGTGGCATTGCGCAGAGCCTTCTTCTCCTCCGCCTCGGCCATCAGGCTTCGGCGGACAGCGTCCTCCTTAAGGAATGGCTCCAGGGAAATGTCCTTGTTGCGCGCCTTCAGCGCGTCCACAAGTTCCTGGGGATTTTGACGAATCCGTTTGATGTCCAACATGGAAACCCCTCCGATTTCTGCCTTGAATAAAATGAAAAACGCCCTGCCGCTATGGATTTCCATAGCCACAGGGACGGAAGACGTTGCTCCGCGGTGCCACCCGGCTTAAACACCGGGCAAACCCGGTGTTTCACTTTCTTGCGCTGTACAGGGCGCTCCCCGCAGTTCCTCGCTGCAGGCTCCCGTGGTGGACATGGAATTCCTTGCCGCAGCCTCGCACCGGCCGGCTGCTCTCTGAAGGCGATGGGATTCGATGGCCACGATCATTGCCGTGAACTGATCATAAACTCTTTTACGGCACTTGTCAAGGTGCCGGTATCATATGTCCCATGGGACCATTTATCTGGCTCATCCACAGCAATTATGCTTTACCCGATCCTTTTCCTCGCTGCGTTTGGCGTTGTTGAAGCGCTCCAAGGTACCCACCAGATAGCCGGTAATGCGGCGGATGCGGTGGAAGGGTTGTTGGGGAAGATCATAGTTCAGCTCTACTTCATCCCCGTCCACCTTGATGTCGATGTGTCTGGGTTCCACGCCAAACTTATCCTTCGCCCTGGCTATGTAGGAATCGATCTCTTCCTGGGGCAATGTACCATTCACAACGGATACAGAGCATGCCATGTGCATTCATCCTTCCCTAAGCGCATCACTCGTGAAATAGGATTGCGTGATTTATTTCAATCTAAGGATACCCTCTCCCTGCCGGGGTGAAACAAAAAACGGAGGGAAAACATCTGGCGCCGCTCTCTGCCAAGGAGCGGTTTTTTTCGCGCGCAAATCCGACATGTTTGCGGGCGGCATTTGCGTATACTGGGATCAAGGGAAGGGAGCCGGAATGGGGGGCGCTAGAATGGTTCACGGGGAGGCCTACGGGTTGTGGAACGGGGCATTGTGCGCCGTGAGCCTGCTTCTGGGGGGCAAACTGGCCGGGCTGCCCACACCGGGGAAGGCCAGGCTGCTCATCTGCGCTCTGCTGGGAGCCGGGGGTTCCCTGTGGCAGTTGATGAATCCTGGTGAGGGAGAGTTGGCGCTTTTTTTGTGCTTGATTTCCGTTGGGATCTGCTATGGCAGAGAAGGGCTGACGGCTTTTGCCAGGGCACTGGTCACCACCGTATGCGCCGCCCTCCTGCCGGGCGGATCGGCCATAGCCTTGCTTGGTATGGGCTGTTCCCCGGCCCTGTCCATGGCCATGGCGCTGCTGTTGACGCTTCTTCTGTGGACATTAAGCGCCTTGTTACCCACAGTCATGCAGCGGGTGCAGCAGGTGGAGTTGGTGGCCAACGGCCAGAGCGTGCTGCTTCCAGCCATCCTGGACAGTGGAAACCTGCTGCGCGATTCGATCACATCCATGCCTGTGATGGTAATTTCGCTGCGGGCGGCCAGGGTGCTTTTCCCGGAGCATCCGGGCTTGGGCAGCTTGGAGGATTTGCCCGTGGGCTTTCGGCTGCTCAGCGTCCGCACGGCGGCAGGACGGGGGCTATGGCCGGTGTTCCGCCCGGAAAGCTGCCGGATATATTTGGATGGGAAGGCCTGCGAGGCTAAGGTAATGGTGGCGGTCGCGGGCCCGGCCTACGAAGGGGTGCAGGCTCTGGTACCCCTGGCCGCCATGCCTTCACCGGCCGCCCTTCCGGGCAATCTGGCAACGATCCAACCGGTAGGAGGGGAGCTTCCCCTGATGTCACAAAAGTAGAATGAGGAGGAGAATCATGGGCTATTTTGAGGAGCTTTCCGGCATTCATCACGCTTTGCAAAGGTTGTTGGCCAGGCTTTTCTCCAAGGAGCTGCTCTACATCGGCGGGCCGGATCCTCTGCCCGCGCCCCTGACCCTGCAAGAGGAACAGGAGTTGGTGCGGCGGCTCCTGGCTCAGGACGAGGGTGCCCGGGCGCGCCTGATTGAGCATAACCTCCGCCTGGTGGTGTTTATCGCCCGGCGCTTTGAGAATACCGGGGTTCCCCTGGAGGATCTGATTTCCATCGGTACCATCGGCCTGATCAAGGCAGTGGGTACCTTTGACCCGGACAAAAAGATCAAACTGGCCACCTATGCGAGCCGCTGCATTGAGAATGAGATCCTCATGTTTTTGCGCAAGACCAACAAGCTGCGCCTGGAGGTCAGCCTGGATGAACCCCTGAAAACCGATTGGGACGGGAACGAGCTTTTGCTGAGCGACGTGCTGGGCACCCAGCCGGACACGGTGTCCCAGAACCTGGAGCAAGAGATAGAGCGGGATTTGCTCAGGGATGCTCTCTCCCATCTGGGATCCAGGGAGAAGCGGATCATCACGCTGAGGTTCGGGTTGGGAGGCCGGGAGGAAATGACCCAGAAGGAAGTGGCGGATTTGCTCGGCATTTCCCAGAGCTATATCTCCAGGCTGGAGAAAAGGATTTTGAGCCGTCTGCATACAGAGCTGGAGAGGATTGGGTAAAAGAAGGACCAGGCAAGGGATTGCCATAGGGGACTCAGTGAAGCGGTCGTAATAGGCCGCTTTTTTGATGCGCCGGTAATACAATTGCTATGGTATCTGTGGCAGGACCTTCCCCATCCCTCTGCTCGTCTTGCGAAATCAACCTCAAAAGAGTATACTACGAAAATGGACAGACGCATCAAGGAGGAGAGTCGATGCCTGGAACCTATGCCTTGAAAGGGTTTTATCATACCGGCGGCCAAAGCGTCGCTCCTTTGCTGCCATGAATCATCCGGATCAACAGACCCTGTGGAGCGGATTTGCGGGGCACTCCACTCAGCCGCCCCTGGCGGACCGGATGCGCCCACGGACATTGGATGAGTTTATCGGCCAGAAGACGCTTTTGGGAGAGGGCAAACTCCTTCGCCGTGCCATTGTGGCGGATAGGCTCCAGAGCAGCATTTTCTGGGGCCCTCCGGGTTGCGGCAAAACCACCTTGGCCTTCGTCATCGCCAACATGACCGGCAGCGCCTTTGAAAAGCTCAATGCAGTCACCAGCGGAGTGGCGGACGTGCGCAAGGTCCTTGCCACGGCCCAGGAACGCCGTATGCGTCAGGGTCAGGCCACCTATCTGCTGCTGGATGAGTGCCACCGCTGGAGCAAGGCCCAGAGCGACAGCATTCTGCCCGCCATTGAAAGCGGGTTGATCCGCTTCATCGGCTCCACAACGGAAAACCCCATGGCCAGCATGACCCCGGCTATCGTGAGCCGCTGCCGGGTGTTCCACTTTGAAGCCTTATCCGTGGATGAGGTGGAGGAGGCGCTGCAAAGGGCCCTGGCCGACCGGGAGCGGGGCTATGGCCAGTATGCTGTGGAGTGCGAACCAGGTGCTCTTCGCTACATTGCGCGGATGTCGGAGGGGGATGTGCGCACCGCCTTGGGGGCGCTGGAACTGGCCTTTCTGACCACTGAGGAAACCACGGTTGAGGGCTACGGCAGACCCACCCGTTTCATCACCCTGGCCGCCGCCCAGGAGAGTGTGCAAAAGCCCGTCATGAAGCTGGATGAGGACCTGTATTACGACATGCTCTCCGCCTTCATCAAGAGCATGCGGGGCAGCGATGCGGATGCCGCACTGCTTTGGTTCAGCCGTATGATCTACGCGGGGGTGGATCCCAAGCTGATTGTCCGGCGGATCGTGGTCCACGCCAGCGAGGATGTGGGCCTGGCGGATCCCATCGCCATGCTCCAGGCCCATGCTGCCGTCAAAGCCCTGGAGTTCGTGGGCATGCCCGAGGCACAGATTCCCATCGCCCAGGCCATCATCGCCATCTGCCAGGCGGAAAAGAGCAACTCCGTCGTGCAGGCCATTGGCGCGGCCATGACGGACGCCCAAAAGGGGAACTTTTCCCCGGTGCCTCCCTACCTGCGGGACCAGAGCTATGCCCTGCCCCATGAGAAAACCCCGGACTACAAATACCCCCACGATTATCCGGAGCATTTTGTGAAGCAGACCTATTTACCTCCGGGCTATGAAAATGTCCGCTACTATTTCCCCTCCGACCAGGGCCATGAGGCCAAGATCAAGCAGCGCATGGCGCGTAGATTTGGAGAGAGGCATGACCCTCACCCGTAAGCCCGCCCGCAAACCCACCCGGAACATCGACATCGCAAAGGCATCCATGTATGCCATCATCATCAACGCTTTGCAAATCGGAGTGCTGGCGATTTTTGTGGTGTATATGCTCCTGATCGTTCCCCTTGGGGAGGTGAGCCTGAGCAGGATTCAGATTCTGGCGGTGATTTGTGCGCTGACGGCCACCTGGGGAGCGGTCATTGACATTCGCCAGGGGATGCTGGCCCGCCGTCAGGCACGAGCTATGGTGGATCTTGAGCAAACCAACACGCAGATGGATGCTCTCAACCATACCCTCAGAGCCCAGCGCCATGACTTCTTAAACCACCTCCAGGTGGTTTACAGCCTGATGGAGATGCATGAATACGACGAAGCCACGGACTATTTGGAGAAGGTGTACCAGGAGATTCGTGCCGTGTCCTCCGTGATGCGTACCCAAAGCGCGGCCGTGAACGCGCTGCTTCAGGTAAAGGCCGCGGCTTGCCAGGAGGCGGGCATTGCCTTGGAGCTCAGTATTCAAAGCAGCCTGGAGGAGTTGGCCATGCCCAGGTGGGAGTTTTGCCGAGTCCTGGGCAACCTGCTGGACAATGCCATGGAGGCGTGCCAGGCTGCGCAAGCGCCCCTGATCCGCCTGGAAATCACCGAGAATCTGCGTGGCTTCCTGATGAGCGTCCGCAACAATGGCCCGGTCATTCCCAGGGAGATGGGGGAGCGAATCTTCGAGCCCGGTGTCAGTTCCAAGGGAGAGGGTCGGGGCCTGGGTCTTTCCATTGTCCGGCAGACCCTGGAGGATTACGGAGGGCAGATTGATTTCTTCAGCAATGAGGAGGAGACGGTCTTTCGGTTGACCTTGCCCAAGGGAGCCAACTAAGCTCTCTGGCCATGCTTCCACCTCTTGATCGGATGAAACACGTAAAAGGAATCGGGGGCATAGCCCCTTGTCAAAGGAGTGCCCGCCGAAGCGATGGAGCAAACAAAGAAGCATTTTCTTAAGAATATGGTAGGCTTTTCCATGACCGCGTGGATTTCCTTTGCGATCGGGTTTATTGCGTCCCCCATCGCCACCCGGCTGTTTCTGCCGGAGGAACTGGGAAAGCTGAACCTTTTTAATACCTACGCTACCCTTCTGGCCTCGGTGTGCTATTTGGGGCTGGATCAGGCATTTGTGCGCTTTTATCGGGAGCCGCCGGGAAGGAGCACGGCCGCAGGGATGCTTACCTTTTGCGCCGCTACGTCCGTGGGCTTCAGCCTTTTATCCTCGGCAGTGCTGTATCTTGGCTGGCGCGGCATCAGCGTCCAGGTAGCGGGAGAGATGGATCGCTCCATCTTTCTGTGCCTGTGCCTGTTCAGCCTCTGCTCTGTGCTGTTCCGCTACCTGTCCCTGTGTTACCGGATGGAGCAAAACGCGAAGCTGTATACCATCCAGGGGGTTCTATATGTCCTGGTGACCAAGATCGCCTATCTGGCCGTGGGCTTTGTAAAGCCCCAGGGCAAAGTTGCCATCCTGGCACTGACGGCGTTGATGGGGATTTTCACCTTCATATTCGTTTTGCTGCAGCGCAGGCGCTTTGACATCGGATTCGCCATGCAGGTGGACAAGCCCTTCCTGAAGGATATGTCCGGTTTTGCCGTGCCGCTGATTCCCATGACCCTGATCAGCTGGCTCAATACGTCGGTCAGCCCGATTCTTCTGCGGCAGCTGATGGATTTCTCCGCCATTGGGATTTATACCAGCGCGCTGGTCCTGGCTTCCACGGTGAATATCATACAAACCGGCTTTAATACCTATTGGGCACCCTATGTGTATGAAAACTACCAAAGCGGCAACAAGGGAAGATTCTTCACCGTTCACCGTCTGATGGCCTGTGCTCTGACGCTCTTTGGCCTGGGTGTGACGCTGCTTCAGGGCCCTGTGTTTTTGCTGCTCGGGCCCAATTACCGAAGCTCCGTGGTGTTTTTTCCCTTTCTGTTTCTTTCACCCATTTGCTATTGTCTCAGCGAAACCACAGGCATGGGCATCAGCATCGCAAAAAAGACCTATTGGAACACCCTCATCTTTTTGGTGTCCGTGCTGCTGAACCTGGGTCTTTGTCTCCTGCTGATCCCTGTGCTGGGAGAAACGGGGGCCGCTTTGGCTGCCGCCGCGGCCGCTGTGGCTTTCCTGCTGCTGCGTACCTGGATTGGGGAGAAGTACTACAAAGCCATTGACAATTACCGTTCTCTGGCCTGTTCCATCGGGCTGATGCTGTTTGCCTCCTTTGGCAACTGGCTGCTGCGGTCAAATACTCTGGCCCGGTATGCACTGCTTTCAGGAACCCTGGTCCTGGCCTGCATTCTGTTTCGCGGTGAGATCGCCACCCTTTGGCGGACAGCCCTCCAGGTGCTCAGGGAGGGACAGAAGGTGCTCCGTCATCGGCCTGGGCCAAGCTCCGGGCAAAACCGGCCTCGTCACGGGGAGGAAGAACCATGAGCAAGCGGATCCTGATGCTTACGGACGCGGACAGTTTTTGGACACGCCGGTATATCGAGCATGTGCTCCTGCCCGAGGGTCACCAGGTGGTGGTTTTCCCGATCTGGGGGGATCAGGGAACCAATGCCGGGTTTTATCGGCAGCACGGCATCAAGGTCTATCAGGACCGGCACAGGATGCCTCTCATCCGACATATTCCCCGGCTGCGGATGTGGGTGAGGATCTGGCTCAACGGCAGATCTTTGCGGAAGCTGGGGCCCTTTGACATCATCCATAACCACTATCTGTCCCGGCGCGACCTTGCCCTGGGCCAGGCTCTGGCAAGAGCTTTTCCCAAGGCCCGGTGGGTGTGTACGTTTTGGGGCAGTGATCTGCTGCGGGCCTCCCGCAAGGCACTGAAAGAAATGGGACCTTATCTGCGTCGCTGCCACGCCGTCACCGTTCAATCGACTTTGCATGAGGAACTGCTCCAAAAGGTTTACGGAGAGGCTGTGACCCGGAAAACGGTTCTGGTCCAGTTTGGGGTGACGGTCTTTAAGGAGATCGACAAAATTGAGGAGACCATGACCAAAGCCCAGTGCAAGGCTCATTTTGGGATTGGGCAGGAGCAGCGTGTTGTCTGCGTGGGCTCCAATGCTTCTCCTGCCCAGCACCAGCCGGAGGTGCTCAGCGCCTTGGCGCAGATCCCTCCTGAGGAGCTGTCCACCATTACCATCGTACTGCAGATGACCTATGGAGGCCACGACGAAGACTATGTGCGGCAGGTGGAGGAGAAGGCTGCTGCGCTTCCCTGCCGGTGCGTGTTCTTACGGGAGTTTCTGGATGGGGAGGAAAGCGCAAAGCTGCGCAAGGCGGCGGATGTTTTCATTTTGGCCGTTCAGACGGATGCTTTTTCTGCCAGCATGAGAGAGTACCTCTATGCCGGCGCCCAGGTGATCACAGGAGATTGGCTGCACTACCCCCAGCTCTTGGAGTCCAGGATTCAGACCACTCATTTTGCGGATTATGACGAGCTTCCCTCTTTGCTTGTAAGCGTCCTCATGAGCCCGATTCCCCACCAGGAGAGGGAGCGGCGGCGGATGGAGTTGGGATCCCGTTATTCCTGGGAGGCGGTTCGGCGGGACTGGCTTGCCACTTATACCTGAAACTCCATGGGATTCCCCTCCAGATCATACAGCACGAAGGAAATGGAATAAGTGATTTTCCGGGTTTCCAGACCTGTGTCCGTCTCCGCCTGGATGATGGGGTTTTCCGTTATGATTCGGCCTTCGATGAAGCCGTTCAGAGGCTGGGTGGGCACATCGCTCATGACAGAAAATCCACGCCCCAGCTTGTTAAGATACTGCACGGCACCCTCACCTGCGGATACCCCGCCCAGGCCTGCGGAAAAGGCAGAGGCCATGTCAAAGCCGCTGGGGATCCGGTTCACTCCCCGGGTGTCGATGTAGCCGTATAGGCCTTTGTAACTTACCGCAGATATGCCGTCGGCGGCAAATGGCGTGAAGGTGGCCCAGGATGGCTTCAGCACAACGCTGTCCAGGGACAGGAGGCCCCAAAGCTTGTTGTTTCGCATCCAGGCCCTGTGATAGATGGGATCAAACTCTGTGATCTCGTCATACTTGTTGGAGATGACCCATTCCCCCTGTCCATTGATGACCCCCCATTTGTCACCACGCTTTGCCGGGCAGCGCTCCATGGCAAAGATTCCTACCTGGGAATAGGCGGGCTTGATGACCAGTTCCCCTTGGGTATTGATAAAGCCCCATTTCTTGCCCTGCTTGACTCCTGCCAGGCCGCCGCCAAATGAATGTACGTCATCGTAGGTCAGGGGGATTGTTACCTGGCCGTCGGTATTGATGAACCCGGCGCGCTTGTCCTGAGATACCCCTGCCATCCCTTCGCGGAAGGGAAGGGCGCTGTCCCAGGCGAAATCACCCGGCAGCATCCGACCCTCCCGGCTGAGGTAACCCCATTTTCCATAGGACTTCACGGGGACAAAACCCTCGGCATAGGCCCCGATGTCCTCATACTCTCCGCCCAGGGACTCGCCGGTCTGCAGATACATCAGGGTGAAAACCTGACCGGTCCGCAGAGCCCCGATGCCATCTGCAGTCCAAAGAATCTCGTCATAGGCGATAGGTGCCACCAATTTCCCGTCCCGTCGAAGCAATCCGTATTTTCCCTCCTGGGGCAGCAGATTGGTGCCGTCGCAGAAGGTGCTGCCCATGAATACCGCCGCCACAGGCAGTGCTTCCCGGTCCTTGTCTGACAGCCACACACTTTCCGGACGGAAGCTTCGCTCTGCCCAATCAAACTGTGCCTCTATGATGACCTGCCCATTGCCGCTCACATAACCGAAAAGGTCCTCCTGTTGGAAGCGGTGACAGAACAGGGCTTGGGCCTTGGCCGCCAGGGCTGCGCTGTCCAGAAAATCTCCCAATTTGGAGAAACCCCCCGCCGCCTTGGCAGGGTCATTGCGCAGCAGGTGCAGTTTAGCCTCCAGATAGGCTGTATACAGGGGCGCGTCCTGGTACTTTCCCATCTTGGCAAAAGTGTTGATAGACGTAATCAGATCGCCGCTTTCCGCCATGCGGCAGGCGGCTTCATACGCAGCGGCCAGGGGACCCCCGGCCTGTATGGCCCCGGCGGCCGTGTGGGAAGGCTCCTGCTCTACCACCAGAAAATCGCTTGCCAGAGCGATACCCCGGGATAGCACCAGGATCAATACCAAAACAATTCCTGTGAATCTCTTCATGAACATGCCCCGCTTCTTTTGTTTCAGGTGGTTGCTCTGTTTTTATGCCCATTGTACCATGTTGCTTGAACCCGTGCAACGCCTGGGGCGGATTGACAAGGCTTTCCTGTTGATGTATTCTTTGACAATAGGCGCGCACAATGCGCCTTTTGGAGCATACTGTTGCAAGGAAGCAACTTTCTCCTGGCATCAACATCAGGAAAGAGGGCGGTATCATGGAGCAATTTCGAGTGGGGATCATCGGTGCCACAGGTATGGTGGGGCAGCGCTTTGTGTTGCTGCTCAAGGATCATCCGTGGTTTACGGTCACTTGCCTGGCGGCCAGCAGCCGCAGTGCCGGCAAGACCTACCGGGAAGCGACCCAGGGCCGTTGGGCTTTTGAGGCCCCCGTTCCGGAGAAGATTGCCAATTTGCCCGTGATGGATGCCGCTCAGGTGGAGAAGATTGCTCCCCTGGTGGATTTCATCTTTTGCGCTGTGGATATGAAGAAGGACGAGGTCCTGGCCCTGGAGGAGCGCTATGCCAAGGCGGAGATCCCCGTTATCAGCAACAACAGTGCCAACCGTATGGTTCCGGATGTGCCCATGATGATTCCGGAAATCAACGGGGATCATGCCGGAATCATCAAAGCCCAGCGTGAACGCCTGGGCACGAAGCGGGGATTTATTGCCATCAAGCCCAATTGCAGCATACAGAGCTATGTGCCCGCACTGTGGCCCCTGATGGATTTTGAGCCTTATCAGGTCATTGCCTGCACCTATCAGGCCATCAGTGGTGCGGGAAAAACTTTCGCCTCCTGGCCGGAGATGGTGGACAATGTGATTCCCTACATTGGCGGCGAGGATGAGAAGAGCGAGAAGGAGCCCTTGAAGATCTTTGGCACAGTTGGGGAAAAGGGAATTGAGTTGGCTGCCTGGCCGGTGATCAGTGCCCAATGCCTGCGGGTGGCCTGCTCCGACGGCCACATGGCCGCCGTGAGCGTGGGCTTCCGAAAAAAGCCCACGATACCGCAGATCCTGGAGCGCTGGGAGAACGCAGTACCCGCCACCCAGGGGTTGGGCCTGCCCTCGTCCCCCGCAAAGTTTCTTTATTATTTTACAGACCCCGCCCGCCCGCAAACCAGGCTGGACCGGGACTATGAAAACGGTATGGGCATCACCATAGGTCGCCTGAGGGAGGATGCCGTGTTGGACTACAAGTTCGTGGCTCTGAGCCATAACACCCTGCGCGGTGCCGCGGGCGGCGGTGTGCTCAGCGCCGAATACCTGTGCAAGTTGGGTTACATCACGCCGCAGTAAAACCGGGAACAGAAGGAGGCTTTCCATGGCGACGAAGGCTTTGTTTCAAGGCAGCGCGGTAGCGCTGGTCACTCCCTTTGCCAACGGGCAGGTGGATGTGCCTGCCATCCACCGCCTGGTGGAGTTTCAAGTGCAAAACGGCACTGCTGCCATCGTTGCCTGTGGTACCACAGGTGAACCCACCACCATGACCGATGAGGAGCAGGAGGTGGTGGTACGGGAAGTGGTGAAGGCGGTGGCGGGACGTGTTCCGGTCATCGCGGGTACCGGCAGCAACTGTACCCGGCATGTAATCGACACGGCCAACCGTTATGAGGATCTGGGCTGCGCGGCCCAGTTGGTGAATACCCCCTATTACAACAAGACCTCCACAGAGGGGCTGTATCGCCATTTCATGGAAATCGCCGACAAAACAGCCCTTCCCATCATCATTTACAATGTACCCAGCCGCACCACCATTGATTTGGGCCCGGAAACACTGGAAAGGCTGGCCTCCTGCGAAAAGTTTATCGGTATCAAGGAAAGCAGTTATAACATTCCCTATGTGATGGAGAAAATCCGCCGGATTGCCGGTCGGATGACTCTATTCAGCGGCAATGACGATACCGTGGTGCCTCTGATGGCGCTGGGAGCCCAGGGCGTGATCTCCGTGGTAGCCAATGTACTGCCCCGGGATATGGCGGACATGGTGCAATGCTGGCTAACGGGCGATATCAAGACATCCCGGGATCTCCAGCTGCGGCTGATGCCGGTGATCCAGGCCCTGTTTACCGAAGTCAACCCCATCCCCGTCAAGGCAGCGGTGGAGATGATGGGCCTGTGCAGTGGCGAGGTGCGCCTGCCATTGGTATCCATCGGCCAGGATAATCGGGATCGGCTGGAGCAAGCCTTGGCCGGTATGGGTGTAGAATGGTAGACGAGGGGATGATACCAGGGAGATCATCCAAAGCCGGAAGTTTGGAGGGGTCACAACCCCTTCAACTGAAAGGAGGACAAGCATGCGGATCGTGATTGGCGGTGCTTTGGGGCGTATGGGTCAGGAGCTTGCCTCCGCCGCGCAGGCTCAGGGGATTCAGGTTGCCTGTGGTGTGGATGTGGCTTATGCAGGGCAGCCTGCAGACTTTCCCATGGTGGCAGGCTACGAGCGGGTCACCCAGCAGGCAGACGTGCTGATTGATTTTTCAAGACCCGATGCCTTGCCGGAGATCCTCGCCTTTTGCCGGAGCCGGAGGTTGCCCGCCGTTCTCTGCACCACGGGCTATACCGACGTTGAACTGGCAAGCATCCACAAGGCCAGTCAGGAGATACCGCTGTTGCGCAGCGCCAACATGAGCCTGGGCGTACATGTGCTGGAACAGATGATGGCTCTGGCATGCAAGGTCCTGGGAGAGGGTTATGACATTGAGATTGTGGAGCGGCACCATCGCATGAAGGCGGACAGCCCCAGCGGGACTGCACTGATGCTGTATGATACGGCCAGACGGGAGATGGGCGGGGGAATCAAGCCTGTCTATGGTCGCTATGGACGCATGGAGCAGCGCCAACCGGGCGATGTGGGGATCCATGCTGTCCGGGGCGGCAGCATGACCGGAGAGCATGAGGTGGGTTTTTATGGGGAAGGGGAGCAGCTGCTGCTCATCCACCGGGCGGAAAACCGGTCCCTGTTTGCCCAGGGGGCGCTGAAGGCAGGCCGCTTTTTGGCCGGTAAGCCTGCAGGGCTCTATTCCATGCGGGATGTGGTTGCTCAAATGCTGGCCTGAGGTCTCAGGATGAACCAAAGGGCCCAGGAATCGCCGGAATCAGCGCTCCTTGGGCCCTTTTACAATCTTATCGTAAGCATACGGTCCATGTTTACTGGGTTTCGTCGGACCAGGCGGATAAATTGTCCTGTATGGTGGCGAGTATTTCCTGCAATGCAATGCGCTGCTTTGGGTTCAGGCTCTGGGGCATCGGGCCGATGATGCTGCTTTTCAGACTGCCCGCCAGCAAATAGTCCAGGCTGACGTTCAGTACATTGGCGATGGAAACCAATGTTTCCAGGCTGGCTTTGCGCGTACCGCGCTCCACATGGCCGATGAAAGAGGTGCTTACGTTGACGCGTTCCGCCAAGGCTTCCTGGGTAAAGCTGAACTCCTGGCGCCGTCTACGAATACGTCTGCCTAAATCCACATAATCCATCCTTGCACCTTCATTCATAATGAACCTGTCACAAATCTTAAGGAATAAAATATCGAAAAAGAAAGAATTTTGCAAGAGACCAGAAGTAATTTATACGCCTGGAAGTATCAAATTATCCATTTAGAAGCATTTTTGGGTATGCATTGGAGTACAGCACGGTTCATCACAGTCCGGCAAAGAGACTTGTAAAATATATTTTGGAAACGACTATGCAAGGAGTTGTTTTCATGCTATAATGACCATGTTGACCCAGCCAAATGTGGTTTCGGTTTAGGTTCCTTCCTCCTTCGTTCTTGATGTCCGAGAGCTGGAAATCCATGAACCAATCAACGAGAGGCGCTTGGGACACAGATCATCTATTTTGGAGGTAACCTAACCATGTTTGAAGACAAGACCCTAACCTGCCGTGATTGTGGCGCCGAGTTCGTTTTTTCCGCTTCTGAGCAACAATTCTTTGCTGACAAAGGGTTCCAGAACGAGCCCAGCCGCTGCCCCGGTTGCCGCAGCGCCCGCCGCAACAGCCAGAACCCCAATCGTGGCGAACGCCAGATGTATGAAGTGATTTGCGATGGTTGCGGAGCCACCACCCAGGTGCCCTTCCAGCCCCGCGGAGATCGGCCCGTATACTGCCGCGACTGCTTCGAGCGCAACCGTCAGAACCAGTATTAAGCTTGTTTCCCTTGAAAGAAAGGGATACGATAAAAGGCCCTCCACATGGAGGGCCTTTTACGTTACAATTACTGTACCCGCTTGATGGTCTCCCTCACCTTGGAAAAGATGTTCAGGTAGTCATCCTTGTAGGCCAGTGGGTAGACGATTTCAATGCAATAGAGCACCTTGTCAATCGTGGTGCAGTGGATCCGCCCGCCCACCTTCACACCATCGGCCATGGTGCCGCTGTAGTTTGCGTACACACCCTTGCTGCCCATGAGATACCTGCTGGCAGTCAGACTGGGGGACCACTCTTCGAAGTTGGTGGAACTGATGGCCCTGAGGCGTTCCAGTACCTCGGTTTTCAGGTTGCTCTCCGAATAGTCGTTGTTGACAGGGATGGCATATACCTTCACGATGCCTGGCTGCTTGTCCTTGACCTGGGTGTCGGGCTCCGTGAGGATAAACTGCTCGGGTATGCTCTCATCCGGTACCCAGCCCCGGGGTCCCTCAAAGGTGAGTTTCAGTGACGTGGTATAGGTGTCGTAGGCAAAGACCAGCTCTGTGCGGGGCGTGGGCGAGGGCATATCCACAGGATCCAGAGGAATGGGTGTGCTGCCTGCATAGGGATAGGGCGTGCTTGCCTCGGCCTGGGCAGCGAAATCGATTATTTCTTCGTCGCCAAAACCTTCCTCTTCGGCACCGGTAAGTTCTTCACCATCAGAGCTAACGTCAAAAGGATTGTTGGAGAAGATGCTGTCACTGCTGCCGGAGGTATCCGCTTGCTGCTGGGGATCAGGGGTATTCTCGGCCACTGGACCGATGTATTGGGTGACCTCGGCAAACTGCTGGGGCGGGTTCTGCTGTCCTGAGCAACTGGAAAGGGTAGCCAGGATCACCAACAGGGATAGAATCAGCTTCCAATGGCGCTTCATATGCTCTCCTCCGGTGGGCAGCCCTCGCTGCGGTTGTTTCCGATCACGGGTTTATGCCCGCATTGCGTTACAATGATCCAACGATGAACAAAGCGGTTTTCGTCATTATGCAATGAGATTGTAACATTTTTGGGGACCTCTCGTCAACCTTCGGGCAAGGAAGGCTCCTGTGTGAGTTCCTCATACTTGGGGCGATAGAGGCGGCGGTCCAGGGACCAGATTTTTTCGGAGAAAACCCCTGGGGAGACCTTACCCAAGGCGGTTTGCATTTCGTTCATTCGGGCATCCAGCAGGTCCAGCCAGTGGAGCAGTTCCGCTTCCGGAAACATAGGCTTGCGGGGGCTTCCGAAGGCCTCCTCCCCATGGTGGCTGAGCATCATGTGCTGCAGGAGCAGCACCGGCTCACCGCTGACGCCAATCCTGTCCGCTGCTTGGGCGATGCGGGTAACACCAAGGGTCAGATGACCGAGCAGAAGGCCGTTTTGCGAGTAATCCCGCACCACGCCCAGGAGATCGCTTTCCATTTCCTCTGTCTTGCACAGGTCATGGACGATCACCCCGGCAAATACAAGGTCCCTGTTCAGCCAGGGGTATACCGCAAGGATGGCCCGGGCGGCCCGGAGCATGCCCGTGGTGTGATGCAAAAGCCCGCTGCGTTCCGCGTGATGGATTTTTTGGGCGGCCGGGTAATAGATCAGCTTATCCTGGTATTGATCGACGAGTGCTCCGGTGAGCTTTCGCAGGGGTGCGCTTGTCATCTCTTCAATAGCAGTTCGCAGCTCCACAAGCATATCCTCAGGGCTTTCCGGAGCGCTGGGAGTAAGCTGGGCGATATCCACCTCATCCGCAGGCTCCAGCCCACGCAGCTTTTCAATGCGCAGCTGCAAACGGCCATTGTATTCCAGCGTACCGCCCCGAACCTTCACCACGGTGCCTACAGCAGGCGGCGCTACATTGCCATCCCAAAGCTTGGCGCTCACCTCTCCGGTGCGGTCCGCCAGGGACATATCCAGGTATTTTGCACCATTGCCACCGGTGCGCTGCTCGCTCATGCGCACCAGAAGGAAGCCTTCAAAGCGGATATCCTTTACAAATTCACAAACGGGTGGTTGCTGCATATTCGGCTCTCCAGTCTTTAATCCTCGGCATATAGGGGAACGCGGGTACCCGGCAGGTTGGTGTAGCGGGCAAACTCCGCCTGCCACTCCACCATCACCGTTCCCACGGGACCGTTGCGTTGCTTGGCGATATGGATCTCGCCTTCGCTGTCGTCAGGCTTTCCGCCGGTCTCGGCTGTGGCATAGTATCCCTCCCGGTGGAGAAACAACACTACGTCAGCATCCTGCTCAATGCTGCCGGAATCCCGCAGGTCACTGAGCAGGGGACGCTTGTCCGTTCGGTTGGCGGGAGCACGGGACAGCTGGGCGCAAGCCAGCACCGGTATTTTCAACTCCAGGGCAATGGACTTAAGTTGCCGGCTGATTTCACTGACTTCCAGCTGCCGGTTTTCCGTGCGCTTGTCGCTGCCCATCAGGCCGAGGTAGTCCACCACCACCAGATCCAGCCCCTGTTCCATCATCAACCTGCGGCAGCGGCTGCGCAGCTGGGATGGGGTGAGGGCCGGGGTGTCATCGATATAAATGGGGCAGGAGCTCAAGTAGTTGAGGGAATCCCCCAGCTTGATCCACTCCTCATCACTGAGCATCCCTGTGCGAACCCGCTGCATATTGATATTGGATGCGGAGCAGAGGATACGCATGCCAATCTGCTCACTGGGCATCTCCATGGAAAAGATTGCTACGGTTTTATGGCCTTTATCCGCCGCGAACAGGCTAATGCCCAGGGCGGCCGAGGTTTTGCCCATGGCGGGGCGGGCCCCGATGAGAATGAACTCACCGCCGTGGAAGCCCGTGAGCATCCGGTCCAGGTCATACAATCCCGAGGGCACCCCCGATAGGCGGCCCTTCAGGCGGCTGAGTTCCTCGATTTTGTCGAAGGTTACGCTGAGCACGGTGCTCAGGGGTTTGAGGGTATCCGCGCCACCCCGCTTCATCACAATATTGAAGATCTCCCGCTCCGCTCCGTGCAGGATCTCGGGCAGGGGTTCCAGCTGGCTGTAGCATTGCTCCATGATTTTCTGGCAGGCAGCGATGAGCTTGCGCAGGGTGGATTTTTCCAGGACGATCTCCACATAGGTGCGGGTGTTGGCGGTGGTAGGCACAAAGCGGAATGCTTGCAAAAGATAGGAAGCGCCGCCCACGCCCTCCAGGGTGCCCCGGCGGGAGAGCTCGTTGCTCACGGTCATCACATCAATGGGGGATCCCGACACATGGAGGGTTTTCATGGCGTCAAAAATTTCTTTGTGTTCCGGGGAGTAAAAGTCACCGGGAGAGAGAAGTTCAAAGGACAGGGTGGCAGCAGAGGAGTCTTGGAGCATGGCCCCCAGCACCGAGCGTTCCGCGTCGATGTTATTGGGCGGCAGGGCACGAAGCAATTCCTGTCCTTCCATTACAATTCCTCCCCGTGAAGCTTTGCGTAATATGGATGAGGTTTTCCTTTAACAAGCGCACCGCATCTCCCGTTACTTTGCCACAGCCTCCACATGCACGGTCATGGGGGTGGTAATCCCACTGTAGATCCACACGGAGATTTCCATATCACCTGCATGACGGATGGGTTCGCATTCGATCTTGCGCTTATCGATCTCAATGCCGTGTTGGGCTTTCAAGGCCTCTGCAATTTCCTGGCTGGTGATGCTGCCGTAAAGACGACCTTTTTCACCACCCTTGGCGGTGATATGGATTACCTTGCCCCGCAGAGCGGCAGCTTTTTCCATGGCTGCTTCCCGTCGTTCCTGCTCCTGCTTGGCCTCCAGGGCGTGTTTGCGCTCGATCTCCTTCACCGCTCCGGGAGTGGCTTCCATGGCCCACTTCCGGGGAAACAGGTAGTTTCGGGCAAATCCGTCGGATACATTGAGGATTTCATTCTTTTTCCCGGTCCCTTTGACGTCGCACAACAGAATAACTTTCATGGTTTAGTCCCCCTCATGATGATGAAATGTGGCATTTCGCAGATCCATGAATTGATCGGCCATACCCAGGATAAGAAGAAGGGTTGGAAAGAGCAGGTACACAGCCCCAGTCAGGAGGCCCGCGAAGAGGCTTCGCGCCGGATGCCTGCGGCAAAGGAAGAAAACCAGCGTGGAGGCTCCCATAAGGCGGCAGATGGTAGCAAAGGCCGCCATCATCAAACTGCTCATCAGGGCAGGAATTTCTCCGTCCACCAGCCCCAAGCCCAGAGCCACCAAAGCGAGAAAAGCAACGTATCGCCGGTCGGCATGGGGCAGGCGGAGGGTTCGAAACAGGGGGTAGGGTACCTGGCCGGTGGGAACCGTTTTGTGGGCAGGCTCGAGCTCCACAGGGGCGGACCGTCTTCCGATCTCCCTGGCAGAGCGAAGCGCCGTAAACAGC
>Ga0123335_1003974_pt1 | contig 19801 bp, 14 predicted proteins | sample BiotimSIPDNA_2_FD_89707 | JGI IMG/M metagenome (GOLD analysis project Ga0123335, IMG submission 89707) | Anaerobic biogas reactor microbial communites from Washington, USA - Biogas_R2 time_0 SIP DNA | ecosystem: Engineered > Bioreactor > Anaerobic > Unclassified | place: Washington, USA...
AAAGAAAGGCTTTTTGTAGGTGAGCTTGAGCACCAAGTCTACCGGCTTGGTTTCGGCTGTTGCGGCGAGGGGCTTTTGCGTCGCCCTGTCGATAAACCTGTTGGGCTGCCGCTCTTCCCAGTGCAATTGCCAGGCGTGGAACGTTTGCTTTGAAATGGTCAGGAATTTGGAGTTGTACGGAATTGCTTGGGAGGGGATGCTCGAGCGAATCGATTTTGTCGTCCAGGCGACGAATTCCCGATCTTCCTTGGAAAATGGGCTATGGGGATTGTTCAGCAGGATTTGCGACCCCATGTTGAGGATTTGGGCGATGGTCAGCAGTTCCCTGGAGTCGTTGACATTGCGGTAGAATCTGACCATGATTTCCGTGACGCTGTACTTGGCATCGATTTCCGCTTCGATTTTTTGTACCGTGCCTGGAGATGTATCCTGGTTGATGTTGAACGGAATGTTTTGCTGTACTGGTCTTCTTGTTTGCGTTTGCTGTGGTTTTGGTTGTCGCCTTTGGCTAGGCGGCGTTATCCAGCCTTGGTCATAGCAGACCCTGAAGAGCAGCAGGCATGTGGCGTAGTTGTGCGGGCAAAGGTGCTGTGGCGCCTTGCAGGAGCAGGTTCGATCCCAGATGCCTTCCTTGAGCTTCCAGATGTTGTTGTGGACGCCAATCGTTGCGCTGAGGGTGGTATCGTTCCAGAAGAGTCGGACTTTCGATTCTGAAGCGATCAGGTTGGCGGCCATATTCCTAATAATCAGCGTGTATTGTTCCTGGACCTGTGCTTGAGTTGGCCATTCTGGAAGCCAGGAAGGCGGTTTTTGTGGATGGGATATGGTAATCGGCATTGGAAATCAACGTTTATTGGCGACGAGCAGGGCAAGGCGTCCCAGGAGCCTATGGAATGCACGCACTATTTCCTGGGCATGGAACCATTTGTCCAACCTGCTTTTCTTTAGATCGATTGCCTTGACAGGGCAGAATTCATGGCAGCAATAGCACCTGATGCAGGTGACGTGGTTGAGTTTGTCTTCCCCTGGCTTGAGCGGGTCGATCGCAGGTGGGTCTATCGGGCATCCGTTTTTGCATCTCATGCATTTGATGCACTTGTCTAGGATAATCTGCGGCCTCGGCACAATGAGGTTGCGCAGCCATTTGAGTGTTTTCCTGGGAAGCGGAAGGAGCCTTAGGATGTTTGCAGGTGCCTTGATCAAATCGTAGTCGTCGATGGCGACGTCCTGAAGGCTTTCCCCTCGAATGTCAATGTCAGCCAAGTCGGTTTTGCCGAAGTTCGCCCGCCTTGCCGCCATCAGTATCGGCTGTTCCTCTGGCTTGAGTCCGACGATTGCCGAGGCGACGGTGTCAACCGCCGCCAAGTCGTCGCCAGCAATCAGCAAGCCTATTTGCCTCGGTGTTCCCCCATTCGGTCCTGGTCCCTCCATTCCGACGACTGCGTCCACGATCGCCAAGGCAGGATTTGCGGTCCTGTTGATGTCAACAATCAGGTCTGCAAGGCGGTCTGGATTCTGGAACCTGAAGTGGAATTGCGCCTTGGCCATGCCGGGGATTAGCCCGAATTGGTTTTTGATGGCGCAGGTGAACGCCATTTGCGAATGGGTTTTCAGCTTTGGCAGGGTGATCAGCACATCGTTGTTGGCGATATGCTCGGTCAGTTCCAGGTTTTGGAGGAGGGTGTTGCCGTCGTGGTGGTAGGTCTTCGTCTTGTCGAATTCCGCTATGGTTGCGTTTCCGAGGACTGCGGTCAATCCCGAGGCTTTTGCGACGGAGGTCGTGGTTCCGACTCCCGGTCCGTCGCCAAGGGAAATCGATGCTGGCTGTGCGTTTTCGCAAGCTTGGATGACTGCTCGGACAATCGCTGGATGCGTAGTGACCGCCCTTTCGGGAACGGCAGGCGCAACCAAGTTCGGCTTCAGCAGTACACGTTGTCCAGGCTTCACGAAATGACCGATGCCGCCCCAGGGGGACAGCAGGCTGGTCAAGGCTTTGGAAACGGCGTCGGGATTGTCGTAGGAATCGAGTTTGACAATGCTGACGATAGGCTTTTCTGTCATATCTTGGGACATGTCAACGTTCCTTGTCTTCCAAGTTTTGTCGTTTTCCAACGATGTCGACTGGCTTTTTCAGGATATAGAGAATGATTGTTGTGACGAGGTAGCTCGCCATAAAGCAAATGAAGTATGCCCAGTACTCGGTTGGAATAATTGATGTGAGGGATTTCGGTAGCCTTTCAGCAAGCCAAGGCGTCGTTGCAGGTTGGAATAAATAAGCTCCGATTGTGCCTGCCGCGAGGCATATCGCCACGATGATGATGCGGAAGACTTGTCGTGCGATCCTGAGTAGAACCAGGATTGTGAAGAGTGCTCCGAGTACGAGGATCAGCGCTTTCCACCAGTCTTGGCGCCAATCGAAATCCCCGTCCTTGAAGTTGAGCTGTTCAAGTTGTGAAGTGGACTTCGATTCGGCTTCCTCGGCTGGCGCCTCCGAGGCTTCAGCTTCTTGTGTGGCTTGCGCTTGCTGAGGCGTTTCCTGCGGCTTGGCTTGGGTCGTTTCCTGCTTTTCCTGTGTCTCCTGCCTAGACGGGAAGAAGCGATTCAGGAAATCTTGCCCCTGGGTTTTGCATTCAATGGCGAGGATTGCCAGCGCCAAGGCGATGACGATGGCGCTGACCTTTCGGAAGGCTAGCTGCCTGATGGCGAAAAGCAAGAATGAAGAACCTGGTAATGCCATTGTAAATGAAAATCAGTATTTGGTTGCTTATGGCTCGATGCCTTGCTCTTTCAGGATAGCCTGGATGTCCTGCGGAGCTACATTCCGTGGAGCAATGCGATGACGTGCGGACAAGGCGGCGGCGACGCCGATGCCTTGGCCAATGTTGGCGCAAATGGGCATGACCCTGAAATTGGAGTGTGCCTTGTGGGTTCCGGCGATGTTGCGTCCCGCCAGAAGCAGGTTGTCCACCGCCTTGGGGACGCAGGACCTGTAGGGAATGGTGTAGTGCCCCTTGCTCTTGAAATGGTGCTGGGCGCCATCCTTGTCCAAGCCAGCCCCGTCCAGGTTGTGGATGTCGAAGTTGAACAGGTTTTTTGTTGCGATCCAGTCGTCGAACACCCTTGCTTCGAGGATGTCGATTTCGTTGAGCACGTATCCAGCCTCGAAGTGCCTGGTTTCCCTGACGCCGACGCATTCTGCCGAAGCGAGGAGATAGCAGTTTTCGTATCCCGGCGCATATTCCCTGAGGAAATCGATGATTTTGGGGATTTGCCTTCTTGTTTCGATCTCCGCCTTTGTGAGGTCCACTGCCGAAGTGCCGTCGATGTCGATGAGGTTGGTCATGTTGACGACCACGTGTCCGTCCTGCGTTGACCTGTAGAGAAGGGTATGTCCAGCCGGCTCGGGAAGGATTTTCCTGGCCAGGGCCTGGATTTCGCCTTTTGGAACCTTGACGCGCGATTCGAACGAGCCTGGGAAGATTGCGGTTTTGTAGTCAACCCCCGCGATTTTGAACATCAGCGTTACAGGTTGCATCCTTTCGTCTGATTCGCGTCCTTTCCGGAACGGGACATTGGCCTTGGCTGCGAGGTCGCCGTCCCCGGTTGCGTCGACGACGACGGATGCGAGAATCGCTTCGCGTCCCGACTTGCTCTCGACGATGACTCCCTTGATGGTGTTCCCCTCCTGGATCACCTGTGCGCAGAAGGTATGGGTTCGGATGATGACGCCAGCCTCTTCCAGCTTGTTAAAGAGGACAAGCTTGAGCTTTTCGTGGTTGATAGCGTGACGTTCTACCTTGAATCCGTCCTCCACCGGCCAGTGGATCGCATGGCATGCGGCTTGGAATTCGTTGGCCATCGGCGAAATCGTTCCGCCTGACCAATGTGACATCATGCCTGACGTGGCGATGCCGCCGAGCACGGGATGGGCTTCCACAATCATTGTCCTGGCGCCGCAACGGGCTGCGGCCAAGGCGGCCGCGCATCCGGCAGGTCCGCCACCGGCTACCAACACGTCGACATGGTCGATGATCGGCAACGAACGGGCACTTTCATTGTAGATTGTCATAGTCTCGCTTCCTGGGGTTGATAGGGATTGACTATAAAAAAAGCAGACGACGGGAAGGAATCATGTTCCCGTCGTCTGCCAAATGCGTTACGTTAAGGAATTAACAAACGGATTGCGCTTCATTCTTGATTTGCTTGACTAGCGTTTTGGCCGCGACGATTTTGGGCTGTCCATCCTTGCATACCACAGCTCTCAGGCCCAGCTTTGCCTTTTTCTTGAGTTCTTCGGCAACTGCGTGGCGAACGGATGAAATGGCCTGCTTGAGAAGGAACATAGCTTTTGCATTAGTCATCGTTCAAGTAGCTCCTCATTTGCTGGTATATTTGATCCTTGAATACTTTGATTTTCCCGTTGTTGCATAGAAAGATCGCTTCCGGTGCCGGCAACGAACCGTCCAAGCAGATGGTGGTGTCGCATTCAGGCAGGTAGTTGAAGAGGTTGGCAAGGCTCTTGGGGAACCTTCGGACAATGTCCGCATCCGGAACATCGTGCCCCTTGTCGTCAACAACCCTTTTCCTGACTCGCTTGCGCGAGAAATCGACACTTGGCAGGTACAAATAATAAAGAACGATTGTCCAGCCGTCCTTCTTCCATTGCTTGATTCTCCTGAGGAAGGTGAGTGCCGCCAAGGTCGTTTCGAAGGCGAAGCTTCGTTCTTCCTTGGTAAAGGCATCCATCCTCTCGAAGAAAATCCTGCCTGCTGCAACTTGAGTGCCTTCCCCGTCCGGGTTGATTGGCGAAAGCCCTCTGGCAATCAAGTCCGTATTGAGAAAATCCTGGCAATCTTCCAGCGATTGCAGGAGCTTTAGGGCGAAGGTTGTTTTCCCCGCGCCATTGGGTCCTGCGATGATGTAAACTGTCTTTTTGCTAGTAGATTGACCGGGCATAAAATAAACAAAAGTTAGAATAAAATATAATGCATTTTACGAGGAAGTCAAGCTGTTTTTCCCCCGGGGGGCTTGCACTTTCGAATTCTGGTTGCAAAAATCAAACTCACCTGCCTTTGCCGTATCTTTTGGGTTTTCGTGCCGCAACCCTGTTTTCCAAGTCCTTAAGCTCTTTGATCTCCTGTTCAGCCAGGCGTCTCCAGGCTCCTGATTCCAGGTTTTGCAGCTTGATGGTCGCGAATTGTGTCCGCGCCAGCCTGATCACTGGGCATCCCGCCTGGGCGCAAAGTCGACGAACCTCGCGCTTCTTGCCTTCGGTGAGAACCACTTCAAGGAGGAAGGTGTTCTCGCCGGTCTGCTTCAGCTTTGTCGCCCTTTGCGCCTTTAGAAATTCACCGTCGTCCATGACGCCTTCGAGCATGGTCTTGCTGGCACGTTCGTCAAAGAACCCCTCGCATTCCGCGACATATGTCTTTTCGACTTGGAAGGATGGATGTGTGAGCTTTTGTGCCAGTTCGCCATCGTTGGTCAGCAGGATTAGGCCTTCCGTATCCCTGTCCAGCCTGCCGATGGTGAAAAGCCTTCCGAGGTTTTCGGGAAGGAGGTGGAAGACGAGCCGTCGCGCGTAGTCGTCCTGGGCGGAGCAGGTGTATCCTGCAGGCTTGTTCAGGATGACATAGGTCTTGTCCTCAACCGGCATGACGATTTTTCCCTCGAACTTGACGATGTCATTTGCGGGATCGACGAAGGTTGCCGGGGTGAGGATAGGCGTGTCGTTGACCGTGACCCGCCCCTCGGCTATCAATTCTTCGCATCGGCGACGGGAGGCAATGCCCGCCGCGGCCAAGAACTTTGCGATTCTGACGGAGTTTTCTGGTTGTTGTTTGTTGGTCATCGTTGTGGTTTGTTGTCGAGGATGTTTCTGATTGCCTTTGCCAGTTCGGCGAGGCGATAGGGTTTTCTAAGGAATCCTTTTGCCCCTGCCTCCAGGACGTCCTTTGCATCTTCTTGCGAGACGAATCCCGAGGAGAGGAGGACCTTGACCTTTGGGTCGATTTCCTTGAGGAGCGGGAACGCTTCCCTGGCATTCATCACGGGCATGACCATGTCCATGAGCACGAGGTCGATTCCGCCTGGGTTTCCCTTGTAGATGTCAATCGCCTCCTGTCCATTTTCGGCAAGGATGACCAGGTATCCCAGTTCTGAGAGCATGTCGATGATGACGTCCCAGATCATGTCTTCGTCGTCCACCAGCAGAATGGTTTCATGCCCTTTCCACTCATCGCCGGACTCTTGGATGTCAATGAGTTCTTGTGTTTGCGGGAAGAGGAATGAGATGTTTCGGGTTGGGTTTTCTGGGTCTGTGATGGTTTCCCCATTGTGGAGCATTGCTGTTCCGGTCCAGAAGACGAGTTGTTCGAGCAAGTCGTCCCTCCTTGCGTTGTCAACGAGTTGATGGCTGGCGACCATTTGGCTGTCGTTGGCCATCGAGGCGATTTTCACGTTGACGGCCACGAAGTCCCCTTCGTCGCAATTGGATCCCATGAGACCGAGCTGGTTTGCCGTCAGGCTGATTCTCTTTACGGAGAGGATGGTGCCCTGTCCAAGTTTTTCCGCTGCGTTTGCCACTAGGGTGACGGCATCGAAAAAGGCGTCTTGGAGCTGGTACACATTGGCATTGACCATGACCTTTTTCCCGGCATCAAGGTTGACTTCTAGAGGAGAGGTCATGATCTTCCTTGCCCTTTCCGCGACGGATTTGACGATTGGGTTCAGGTCAATGCGCTCCTGGTCGGATGTATCGGCGGCTCGCTCGAGTATGAATTCGGCGTCGTCCCTGAGATTGTCGGCAAGCCGTTGGCTTTTTTCGAGGAAGTCCCGAGCTGCCTGTGATTGTCCAGTTTCATCTTCCAGGAATTCCTGGTATGTCCTTAGGGCCAGCGCACTGTTTCTGATAAGATTTGCGCATCCGTTGACGAAGACCAGTAGCGACTGGTACTTTTCGGCGTCGCTAAGAGTAGGATCGTCAAAGTTGAAATGGTTTTCATTCATGTTTAGGCGTCCTGGTTGCGATTGTATTCTGCATCTGCGAAATCCGCATGTGCCATCCAGTCAAAGACCTTGTAGTTGTGTTCTCCGGTGCGGATGTGGTACGCCATTCCGTCCCCTTGGATTGGCTTGTTCAATGGCGGCATGGCGGTGCCTTCGCCAAGTCCGGTTCTTCCCAGGAGTTTCCATGCTGGCGCCGCATTGAGGAGTGCAAGCCATTCGCCTCTTGGATCTGCCCAAAGATCCTCGTCTGCGGAAGATACGTAAACAGCCCTGGGTGCGACGAGCGCTACGAGCCAGTGCTGGTCGAAGGGCAGGTCGTCTTCCTTGTCAATGTACGCCCTGTAGTTTTGGCAGAACCAATGCTTGAATGCATTTTGGATGACAGATAATGATTCGCCGAAATGGCGTCTTGCGAGGGCGGCGCCTGAGCATCCCGAGCAGTTTGAGATGGTCAGTGCCCATCGTTGGTCGAGTGCCCCGCACCAGAGCGAGGTTTTTCCTCCACGCGAGTGTCCTGTTACGGCGCATTTCTTGTGGTCGATGTCTGGATCGGTTTCGAAGTAGTCCATGACCCTGGACGCCCCCCATGCCCATGCGGCGATGGTTCCCCATGAGTTTGGCTTGCGCTCTTCAGGCTTTTGCAGGTAGGCGTGGATGCCAGTTGTAAAGCCATCGTATTTGTCCGGCGCCACATCGCCATTGAAGAAAGCCGCCGCCGCATAGCCTCGCTTGACGAGTTGCTCTGCAGGCCAGAAATCTGACTTGATGGCTCTTGTAGGGTCGATATTGTTCTTGTCCCTGTTGCATATGAGCAGGAAAGCCGGCGCTGGCTTGGTGCGCTTGTTCGGGATGAAGATGACCAGATGGATGACGGGTGCGTCCGGTGATTTTCCCAGATGAATGTCAATCAGTTTCCTGGTTGCGTTTCCATCCATTGCGTTCGCATCGATGTCCACGGCTTCGAAGCGCATGTCTTTTGGAGGCTCTGGCGCGAAGCCGAAGAGTTGGTCTTGGAAGAGTTCTAGGATTTCCTGGCGTCTCCTGGTCCATTGCTCGGGAGTCTTGACCGGGGTTCCGTCCTGGAATCTCATCAGTTCCGGCAAGGTATAAGGGGGAACGCGTTCCTCGACGTAGTTGATGTTCTTCCAATGCCCCGATTCTGCCTTGGCAATGGCTTCCTTCGTGGCGGTCCAGGTTGCTTGTGACGGGTCTGACATGACCGACAATCCTTTTGATTTTTTTTGTGAAAACTTCTTGTGTGGATGGTTTGGAGTCGTTAAAATGTCAAGCCAATAAACTAGTCCGAATTTCGGCAAAATCAATCTCATGCCCTGCGTGGGAAAAGATTTGCCGTTCGCGCTGCGGGTTTATTTCATCGGCACGAGTTCGATTCTGTCAATATAGACTTTTTTGACTGCCGATGTTTCTGTCTTGAGATCGAAGATTCCCGGTCCAGCCCAGAGCCATTGGTTGTTTTCCGGTTTAGGAGTCCAGGTGCAGACGTCATACCACTGGTACCCGTCCTTGATGTCTTCGACCTTGGGGCGGATTTCGCCGTAGCCACGCTTTTCCGCTTGGTCGTAGATGCCCGCCCAGAATGCGTCGCCCTTGTCCTTCGCCTTTTCGACTTTGACCCGAATGCGGAATTTGTACGGGATGCCTGGGACAAGCTTGCCGAGGTCGATCCTGCTGTTGAAGCACCATTCGTAATGGGTTCCGAACATCACGGCCGCGCTGCCGTCGATCGCTTCAGGATCCGCGGCGAATTCGCCCCATTCACCAAGTCTTGAGATCGACATCGCGAAGTCTTCCTGGACGAAGACGGGGTTGGCGCTCTTGTCCAAGGTGCGGTTCGGAGGGAGATTGTCAACTTGCTGGATCGGCTGGACGACGAATGTCCTGTCAACGACTTGCTTCTCTTGCACTGAAATCGATTCCAAGGCGTAGAAGATGACGGATCCTGCGACGGGATCGAGCTGGAGCTTGATTTCATCGAAGTTGACCTGTTTTGGGAAAAGGATCCTGACCGCCCTCTTTGAGTAGGGCGAGGCGATGGTGAGCGAGCGTCGCTTTGCCAGGTTGTCGTCCTTGATCGCGAAGATGTCGTTGATGGCGAATCGTTCAGGCGTGTAGGCTTTCCAGGTTGCATCATCGTCGAATTTGTAGGCGACAGTCGCCTGGCAATTCAGTGCGAGTGCGATTTTGGCGTTTGGCTTGATATCCAGGGCCTGCTTGTCCCTGAGGTTTGAGATTTGGGCTGAGATTGCAAGTCCTCCATTCTGGAAGAAATAAGCCTGGTTGAGGCGATAGTGTCCACGTTTTTCGTAGGTCGCCCTGATTGCTTCGGAATCGCATTTTCCAGGCTTGAACAAACGCCCTTGGTCGCGAATATCGATATAATACGCCATGCCTCCTGCGTTTCCGTCCAGGTAGTTGTATCCGGATTTGTCCCTGAGGATTCCGGCGATGCAGTCAAAGGTCGGCGCGGCGACGGCAGCGAGCTCTCCCTTTTCGATTTTGAACACCTCGTGTCCTTGGGATGCGTTTTTCCAATTTTGGAGGACTGTTTCGTGCCTGGTTCCGCTTTCCGCGATTTGGATCCTGTGTTCGCAGGTGAACCTTTCGAGGATTTTCTCGGCGAGTTCCTTTCTGAGCGCGGTGACTTTTTCCGGAACCAACGAGGAGTCGGTCCAGGAGTATTTGATGTTTTCTGAAGGGAGTCTTTCGAACCTTGCGTAGTAGACTGTCATTGCCGCCTTTTGGACGTTATGCAGCAGGATTGGATCGTTCTTGACAGCTTCTTCGGCCTTTTCGAAGAGTTCCGTTGCCCTGAGCAAGAATTCGTCCGAGAAGATTTTCGAAGTCATTGGCGTCCAGAGCTTGAGCTTGACGGCGGGGGCGGCGACCCTTGCATGGAGTTCATCAACGTACTGCTTGACGTAGGGTGCTGCCGGGCCGTAGTATCCGTTGATGAAGTCGTCGATCAGCGCCTGGACATCAACATCCGGGTTCCAGAGGAGTTTTGCGAGGGCCCATCCCTTGAGTTCCGCGAAGTCGGCATGGTATCCTTGATAGGCGCCTTGCTCCATCACTCCGATGACGTGCCAATCCCTGAACAGCTTCACATTGCCCTGGAGCGCCTTGAAGTTGGGGAATGGTCCGATGTAGTGTCCGAAGTTCGTTGTGTAGTCCCAGATGAACATCTTGTCTGTCATCTTCGCCCAGCCCTTGATGTCGTTGATGAACTTGATATTGGTCGGTTCATCGCTTTGGTCGATGGGCCTTGCGAAGTCGCATTCGATCGTGCAGAGCCTGGGTACGACATTATGCCTAGGCTTGATGTTTGGCGGCGGCTCGCGCGTGTACTGGTATGCCAGTGTTTCGATCAGGGCATTGGGGAATTCCTTTTCGACTTCCTCCGCGACCTGGTTGACGAACCAGATAAGGATTCCCGCCTGGTTTCCTGTTTGCTTGACGATTTCAGCGCAATTCTTGCATTCGCAGTAGTTGTACCAGTCGTTTTGCGAGACGGAGTACATGGTAGCTGTCGGGTCTCTCCTTATGGCCTCGAGCACTTTTCTTGTGACGATTTTAAGGACATCCGGGTTGCTGAGGCAGAGCTGCGAGTAGTCTTTCTTCCTTTCCCCCTTGATTTCGCTAAAATACTCAGGGTGTTCGTCAAAATATTCGTTTGGGTTAAGCAATCGATTGAAAGTATGTACGAATAGTCCTGCTCCGAAACGGATTTTCCCGCCATGTTTCTCATCGAGGCTCATTTGGTTTCCGTTGCATTTGTTTCGGAGCGCCTGGTAGGTGTTGAACACGTCAAACCAGAAAGGTTCCCTCATCAGGAAAGCCGGCTTTTGTGTTTCGTCAAGGTCTGCCGGGACTTGGAAGGCATCTGCCTTTGGCACGACGTTGTGCCAGGAGGCGTACCAACGGCACTTGCCGAAACGTTCAAGAAGCTCGTAGAGGCCGTATTGTGCTCCGCGTTTCTTGCCGATGACGAGGAGATGCGGCGCCTTGACGCGAAGGGTGAACGAATCGTCGTCCAATGAATCCAGGTTGTAGTCCTTGCCAAGGAGCTGGCGCCCGTGCCTGGTGTCTCCGACGATGATCGCGGCGCTTGGCAGGGGCTGGTCGTCCTTGACCACAGGCAGCATGACGCCAGTAATTTGCTGGACGTGTTGCCTGAAGTCCTCCACCGCCAAGGCGATTGGCTCCAATGGCTCGGCGGCAATGACGATCGAATAGGCGGGTTGTTGCCCACGGACGGCTAGCTTCAGGTCGTCCGGGGCGGCGGTGGTTGCCGAAATGCCGGCAATCGCGGCTAGAAGGGAAAGTTTTAGGCAATGACGCATCGTGATATCTCCTGGTTGGGGGTTTCTATGGAAAAACAAAACCTTCAACTATATACCCAAAAAACAGGGAATGCAACAACCATATTGTGAACGAAAAGGAGAGAAAGCCGCGTGCTGAATCGAGTCGATTTCCTGAAGTGTCAGCGGAATGCGTTTCATGGCGATGATGCATTGCATTTCGAAATGAAAACGCGCCCGCATGACCATGGTGCAGTCATGCGGACGCGCAAAGCCTGAATGCTCAGGTGTCAATTACTTGCCCATCAAGGCGTGGATGATCAGAAGTTCGAGTTCTTCGTAGTTGCGTGCGGCAATCAGCTCGTCAACGAGCTTCTGGTTCAATCCGCGGGAGATCGCCAGGAGATCGTTGAAGATGGTGATCGAGTTGGACAGGTGCTTCAGGTTGACTTCCTGCTTCTGGGTTCTCATGACCTTGACGTCCAATCCGACGGATTCGCCTTTTTTGCCATAGCTGTGCTTGTCCAGGATGCGGACCTGGTTGAAGGCGCGCCTGATGTCCACTGCGCCGAAGGACTTGTCCTGGTCGAACTTGAGGCTGTTCTGGTCGTTGAGGTGGACCGAGAAGAGCTTGTTGTGCGCCAAGGCGAAGCCCATTTCATCGGAGGGATCCAGGTTTGCCAAGATGCAGTGGGCGGATTCGATGTTGACACCAACTCTGCTGGGATCGCGGGTGAGCAAGCCAAGTGCGATGGCGTGGCCCGTTGTGGGAATGTAGGTGTGATCCATCGGTTCGTTGGGCTTGGGTTCGACGGCGATTTTGATCTTCTTGTCGTATTCAAGCATTTCGTCAATGACTTGTGCGATGCGTTCGACGGCGACCTTCGAGTCCTTTGCCTCGCGAATGTACGTTCCCTCACGTGCGAACCAGAGGACGATCAGCGGAGCGCCGAGTACGTTTGCGATGTCAATGGACTTCTTGAAGCGTTCCTTTGCGAAGGCGCGGCACTTTGGGCAGTTGGAGGTGAAGCCGCCGTCAATGGTGCGTTCGTCAAACCAAAGTCTTGGTGCAACGAATTCGGCATAGAGTCCTTCGTTGTCAAGCTTGGCCTTGAGGGCTTTTGCTTCGGCTTTGATTTTCGCAGCCGTGAGGTTGTTGAGTTCGGGCACGGCGTCGTCATCGTGGAACTGGACGCCGTCAAAGCCGAGTTTCTTGAAGAGCGGGAGCTTTTGATCGAACGTCATTGGCTTGCGAACATCGGGTCCGAATGGATCTGCGCCTTCGTGGATGTTCCAGGGACCGAACGTGAATCTGAATTTGCCTGCCATAAGTGTCTCCTGTTCTGTTGTTTTTTTCTTGATTTGCAAGGTTTGAGCTTGCTTGAATACATAATTCAATTACCTTAAGTTCCATTGCAAATAAAGTCAATTCGTCAATGAGGAAATTTTCAAAAAATTAGCGGTGGTTTTACTATGGGCGATTTTTGGGCACGAATCAAGCGCGAATGGGAGCTATTTGCTCTTGTGCTTTGTGTATTTTTTGGTTTGTTGATCTTGATTTTGGTGCTGATCTTGCGTCCTGACGGAATTGGCTTTGGGGGGCGAGGCCAAGTGTCGGTTGAAACTCCATCAGCATTGGGCAAGAGCGCATTTGCGTTTTTGGACAACAAGGGAAAAGAGGCGGGAGAAAGTGCCCCGAACCCGTTTTTGACAGGCATCGCTTCGCCGAAGCCAGTGGCGAAGCCCGTGAAGCCAGCCCCCGTTGTCAAGGAACAGCCGAAAGAACCGGAACCTGCTCCCGTCGTGGAGGAAAAGCCAGCGGAGCCGGAAAAGCCGGCGGAACCGCCAAAGCCTACCGGCCCCGTGCGGATTGTGGGCATTGCGTCCTATGCGTATATGAACGTGAATGCTAGCGGCAAGTCGGTCGCAGTGTTCGCATTGCGCACGTCTCCGCAGCGTGAGGACATGTATGCATTGGGCGTGGGCGAATCTGGCGGTGGAGTCAAGGTGCTGGGGATGACGGAGAAGGAGCTTTGGCTCCTGGATGCATCGGGGCGCCGATGGAAAGTCGAGCCGGGAAGACCACGAAAGCTCTGGGTCCTGCAGCCATGAAGATGCTGGATGACAACCTGAGTAAGGGCACCCGGGGTGGACAGGTCTGACGGGTCTGACGGGTCTGACGGGTCTGACGGGTCTGACGGGTCTGACGGGTCTGACGGGTCTGACGGGTCTGACGGGGCTGACGGGTCTGACGGCTCACTCACCATTCATAATATATAATTCACCATTCCGCATTCCGCATTCCGCATTCACCATTCACCATAGCCATGCCGTGAAGGGTGTGCTGTTATTCGTACAGGAAAAGTGTTGTGGAGTGAGCTGGGATTTCGACTGTGAACGAGCGGAGATTGTCGCCGATCAATTTCTTTTCAGGGTACATCATCGTGACTTTCGCCTTTTGGGGGAGGTTGATCGTCTGTGGTCCCGGCTTGGCTGAGTGGATGGCGACGAAGGAGTTGTTTGCGTAGAGGGAAATGTCGTTGTCGTCGTTGAAGATATGTACTTTTGCCGATTTGAGGATACGCCTGATTTCCTGTCTGGAAATGAATGCGGTTGTGCAGAGGACGTTGTTGTTCTTTGCGGCGTATGTCACCAGTTCCCTGTCCTTGTGGTAGATTGTACCGAGAGTTTTTGCCTGCTTATCGACGATGTGGAAAATCGGTCCCAGCAAGGCATTGTGCATCGACTTCATTTTTTGGTTTGTATCCTTGACTGTCGTGATTGGCATTGCCTTTTCGTCGATCGTCTCCAGGTCGAAGCCAGTAAGTTTTTCCATGCTTTCCAGGGAGGTTCCTTCTTCCGTCAGGTATCCGGGGGCAAATGTCCAGATGATGGTCTTGCCTTGCTTTTGGAGTTTTTCGACGACTGCCCGCTTTTGCGGCGTTACATAGAACAGGTTCGAGAGGACATAGACCTTGTAGTCCTTCAGTTCTCCAGAAGCCAGGTCGTTGAATGAGGCGGTATCGAAGGGGATTCCCGCGTGGCCGAATTCCCTGACGAGGGCGCTTGTGACCGTGTCGCCCAAGGTTGACGGCATCGTGATGTTGGTGAACATTGCGCTTTCGTAGTCGCCGACGAAGAGGACCTCTGATGCGGAGGTGTTGTCGACGTCAAGCTGGCGTATTGGCTGGAGTTTCTTGAAGTACTCTTCGAGGAAAGGTTGCGCGTACCATGCTGCGCCGAAGTCGAAGTACCAGAATCCGCATCCCCATGCGAGTGTCTGGCAGAAGTCCCGCGCCAGGATTGCGAGGGTGTCGTTTGCGGTGAAAGCGTAGTGGCAGTAAGTTCCTTCTGCTGTGTGCGGCTGGTTGTCGGCTTCCAGCAAGGCGAGTTTTCCCCGTCTTCTGTGGGCTTCCAGCAGGCATCTTGCGTATTGTGGTTCGCCGATGTTACGGTGTTGGGTTCCATAGATGTGCGGTGACGATTGGAAATCCACGTATTCCGAATCGAGTATCGCGTCGTTTTCCAGGTGCCATCCCTCGGCAGGGAAAGGCATTCCGAAGAAATAGCCGCAGTAGTTTCCGACGAGCGCCCTGAAGCTGCATGCTTCCTTCGCCGCCTTGTTGCTGTTGAAGAGGCAATCCCTGACGTTGACATGCAGGCATCTGAGGAAATCGATCGTCTGGCGGTTCTTGGTTGGGTGCCTCATGTTGCCGGCATCGGCCTTGATTCTCAACTCCCGTCCTGGAACTTGTGCATTTTCGAATGTGACCTGGTTGTCACTCCAAGCTTTTCTAAGTTCGTCCAGGTTGTTGTTGTAGTTTTGCCTCAGCCAGTTCCTGAAGCTTTCCGTCATCGGCTTGCTGGTGTCGGGCATGTAGCTAAACATTCCGTAGTAGTGCCATTCGTGGTTGACGCCGTAGTCGTTTCGATAGGCGAAAACCCGCTTTGAATAGGGGGATTTTTCGATATATTCGACGATTCTCCTCGTTACGTCCGCGATGTCACGCCGCCAGATTTTCGATGCGTACGAGGGAGCCATGTAGTTTTTCGTAACCTCGAACACATGGATGTCAGGCTTCCCGTTTGCGTATCCGATGACTTCCTCCGGGTGTTTCGAGACCCACCACCTGGGGACTCTGTACGTGCTGATGCAGAACATGAAGTAGGCTTCGGGATCCATGTCCAGGGCATCCCTGAAAAGCTTGTCGATTTCCTTGTAGTCGATCGATCCGTCTTCTTTCCAGACATTGAAGGGTTCGACTCCGAGTCCGAAGAGGTGGATGTCTGCCTTTGCGAACGCCTTGACCTGCCTGGCGAACTTGTCGTGGTATGATGCCCAATGTTCGGTGGTGTTGTAAAGCAGGGTCTCGTATCGTTTCCCGCCGATGTCAAACTGCGGCTTTCCTTTATGGTACACAATCTTGCATTGAGGCTTTGTCTCGGATTCCATTTTCTTGAGGAGTTCCTTGTGCCGTTCCTCACGCTGGCGCGTCAATTCTTCTTGAAGCTTGATTTCGTCTGGTGTGAGCAGGGGCGACATGTCAATGTGCGCCATCCAAGGGTAGGTGATCGCGTCGGAATGGTTTTTCGCATTTGGCCAGGTCGAGTCGTCGAATCCGACTTTTTGCCAGCCGTTCTGCAGCATCCTTGATGTTTTCCATTGGTTTGTCGAGCAAATTTGCGTTGCCGTTCCGTCTTCGTATTTGAGTTCAAGTCTTGCGATGACTCCTCCGACGGATGCAAGGTTTCGTCCAATGAAGCTGAGGACGTGCTTTCCTTCCGTGAGCAACTTGGTGCAGTCGGCACCTTCGACGCATCTGGACGTCGGGTGCCCGTGGTTGTTGAGGACCTGGGTCTCGTTGATATACGGATTTCCAGCGTCGTCCACCCAATAATGTATGGTTGCCTTGACCAGTCCCTTTTTGACCTCGAATTCCGTTCTGAAGAACCTGGGCTTGTCAATGCCCTCTGCAAAGGGTTCGGGGTAGCAAAGCCATTGTGCTGTTGACTTGATGTAGGCTGTCTCCGCAGTTGCGGCAAGCGCCACAAGCAAGAGTACTGCCAGGTGTTTTGCGATGGTCTTCACGGTCGGCACCTCATTCTTGGCTTTGTGTCGATTCGGTAGTGCTGAAGCCGCGCACGATGTCCTTGTACTCCTCAATGGACATCATCGACGGCTTCCTGGCGGCGATCTTCCTGCCGGATTCGGCGTCTCCATAGAGGAGTTCGACCGCCATTCCGGCGAGGATTTTGGCGTTTTCGATGTATGCGAGTTCGGGGTTGTCGATGCCGTAGGAGATTCCGTGTCCGGTACCTCGCGCTCCATTGCATGTTCCGTGGATTGCGGGAAGGAGCTGCGAGACGTCGCCCATGTCGGTTGACCCCATTGAGAATCCTTGTTTTTCCGCGACGGTCACCTCGGGTTGCAGCGAGTGGACTACGTCGCTGTAGATGGTCAGCAGGTCTGGGTCTGTGATGATTGGCAGGTATCCGTGCATGGTTGTGATATCGACATGGCATCCCAGGGCTGAAGCGCATCCCTTGACGCATCGGTCGAATTTTGCGCTTAGGTTCTTGATTTTGTCCAGTGTTTCAGCTCTGAGTTGGTATTCGAGCGTTGCTGTATCCGGGATGATGTTGACTGTATCACCGCCGTTTGTCAGTATCCCGTGTGCCCTGATGTAGCTGTCTCCGGAGAATGTTTCTCGCAGAAGCGCGAGTCCATGGAGTGCGAGGTTTGCCGCTGACAGTGCGTTGTTTGATGCTTGCGGATATGCTGCGTGGGTGCTTGTTCCCTTGAAGGCAACGTGCTTCATCACGAATCCATTGTGTCCTGCCGCGGAGTATCCGCCGCCCACATGATTCATCATCGCGATGTCGATGTCGTCGAACACGCCTTCCAGGATCATCGAGGCTTTTCCTCCAAGCGCCTTGATCTTGCCTTGCTTGATCAATTCGTTTCGCCATCCCAGCTCGATGCATTCTTCTGCGGGGCATGGTATGAAAGCGACTGTTCCGGCCAGTTCCTTTGCCGCCTTGGCATTGACGAGTCCGATTGCGGCTCCCAGCATTCCTGTGATATGCGCGTTGTGCCCGCAGGCGTGGACGGCTCCTGTTTCGGGGTCGCATTCCGGATGTGTTGGCAGCAGCAGAGAATCCATTTCGCCGAGGATGGCGACCTTGGGACCCTGGCTGGCGCCAGGCAAGTCGGCTCGCATTCCCGTGATGGAGTAGTTCCCGGACACTTTCAAGCCCAGGTCCTCAAGGGTTTTCCTTGCCAGCTCGGAGGTCTTGTATTCGCGGTAACCCGGTTCTGGATTCTTCCAGACTCTTTCTCCGATGGCAATGATCTTGTCTCGTTGTGCGTCGATCGCTTTGTAAACAGCTTTCAGCAGTTGTTCCTTGGTTCTCATTGTGTTCTTGTAAGGTGTTTCTTGTGGTTAGAAGTTGAGTCTCATCAAGGGGGAATTTAAACAGCCATCCCATAAAAACAACACGAGCAAGACACAAAAAAGCCTTTTGTCAGGTCATGGGGAGCCTTCGGCGCGTTTCGTCCACGATGCCCTTGTCGATATCCAGCAGATGGATTTCATCCTTGTCATGGTTGGCTTCCCAGGCAATGTCCCCCCAGGGGGTCGCCGCCAACGAATGGCCGTAGTAGGGGGCTGGCGCGCCGATCCCCACGACCCAGGATTGGAATTCGACGGCTCGTGCCTGGAGCAGGAGCTTCCAGTGGACCGGTCCGGTGATGGTGCTGAAGGCGGATGGGCAGAGGAAAGCGTCGCATCCCTGAAGGTCCTGAAAGACGTTGGCAAACCTTAGGTCGAAGCAAGTCGTCAGTCCAAGCCTGAGTCCTGCAAGCTCTAGGGATACGGGTTGCCTGCCGGGCTTGAAGAGCGTTGCTTCGTCAGGTCCACTTGCGGAAGGGGATGGCCATGGGAAGATATGGCGCTTGTGGTAGCATGCCAGGCAACTTCCCGTTGCATCGAGGACCAGGAAGTCGTTGTAGATGGCGTTGTCTTCGAGGGTTGGCAACCCCGCCACGGCATACGCAAGCCCGTGGCTTTGGGCGATGGGCGCCAGGAGGCTGATCCATTCGCCTGCAGTCCGTGCGTTGGCGACCATCGTCCGATTGTCAGCGCATAGGACTGCATATTCGGGGAAGACGACCAGGTCCGCATGGGGCAGGCGACCCAAGACATCGGAGATCATGTCCAAATTTGCGGAAAGTTCATTTGCCGACCTGACTTGTGCAATTCCCAACTTCATGGTTCCCTGCCGAATTTCATATGATTTTCACAGCCGTTTCATAGCTTGACATTCAAGGCATCGTAAGCAAATATCATGAAACTATTAAGGAAAATACTATTACTATTATAAGTCAGAATGCAAGCATGACACCGAATCATGATTCCCGAACAGGGTCGTGATTCGCGGCTTGGGTACTGGTGGTTGCGGTGAATAGGGCAAATTGTGATTTTCATTCCTTTGATATCGTGGGAAAGCAATATAAATTAGAAGATTGTTTTATGTGTTTTGCGTGTTTAGCAACTTAATCCAAAGGAGGTCACGAGAGCAAATGGGCAAGTACGATCCATCACGTTATCAGGTTGATTTGAATTCGATTCCACACATGGTCTCATCGATGTTGCCCGGGCCGCGCAGCCGCGAGTTGCACGGACGAGCCACCAAGTGGTTCCGTGGGCTTTCAGGTCAGGTCAGGCTATTTCCCGTTGCCTTCGAAAGCGGCCAAGGATGCGTTGTCCGCGATGTTGACGGCAACGAATACCTGGATTTTTCCAGCGGCATTTACGTGACCACGCTGGGGCATTGCCATCCGAAAATCGTGGAAGCCGTGCAGACCTACGCTGGGAAGCTGATGAACATGCACGATTTCACGACGGAGATCAAGGTTCGCCTGCTTGAGAAGCTCCAGACGTTCCTGCCTGGTGACTTCGGCGGATTCCAGTTCTACGACAGCGGCACGACAGCGGTCGAAGCCGGCTTGCGCACCTGCCGTGCAGCAACGGGAAAGCACGAGTTCATCAGCTGCTTCGCGGATTTCCATGGCAAGAGCGGCCACGCCATCGGATTGGCTAGGATGACCAAGCTGAACGGACCGACTCGTGCCCCTGGATTCTACTTGGTCCCCAGACCCGATACCTACCGCCCGCTTTGGACCAGGGCCGACGGATCCCTGGATACCGAAAAATACCTGGAATTCTTCGATCAGTTCATCGCCGAATCCACCACGAGGCAAGTGGCGGCATTCGTGCTCGAGCCCATACAAGGCTGGGCAGGCTCAATCATGCCGCCCGATGACTTCTTCCCGAAACTCAAGAAATTCCTCGAGGAGCGCGACATCCTCCTGTTCGCGGACGAAGTCCTTACCAGCATGGGTCGGACCGGCAAGGTCCTCTGCATGGAACACTACGGAGTCGTGCCGGACGTGGTCACCCTCGGCAAGGGCT
>Ga0123335_1003976_pt1 | contig 19767 bp, 16 predicted proteins | sample BiotimSIPDNA_2_FD_89707 | JGI IMG/M metagenome (GOLD analysis project Ga0123335, IMG submission 89707) | Anaerobic biogas reactor microbial communites from Washington, USA - Biogas_R2 time_0 SIP DNA | ecosystem: Engineered > Bioreactor > Anaerobic > Unclassified | place: Washington, USA...
AGGATTTCCTATAATAACCGCCAGATCGCCCACATCAAGCTGATCGCTTTTGCCCATTGTTACAGCATTCAGATTTTTTGCATCGATTTTGAGAACTGCCAGATCCGAAAGAGAGTCTTTGCCTATAAGTTCAGCCTTATATTCCTCGCCGTTTTTCAGGGTCACATAAATTGAACTTGCACCTTCGGCAACATGGTTGTTGGTGACAATGTATCCGTTGCTTTTTACTATTACTCCGCTGCCGGCTCCTTCTGTGACATACTCCTTTATCCATAAGTCTGTGCTGACGCTTTCGGTACGTATTTCTACAACGGAATCGGAGACCTTTTCGGAGATCTCCTGAACAGTCATTTGGCTGCCGGTGGCATCCTCCAGGTCAAAACCTGAAGAAGAAACAGAAGTTCCCGGTGAAACGTTTTCAAACAGATTTTCTGCCACCATGGCCCCTCCGAAACCCATGAGGCCTGCCAGCAGTATACACACGGTCATTATGACTGCCAGACTTTTTCTGGTGAGATCAACAGGTCTGCTTTTCTTTTTGCCGGATTTTGGATTTTCCTTTTCTGAAAGGGTCTCGCAGTTTTCAAAAAGCTCCCTTTGAGGCGTTTTTTGGTCACTCATTAGCGCCCCTCCTTTCTTCTCTTATAGAGTACGATACAACCTTTGTGTGGCGGTATTGTGTGGAAAACATGTATATATTTAGCCTTGTTTATGTTAAAATTATATAACATATTGTGAAGAATAAGGAGAAAAATTCTGTGGATCATAAGTCTGAATATGAAAAATGGCGTTATAACAGTGAGTTGCCGGAAGATATAAAAAAACAGCTTCAACTCATGGAAGGTAATGATGAAGAAATATACGAAGCATTCTGCAGGGATCTTGAGTTCGGTACGGCCGGTATAAGGGGAATAATGGGTGCGGGCACCAACAGGATAAATACACCCGTAATAAAGAGGGTGACCCAGGGCATTTCAGATTACATGAATGAAAATTTCAAAGACCCGGCTGCCGCCATATGTTATGACAGCAGGATAAATTCCAGGCTCTTTGCAGAAGAAACAGCAGCAGTGCTTACCGCCAACGGAATAAAGGCTTATGTATATAAACAGCTTATGCCGGTCTCTGCATTATCCTTTGCAGTAAGGGAGATACCCTGTCATATGGGGATCATGATAACCGCCAGTCACAATTCAAAAGAATACAACGGATACAAAGTTTATAACAGTCAGGGATGTCAGATACTCAACGAAGTTCCCGGCGAAATACTTTCCTTTATAAAAAGAACTGACATATTCAAAGACATAAAAAGTATGACATTTGAAGAGGCACTGAAAGAAAGATGTGAATTCATATCGGAGGATATAGAGGAAGCTTATATAAAAAAGGCCTTCAGCTACTCCATCCCAAAGGATATGAAAGGATTCAGACTTGTGTATACTCCATTGAACGGAACCGGGAAGGCACCCGTAAAAAAACTGCTTTCCATGGCGGGGCTGGACAGTATAAGCATAGTAAAGGAACAGGAAGAACCGGACGGCTGTTTCACCACGTGTCCTTATCCGAATCCCGAGATACCTGAAGTATATGATCTGGCAGCACGGCTTTGCAGAGAGGTCAAGGGAGATCTTATAATGGCCACGGATCCGGACTGTGACAGAGTGGGTATAGCGGTCCCAAAAGGAGACAGTTATAAAGTTCTTTCGGGTAATCAGATAGGGACCCTGCTTTTTGATTACATCTGCAAAAACAAAAAGCTTCCCCGGGCACCGGTTGCCGTAAGGACCATAGTAAGCACATCCATAATAGATCGTATGGCAGCAAAAAAACAAATAGAAATAAAAGAAACTCTCATTGGGTTCAAATATATAGGAGAACAGATAAGGATACTGGAAGAGGCGGGACAGGAAGAAAGATATATTTTCGGGTTTGAAGAAGGAAACGGGTATCTGGCCGGAAGTTATGTAAGAGATAAAGATGCAGTGACGGCGGCCATGCTCATATGTCAGATGGCGGCATGGCACAAAGGACGCGGCAGGGATCTGACAGAAGCCCTTGAAGAAATATATGAGGAATATGGATACTACAGAGAGAAAGTCCTGAACTTCACTTTTGAAGGAGCAAAGGGCATTAAAAAAATGAAAAGGATAATGGATTTTTTGAGGAAAAATCAAAGAAACGGTTTGTTCCATAAAAAAACCATTGGGATAACCGATTATTTGAAAGGAAAGAAATATATTATGGGTGATCCCAGATCCTGTTCTATGGTGGCCGGAGAAAAACCCACGGAACTTCCCCAAGAAAACATAATGGAATTCCGTTTTTCAGACGGGAGCAAACTCATTGCAAGACCCTCCGGAACAGAACCGAAACTTAAGGTATATCTTTTCGCCAGGGCCCGGGACATGCAGTCTGCAGAAAAAATCATTTCGGAAATGGAAAAGAATACAGATGCCTTGATTTGCAAACAAATAAAGGGGTATAATAATTGAAAGGAATAAGCAGAAAAGGAGGAGAGATGAAAAACGTAACGTTAAAAATAACCGGGAAACATGTTTACGAAAATGTCGAGGAAGATCAGATGGAACTGGTTACCGAAGGGAAGCTTGACAAAAAAGGCGATACCCTTTATTTGACGTACGAAGAAAGCGAATTCTCGGGAACACCGGGATGCAGAACGGAACTAATGCTCACACAAGATGTAATAAGCATGACCAGAAGCGGTCTTAATGTGGGCCTGGATACGGAGATACGCTTCAAAAAAGGTGAAAGACACAAGGGCTTTTATGATACGCCTTTTGGTCCGGTAGAAATGGAAGTTCTGACCAACAGTATCGAAAACAATGTGACTTACGACAAAAAAGGTCGTGTGGATATAGATTACTGCATCAGCCTTAAAGGGCTGAGCGAAGGAAGAAGCAAGCTTAATATTGAAGTAATGTAGACATAATAAGGAGGCAGGAATGTACACCAACAAAAGATGGATAAGAACAGTGGCAATCGTCCTTGTGGCCGCACTGGTCGTAACTTCACTCATATTAGTGGGCGGTATTTTTTAAAGGAGGACGAAGGTGAAAGAGACAAAGGGCTTTGATGCAGACAAATACATAGAAGAGCAGTCAAAATACATACTCCGCCGGATCGAAGAAGGCAACAGCGAAAGGCTTTATCTGGAATTCGGAGGCAAACTCATCCAGGACAGACATGCAATGAGAGTTCTCCCGGGCTTTGATGAAAATGCTAAAATAAAACTTTTGAACAGACTGCGCGAAAAAACAGAAGTTATAATATGTATTTATGCGGGAGACATTTCCACCAACAAGACCAGGCAGGATTTCGGAATAACATATGATCTTGAAGTCCTTCGTCTTATCGATATGTTCCGTAAATATGACCTTGTTATAAACAGTGTCGTTGTCACAAGATACGAAGATGTGCCGGCAGTGAATATGTTTATCAATAAGCTTAACAGGAGAGGCATCAAAACCTATAAACATTACTTTACAAAGGGCTATCCCACAGACGTAAAGACCATAGTAAGTGATGAAGGCTACGGAGCCAACCCCTATATAGAAGTGACAAAACCTTTGGCTGTTATAACGGGGCCCGGCGGCGGCAGCGGAAAACTGGCCACATGCCTTTCGCAGCTTTATCACGAATACAGACTGGGCAAAAAAGTCCGTTATGCTAAATTCGAAACATTTCCCATATGGAACCTGCCCCTAAAGCATCCTGTCAATGTTGCCTATGAAGCTGCCACTGCGGATCTTAAAGATGTCAACATGATCGACTCATTCCATCTGGAGGCATATGGCAAGACGGCGGTGAACTACAACCGCGACCTGGAAGTTTTCCCTGTTGTCAAGAGGATCATAGAAAAGATAACCGGTGAAGAATCAGAATACAGATCACCCACTGATATGGGCGTAAACAGGGCGGGATTCAGCATTATAAATGATGAAATATGCAAAGAAGCCTCAAGACAGGAGATAATCAGGAGATTCCTGATAGCTCAGTGCGACTACAAAAAGGGCAAAATAAATGAAGATGCAGTAAAAAGATCCAAACTTCTGATGGATGAAATGGAGCTTAAAATAGAAGACAGAAAAGTTGTGAGACCGGCCAGGGAATATGCAGAGAGAAAGAGAAACGAAGATCCGAAATACGAGAATGTGGTGGTCATGGCCCTTGAACTTCCGGGAGGAAGGATAGTAACGGGCAGAAGCTCAAGAAGGATGGTGGCCGCTGCCGCAGCAATATTAAACAGTATAAAAGTGCTTTCCGGGCTGGCAGACGAGATACATCTGCTTTCTCCCCACGTGCTTACGGGGATACAGGAACTGAAAGTGAATATATTAAGGCAGGAGAGATCAAGCCTTAATGCAGAAGAGATATTAAGTGCCCTTACAGTATCAGCAGCCAACAACCCTTCTGCGGAGGTGGCAGCATCAAAACTGAAAGAACTGAGCGGATGTCGGGCACACTGCAGCGCCATTTTAAGTGATCGCGACGAGCAGACTTTAAAATCACTGGGTGTTGACACGACCTGTGATCCCGAGTATGTGACAACAAACCTGTATTACGGTTAAAAATATGTACCGGCAGGAGAAGTAAAAATGGATATAAAAATAGACATAAAAAAATCAGGAGTTTCCCTTGCTGATGTAAAAGCCTTTGATGAAGCCGCCGAAGATGCCATGGACATGCTTTGGTCCGGCAAAAAAGATTTTACCGGATGGGTCAGGCTTCCCCTCGAAAAAAATTCCGAAGCGCTGGAAGAGATACTTATGACGGCGGCGGAGATACAGGCAAAGTGCCGGCTTTTTGTAGTAATAGGCATAGGCGGCTCCTTTCTTGGAGCCAAGGCTTTGATCGATTCTCTGGTGGAAGAACAGCCGGGTCTGCCGCAGGTTATTTTTGCGGGCAACAATCTGAGCGGAGCATATCACAGCACCATAGTAGATGAAGTAAGAAAAAAAGAAACTTGTATATGTGTCATATCAAAATCCGGAAGCACCACAGAGCCCCTGGCGGCATTTAGTGTGCTCAAAGAAATAATGAAAGAAAAATACGGCAAAAAAGCCTCCGGCAGGATATATGCTATAACAGACGAAAAAAAGGGACAGCTTCGAAAAGAAGTGCATAAAGAAGGATACGAAAGTTTTATAGTGCCGGCCGACATAGGAGGGCGATATTCGGTTCTAAGCACCGTGGGACTGTTGCCGGCAGCCGTTGCGGGAGTGGATATAAAGAGTCTTCTTAAGGGAGCAGAAATTATGGCAAAGGATCCCGCTTGGGATCTGGATGCCACAAATTATGCAGCAGCAAGAAATGCGCTGATGAAGAAGGGCAAAAAAATAGAGATATTTGAATTTTTTGAGCCGGCAATGGAATATTTCGGCGAATGGCTCAAACAGCTTTTCGGAGAAAGTGAAGGAAAAGAAGACAAAGGCCTTTTCCCTGCCAGCCTAAGCTTCACCAGAGATCTTCATTCTTTGGGACAGTTCCTTCAGGAAGGGACACCTGTGTTTTTTGAAACAATGATAATGACAGGATATAATAAAAAAGATATAGTTATACCCGATTCCGCAGGACACCCTCTGGCAGGGAAAACCCTCAACGAAATAAACCAATGCGTTGCCAAAGGGGTGATCAAAGCCCATGAAAAAGCCGGCGTACCCATGATAATAATAGAAATGCCTGAAACGGACGCCTATTATATGGGGCAGATGATATATTTCTTTGAACTTTCCTGTGCGATCTCTTCATATATAAACGGGGTGGACCCCTTTGACCAGCCGGGAGTAGAGAGATATAAAGAAGAAGCCCGCAGGGAAATACTGGAACTTTAGAGAAATTATCAGAAAAAATGAACATATTCAAAAAGACAGATGGCTATTTACAAAAAAAACAAGAATGTTATAATATTAACAAAAAGTGGTTAATTTTTTAACAATATCAACTGCATATCGTTAAGGAGGATATTTAAATGAAAAAAATCGGAGTATTAGGCACAGGTACCATGGGAGCCGGGATCATACAGGTAATGGCTCAAAGCGGCTATGAGGTGGTTTTAAGAGCAAGAAGACAGACCTCCGTTGACGGGGGAATGGCCAAAGTAAAGAAGAACCTGGAAAAAATGGTAGCAAAGGAAAAGATCACGGAAAAGGACAAAGAAGAGATACTTGGCAGGATAAGCGGATCAACAGATATAAGTATCGTTAAGGATGCAGATCTTATAATCGAAGCTGCTACAGAAAATATGGAAGCAAAAAAAGCCCTGTTTGCGGAACTGGATGAGCTCTGCAAGCCGGACACCATAATAGCCACCAATACATCTTCCCTTTCCATCACCGAAATCGCAGCAGCCACCAAAAGGCCGGATAAAGTTATAGGTATGCATTTCTTCAACCCTGTTCCTGTTATGAAACTGGTTGAAATAATAAAGGGACTTGCAACATCTGAAGAAACCAAGGATGTGATCCTTAAGCTTACAGAATCAATAAAGAAAACACCTGTTGAAGTTGCAGAAGCTCCGGGATTCGTGGTAAACAGGATACTTATACCCATGATAAATGAAGCAGTGGGAATACTGGCAGAAGGAATTGCAGATGCGGAGGGCATAGACAATGCCATGAAACTCGGCGCCAACCATCCCATGGGGCCCCTGGCACTGGGAGATCTTATAGGACTGGATGTTTGCCTTGCTATCATGGATGTACTTTATGAAGAGTTCGGCGATCCCAAATACAGGGCACATCCCCTTCTCAGAAAAATGGTAAGAGCTGATCAACTGGGAATGAAGACCGGAAAAGGCTTTTTCGATTACAGCAAATAGTGGTTTACAAAATCGGGGCTGTGTATAATGTGCAGCCCCTTTTATATTCTGTTTTAGCTTATTTTAGTTTGTTTTAATTTGTTTTAGTTTGTTTTAGTTTGTTCTCTGAAACAATACTTGAAAAAACAAGGCCTACGGTATATAGTATTGTTGCTGGTATTTCCAAAAGGCGGTGTTCACTGCCTGATACAAATCGATCGATCTATTCCCCAATATATATAAAAGTAAATAAGGATGAATTATGGACGAAAAAATTTTGAAGAGTAAAAAAGTTGCCGAGCTGCGGGAGGTGGCAAAAGCTTTTGGCGTGCACGGAAGTTCCGCCATGAAAAAAGAAGAGCTTATTGCAGCCATGCTTTCTATGGCAGATGAAAAGATCTCCGGTAAGACAGCAACAAAAAAGGAAAAGGCAGAAGCAGTGGAGTCGGAGAACAAAAAGGCAGAAGCAGTGGAGTCAGAGAACAAAAAGACAGAAGCAGTGGAGTCAGAGAACAAAAAGGCAGAAGCAGTGGAGGCAGAGAACAAAAAGGCAGAAGCAGTGGAGGCAGAGAACAAAAAGGCAGAAAACAGAAAAACACAAAAGACAGGTGCAGGAACCGTCAAACAGGACGAAAACGGAAAAGCTCCGGAAAACGGCAGAGCAGATGAAAACGGAAAAGCTCCTGAAAATGGCAAGACAGAGGAAAATGGCAAGACAGAGGAAAACGGCAAGACCGAAGCAGAAGGCATACTTGATATCGCAGAAGGCGGGTTCGGATTTTTGAGGTTTTCAAACTTTCTTACCAGTGACAAAGATGTTTATGTTTCTCCTTCCCAGATAAGAAGATTCAATCTAAAAACAGGAGATAAAATCAAGGGCATTACAAGAGCTCCCAAACCCGGAGAAAAATTCGGAGCCCTTCTTTATGTGAACAATGTCAATGGTGGTGATCCGGGAGAGGCAAGAAGAAGACCCGACTTTGACGATCTCACTCCCATATTCCCCGATGAACGTCTTTCCCTGGAGGACAGGAGCCGTGACTTGGCCATGAGAGTCATAGACCTGGTGGCACCCATCGGAAAAGGACAGAGAGGTCTTATAGTAGCTGCCCCCAAGGCAGGCAAAACAGTTTTGCTGAAAAAAGTGGCAAACAGTATAGAAAAGAAACATCCGGAAGTGGAAATGATAGTTCTCCTTGTGGATGAAAGACCTGAGGAAGTAACGGATATGAAAAGATCTCTGATCGGAGGGGAAGTTATTTACTCAACCTTTGACGAGCAGCCCAGCCATCACGTAAAAGTGGCGGAAATGGTTCTGGCCCGTGCCCAGCGTCTTGTGGAGCAGGGCAAAGATGTGGTCATACTTTTAGACAGTATAACCCGTCTTGCAAGAGCATATAACCTGGTTGTTCCGCCCTCGGGAAGGACTCTTTCGGGAGGGCTTGATCCCGCCGCTCTTTACAAACCCAAGAAATTTTTCGGAGCTGCCAGAAACATGGAAGAAGGAGGCAGCATAACCATACTGGCCACAGCCCTTATTGAAACAGGAAGTCGTATGGACGATGTCATATTTGAAGAATTCAAGGGAACAGGAAATATGGAGTTGCATCTTGACAGAAGACTATCGGAGAAGAGGATATTCCCTGCGATAAACCTTAATAAATCCGGCACAAGGAGAGAAGACCTTCTTATGACACAGGAAGAGATGGAAGCCATCTGGTATATGAGAAGAGCTCTGGGAAACAGCGATCCTCAGGAAGTTACGGAAACCATAATAAACCATCTTGCAAACACAAGAAGCAATGCGGAGTTTATCAGCCTTATCAAAAAGATAAAGCTGGAGGCATAGGATGGATCTCAAAAAAGTTTTTATAAAAGGGTCCTGCCCAAAAAAAGTGGGCGGGCAGGCTGTACTGGAAGGCATAATGATGAAAAGCGAGGATCGTACATCCATCGTGCTCAGGCTTCCGGATAAAAGCCTTCATATAAAAACAGAAAAACTCCCGGAACAGAAAAAATGGACGCAGATACCATTTTTAAGAGGCATATTCGTTTTTGTTGATTCGCTGGTGCAGGGGATGAAAACATTGATGTACTCTGCCGACGTGCTGGAAGAATACGAAGGAGAGGGAGCTCTGGAGGATGACAGGTTTTCTTTGTGGCTTGAAAAAAAGTTCGGAAAAAAAGGGGCCTGGAATATTATGATATATTCTTCAGTTGTTATTTCTGTTCTTTTTACTGTGGGCGTTTTCATTATTGCACCCACAGCGGCAGTAAGCTGGCTCAAACATTTCACGGAAAGCGAATTCCTTCTTAATCTGGCAGAAGGGGTTTTGAGAATAGTAGCATTCGTCCTTTATGTGGTACTTATAGCAAGGATGGAAGAAATAAAAAAAGTTTTCCAGTATCACGGAGCTGAACATAAATGTATCCACTGTCTTGAAACAGAGAAAGAACTGACTGTAGAAAACTGCAGAAAGTATGGCACGTTGCATCCCAGATGCGGGACAAGCTTCCTGATGTTTGTTTTTGTAATAGCACTGGTTCTTTTTTCTTTGCTGGGATGGCCGGATCTTCTGTTTAGGATAATATCAAGGATATTGCTGATCCCGGTTATAGCCGGTCTTTCTTTTGAGCTTCTCAAATGGGCCGGAAGAAGTGACAACTGGGTCGTAAAAATATTAAGCATTCCCGGACTTTTGATGCAGATGATAACAACAAAAGAGCCCGATGACGGTCAACTGCAGGTAGCCATCGCCGCTCTCAAAGCAGCTACTGCTAAAGAAGGAGAATTCGGCCAGGGAGCCTGTGACAATCAAGGTAAAATGATCAAGGAGGAAGAAGACGTTTTATGAGTTTACTTGTAAGAGATCTAGTAAAAATGGGGGAAACACAGTTAAAGAAATCAAGGTGTCCGGATCCGAAAAATGATGCGGAAATTCTTTACTGTTATATGCGCAACATAGACAGGAACCAGTTCATAATGGAGTGGTCGGAAATAGTAGATGACCGTATCTGCGATAAATATTTCGACCTTATAGCCGAGAGAAGCACCAGGAGACCCCTTCAACATATAACAGGTACTCAGAATATAATGGGACTGGATTTTGGCATAAGAGAAGATGTTCTTATTCCGCGCATGGACACGGAAGCTTTGATAGGAAAAGCGGAGGAAATAATAAAAAAGAAAGGGAAAGCCTCTGTGCTGGATATTTGCTGCGGTAGTGGTTGCGTGGGCATTTCCCTGGCAGCAAGAAACAAAGGTGTAAAGCTTACCATGGCGGATATCAGCCCTGCGGCAAAGGCATTGGCTGAGGCGAATGCGAAGAAGTTCGGAATAAAAACCGATGTGCTTCTGGGAGATCTTTTCGCTCCGGTAAAAAAGAAGTACCATATTATAGTTTCAAATCCGCCCTATATCCCATCTGCTGTTTTAGAGACATTGGAAGATGAAGTGAAAAGATTTGAACCGAAAGAAGCCCTGGACGGAGGGGCTCTTGGTCTTGATTTTTATGAAAGGATCATAAAAGAAGCTCCCTTGCACCTGAAAAAAGAAGGATGGCTGGTGCTTGAGATCGGACACGATCAGGCGGCACAGGTCCGGACAATAACCGAAGAAACAAATCTATACGAAGAATATGAAACAGCCAAAGACCTGGCCGGCAAAACCAGAGTTTTCGCTGCAAGAATAAAAGGGAAAAGATGATAACAGCCTGATCGGCTCCGGTTTAGGCCAAAGACAAACCACAAAACCTGAAGATCAGCCTGATCGGCCCCGGCTTAGGCCAAAGACAAACTGCAAAACTTTAAAATCAGCCTGATAAACCTAAGCCAAAAGAAGTCAGCCAAAACAATTTATAAAAACAATGGATTTGGCACAGCAAAAAGAAGGAAAAATAGAGTAAAATCAGAATTTTAACCCTTTTTGGTTTTTTTAAAGGCCTTAAATGTTAAAATTAACCCTTTTACCCAAAAAAGATACGCCCTAGGGTTAAAAATTTCTCTTAAACGGCGTTTTTGCTGTAAAAAATGGCAAATTTGCCCTAAAACAGCAATAATAATGAGGATTTTTAACCCTGGAAGCCGGTTTTAGGCATCAAAAGGGTTAAAATTTCAAATTATATACTTTTTATAGTTGGTTTTGGCCAAATATCTCTCTTTACAAATAGGAGAACTCAAAAATAGAGCATCAACCCAGTGAAAATCGCCAAAACCCCCAAAACACCACAAACCTCCAAATCGCCAAAACCCACAAACCCCCAAAATACCACAAACCTCCAAATCGCGAAAACCCACACCCCCAAAACACCACAAACCTCCAAAACATCAAAATCCACAAACCCCAAAGCTAAAAATCATAAGCTCGCCATTGCCGGGCTTTTTTGGTCAATGAACCTTCGAAGCCCGGGGATTTGTTCAATGAGCCTTCGAAGCCCGTGGGTTTGGCCAATGAAGCTTCGAAGCCTGGGGGTTTGGTCAATGAGCCTTCGAAGCCTGGGGGTTTGGTCAATGAGCCTTCGAAGCCCTGTTTTTTTTGGTCGATGCTGCCCTGTATCCTTTTGTCAAAACAGCTCCCGGTACCTTTTTTCAAAATAGCTTCCGGTGCACTGGTTTTCAAAAGAATTCCCCGGATCCAATAGAATGCGCTGATAATACCATTGAATTATTGGATTTGAATAACCTGCAGGGTTTGTGGTATAAAGAAAACGGAGGGCAAAAAATATTGAAAAAAAGTGAAATAGTTGCAGCTCTGAATGAAAAAAATTTTTCGCATTTCTATGAAAAAGCGGATCTGATAAGATACAGAGAAAAAGGCGATTATGTTTTTATAAGAGCTATTATTGAGTTTTCCAATTACTGTAGCAGAAGATGTGCATATTGCGGGATAAATGCAGATAACAAAAATATCAGCAGATACAGAATGACGGCATCGGAAATAACAGATACGGCGGAGGCGGCTGTAAAAGCCGGATACAAAACCATCGTACTGCAGTCGGGGGAAAACCATAAAGAAGACAAAAAGGAACTGGGTCGCATAATAAGAGCTATCAAAAAAAACCAGGTGGCCGTTACCCTTAGCATAGGCGAGCTTTCATATAATGATCTTTCATATTTCAAGGAATGCGGAGCAGACAGGTATCTTCTTAAGCATGAGACTTCAGATACTGATCTTTATAGATCACTCCATCCTGACGGCAATTTTGAAGAAAGGATAAAGTGCCTTAGAAATATAAAGAAACTCGGCTTTGAAGCAGGTGGAGGGTTTATGGTCGGACTTCCCGGTCAAACCATAGAAAGCATAGCAGACGATCTACTTTTGTTAAAAGAACTTCAATGTGATATGGCAGGGATAGGACCCTTTATTCCCCATCCCGACACGCCTCTTTCGGAAAGCGGCAGCGGCAGTACAGAACTTTCCAAAAGAGCAATGGCAATTGCAAGGATACTTCTTCCAAAAGCCAACCTTACAGTGACCACGGCCCTTGGCATACTTGATCCGAAAGAGCGTGATTCCGCATTCCACTGCGGAGCTAATGTTATAATGAAAAAGATAACTCCCGATGAATATAAGGAAGACTATTGTATTTATCCTGCACGATTTGACAGGACCGATATAATTAAAGATAGAAGGGAGATCGAAAGAATCGTTGTCCAAACAGGCAGGAGGCCGATATGACAAATTACAACAGCAGATCAATGAAGGCGGAAGAATTCATTTGTGATGAAGAAATCAAAAATACTCTTGAAGATTCCGCACTGCACAAAAATGACAAGGCTTTGATCGAAAAAATATTGGAAAAAGCAGCAAAATATGAAGGTCTTGATTTTAAAGAGGCCATGGTTTTGCTGGAGTGCGAAGACCCTGAAACAGTAAATCGTATGTTTGCCTTGGCAAAGGAAATAAAGGAGCATTTTTACGGCAACAGGATAGTCATGTTCGCGCCCCTTTATCTCTCCAATTACTGCATCAACGGCTGTACATACTGCCCTTATCATGCGAAGAACAAAAATATAATCCGAAAAAAACTTTCACAGGAAGAGATAAAGAAAGAAGTCATAGCTCTTCAGGACATGGGGCATAAAAGACTTGCCATTGAAGCCGGTGAGGACCCGAAAAACTGTCCCATCGAGTATATACTGGAAAGCATAAAAACCATATACGGGATCAAACACAAAAACGGAGATATAAGGAGAGTAAATGTCAATATTGCCGCAACAACGGTTGATGATTACCGGAGGCTGAAAGAAGCGGGAATAGGTACATATATACTTTTCCAGGAAACATATAATAAAGAAAAATATTTAGAACTCCACCCTTCAGGCCCAAAAAGTGATTATAATTATCATACTGAGGCCATGGACAGAGCCAATGAAGGCGGGATAGATGATGTGGGATGCGGAGTCCTTTTCGGGCTTGATAATTACAAATATGATTTTGTAGGACTTTTGATGCATGCAAAACATCTGGAAGATACCTGGGGATGCGGGCCCCATACCATCAGTGTCCCGAGGATACGCCCTGCTGATGACATCGATGTGAAAGATTTTCAAAATGGTGTGCCGGATGATATTTTCAAAAAGATCGTTGCAGTACTTAGAATAGCGGTGCCTTACACCGGAATGATAATGTCCACAAGGGAAAGTGAAAAAACCAGGAGAGAGTGTTTGGAGATAGGAATAACCCAGGTCAGTGGAGGAAGCCGCACCAGTGTGGGCGGATATGAAGAGGAAGAAAGAGATGAAACCACCGCACAATTTGATGTAAGTGATACAAGGACCCTTGAGCAAGTGGTTTCCTGGCTTATCGACCTGGGATATGTGCCCAGTTTTTGTACTGCATGCTACCGGGAAGGCCGGACGGGAGACAGGTTTATGAGTTTGTTGAAAGCAGGGCAGATCGCCAACTGTTGTCAGCCAAATGCACTTATGACACTAAAAGAGTATCTGATGGATTACGCATCTCCTGAAACATATGAAAAAGGCGAGGCTATTATTCAAAAAAGATTGGCCATGGTGCCCAACGAAAAGGTAAGAGAAATGGCAAAAAAACATCTCAAGGAAATCGAGAAAGGAAAGAGAGATTTTAAGTTTTGATGAACAGTCTAAATGAAACACCAAGAGCCGGAAGGCTTCACATAAGTATATTCGGCAAGAGAAACAGCGGCAAATCTTCTTTGATAAATGCCCTTACCGGGCAGGACATAGCCATCGTTTCTGCGCATGCCGGCACAACTACGGATCCTGTTTATAAATCCATGGAACTTCATCCTGTGGGTCCGGTGGTTTTCATTGATACGGCAGGATTTGATGATTTTGGAAAGCTGGGTGAACTGAGACTCAGCCGCACAAAAGAAGTTATCAAAAAAACTGATATAGCACTGCTTTTGTTCGATGACGGCAGTCTTGACCCTGAAGAGGGTTGGCTGTGCAGTTTGAGAGATGCGGAAATTCCGGTCATCCCCATAATAAATAAAACAGATGTACTGGATCGGGCGGTTCTGCAGCAAAAGGTCATAATGGTATTCGGACTTATACCGATAATGGTAAGTGCCGCCGACGGTACCGGGATAGAAGATATCAAGAAGGCCATAGATAAGCTGGTCCCGGAAGATTTCAAGCGCGAAAAAATTCTGGGGGATATGGTTGGCGCCGGCGAAACAGTTCTTTTGGTCATGCCGCAGGATATACAGGCGCCGAAAGGAAGGCTTATACTGCCCCAGGTCCAGGTGATAAGGGAACTGCTTGATAATAAATGTACTGTTGTATCTACTGTTTCGGATGGGTTTTTGAAAGCTCTGGATTCGCTTTCCAGGGCGCCTTCCCTTATTATTACTGATTCCCAGTGTTTCAGATATGTGAATGAAAATAAGCCCGGAGAGTCGGCGCTTACATCTTTTTCAATATTGCTGGCTGCATTTAAGGGAGATCTCAAAACTTTTATTGAAGGCGCCGCAGCGATAGATTCTCTGACAGAGAAATCAAGGGTGCTCATAGCGGAGGCCTGCACCCATGCGCCCCTTGAAGAGGATATAGGAAGAGAGCAAATCCCCGGAATGCTCAGGGAACGTGCAGGTGAAGGAATGAAAGTTGACATTGTTGCCGGCTCCGATTTTCCAAAAGACCTTAAAAAATACGATTTGATAATCCACTGCGGCTCATGTATGTTCAACCGCAAACACATGATGTCAAGGGTAGAACAGGCAAAGACCCAAGGTGTCCCCATCACCAATTACGGAATAGTAATGGCAAAACTAAAAGGGATCCTTGATGATATAACTCTGCCTCCCAGCCGTTGAACCGTCCCATCCCCCCTAGCCACCCATCCACCCGGCGGCGCGGCTTGTCTGTTGCGATTTTTCTGCGCACTCACCCAGCCGCTTAACCGTTCCACCCACCCCCATCCCCCGTTTGTTCAGTCGCTGAAATAGCGAGCTTTTTTATTTCGGGATCCGGCGGAAGCTGCCCCCACATAGGCTGCTCTGCCGGGAAAAACTTGCTCGGGAGAGCCTGAAGAAGCGGCTTCGCAGAGAATCTACAGGAAATTGCCGCCAAAGATTGTTATTCAATGGCGGCTTCCTCTTTTTACACCATATATCAATGCATTATCAATGCCATATTTCTGGATTTTCAACCACTGAATCCTAAAATCATCATAATCCATAAAATCATTGGATTTTTCACAGCAAAACGAAGGGAAAAAATAGCAAAATCAAAATTTTAACCCTTTTTGCGGTTTTTTAAGGCCTAAAATGTTAATTTTAACCCTTTTTACCCAAAACCATATGCTCTAGGGTTAAAATTTCCTCTTAAAAGGCGTTTTTGGTGTAAAAAATGGCAAATTCAGCCAAAAAAAACAGAAATAATGGTGATTTTTAACCCTGGAACCGGGTTTTTAGCACGAAAAGGGTTAAAATCTCAAATTATATACTTTTTAAAGCCGGTTTTAGCCAAACATCTCCTTTTATGTATAGCGTGACGGAAAAACAGAGAGCCAAAAGGCCCAACCACCAAGTACAAAATGCACAAATCCCCGATCCTTCCCAACCTCCCCCAACCTTTCTCAATCCTCCTCAACCCCAACACCTGAAACGATTTTCAAACAAAGACAAATTCTCACCTAACCCCAAAACCCCCAAGTCCCCAAAACCCCAACGAAAAACAAAAATAAAAAGGTTGATACCTCGAAACAACTGTGGTATAGTAAATAAGCTGTGTATAGAATAGCAAATTATGCAAAGGGGGACCTGAGCAGGAAAGAGGTGATAAGCATGAAGGAAGGAATCCATCCTAAATATCAGGAATGTAAAGTAACTTGCGCATGCGGTAACGAGTTCGTTACAAAATCGACAGAAAAAGAAATAAGACTTGACGTTTGCTCAGCATGCCACCCGTTCTTTACAGGACAGCAGAAGTTCATAAACAGAGGCGGTCGTGTCGAGAAGTTTAAGAACAAGTACAATATGGATTAATTATTAAAACCGGAATTGATTTTCCGGTTTTTTTATAGGCCTGATTATGATATAATAATCATTTGAAAATAGACGCAAGGGAGATAAAAATGTTCGATAAATTGGATTTCATTTCAGATAAATATGATGAGCTTTCGGCAAAGGTCTCGGACCCTGAAATCATTGCAAATCAGGCACTTTGGCAGAAGTATGCCAAAGAGATGGGAGAGATGGAGCCCATAGTAAAAAAATATCAGGAGTACAAAAAGATCAAAGGAGATCTTAAGGGTGCCAAAGAAATGCTGGATGAGGGCGGCATGGATGAAGAGCTTAAGGAAATGGCAAAAGCTGAACTTGCCGAGCTTGAAGAAAAAACACAGCCTCTGGAAGAAGAGCTTAAGGTACTTTTGCTGCCAAAGGATCCTAACGACGACAAAAACGTTATCCTGGAGATCCGTGCGGGAACCGGCGGCGAAGAGGCTGCGCTTTTTGGCATGGACCTTCTTCGCATGTATAAGATGTATGCCGAAAACCGAGGTTGGAAATCCGAGATAATAGAAATCAACGATACTGATATAGGCGGGATAAAGGAAGTGGTTGTACTTATTAAAGGAAAGGGAGCATATTCAAGGTTGAAGTATGAAAGTGGGGCCCACAGAGTGCAAAGGGTCCCCGAAACCGAATCCAGCGGCAGGGTGCATACTTCAGCGGCCACCGTAGCGGTGCTTCCGGAAGTGGAAGGTGTTGAAGTCGAAATAAACCCGAATGATGTAAGAGTGGATGTCTACAGAGCATCAGGAAATGGCGGTCAGTGTGTAAATACAACGGATTCGGCGGTAAGACTCACCCATGAGCCCACGGGTCTTGTAGTGACATGTCAGGATGAGAAGTCCCAGATAAAAAATAAAGACAAAGCATTTAAAGTATTGAAATCAAGGCTTTATGATCTGAAAATGCAGGAGCAGAACAAAGAGATAGCGGACAAGAGAAAAAGCCAGGTGGGAAGCGGAGACAGAAGCGAACGAATAAGAACCTATAATTTCCCCCAGGGAAGAGTTTCAGAGCACAGAACAGGAGCCACCATATACAAACTGGAAAGTTTCTTGAACGGGAATATGGATGAAATAATTGACGGCCTGATAACTCATGATCAGGCAGAAAAAATGAAAGCATTTTAGTGGGGCAAAAGCAACGAAGATCATTAATACAAACAAAAATCAGAAACCAAAAAACAAACAAAAAACCGACAAAACCAAAAAACAAACAAAAAAACCGGCAAAACAAGAAAACAGAACAAAAAAGACGGGAAAGCAAAAGAAATCACATGAAAACACAAATCCTTGAAAGCACATCTGAAAACATAAAAAAGGCGGCCGAAATAATCAAAAAAGGCGGTCTTGTGGCATTTCCCACAGAAACTGTATACGGACTGGGTGCGGATGCCATGGATCCGGAAGCCGTAAAAAAAATATATGAGGCAAAGGGAAGGCCCAGCGATAACCCAACCATAGTTCACATAGGAAGAGCCAGCGACATAGGCCAGCTTACCCGGATGCTTTCGCCCGGGATAGTTAACCTTATCGAAAATTTCTGGCCGGGGCCATTGACATTGGTCGTAAATAAAAAACCTGAAGTTCCCGATGTTACCACAGGGGGACTTGGTACTGTGGCGGTAAGGATGCCGGATCATCCCGTTGCCCTTGAACTTATAAGAAACGCAGGATGTCCAATTGCAGCACCCAGCGCGAATATTTCCGGTAAACCAAGCCCGACGACGGCAGAACATGTAATAGATGACCTTGACGGCAAAGTAGATGCCATATTGGTCGGCGGGATGTGCAGAGTTGGGATAGAATCCACAGTTCTGGATATGACAGAAGAAAAGCCCGTCATATTGAGACCCGGCATCATAACTGCAGATGATATTGAAGCAGCCCTTAACAAAGATGTGAGCATCGACAAGGTGGTTTTGCAGAAAACTTCCGACGGACAGGGCAATGAGGAGAACGCACCGAAAGCTCCCGGAATGAAATACAAACATTATGCTCCGGACGCACAGATGCTGGTGGTAGAAGGCCAGAGAGAAAAAGTCAAAAGTGAGATAAACAGGTTGAAGGATCTCAACGAGAAAATGGGTAACAAAGTGGGCGTAATGCTTTTTGAAGAAAAAGCCTTTATAGAGGCAGCTCATGATTTTTTCGCAGAACTCAGGGAGCTGGACAGGCAGGGAGTGGACATTATACTGGCAGGAGCGCTAAGTGCAACGGATGGAGTGGGATTTGCGGTCATGAACCGGATGATGAAAAGTGCAGGATATAATATAGTAAAGGTCTGAGGGAAGAACAGGCCGCTGGAAATCCAGGCTGAGGGAAGAACAGGCCGCTGGGAATCTAAGCTGAGGGAAAAACAGATCCACATAACCCCTTTATAATGGAGTGATATTATGAAAATTGCCATTGCCGCCGATCATGGCGGATATGAACTGAAAGAAAAGATAAAAGAGTATCTTGAAAGCATCTATGCGAATGACAAAGATGTGGAGATACTTGACATAGGCACCGATTCGGATGCCTCTGTTGATTACCCCATGTATGGCAAAAAGTGTGCCGAGAAAGTGGCATCCGGTCAAGCACAAAAAGGAATAGTCATATGCGGCACCGGAATAGGCATATCCATTGCAGCCAATAAGGTGAAAGGAATAAGATGCGCACTTTGCACAAATGAGAAAATGGCAGAAATGTCAAGAAAGCATAATGATGCAAATATGCTGGCCCTGGGAGGACGAATAACAGACCCGGATACGGCATTAAGAATAGTAGATGTCTGGCTCAAAACAAATTTTGAAGGCGGCCGGCACAAGAGACGTGTAGATATGCTTGACTGCATATAAATAAATTAATTTTTAAAAAAGAATATTTGGAGGTACAAGATGGGAAAAGTATATGTTTTTGATCATCCGTTGATCCAGCACAAAACAGCAATGATAAGAAAAAAAGAAACAAGCGTAAAAGATTTCAGAGAGCTGGTAAAAGAAATAGGCATGCTGATGGGTTATGAAGCAACAAGAGATCTTCCTCTTAAGGAAGTGGATATCGAAACCCCCATCTGTCCCACCAAAGTAAATATGCTCAAAGGTGAAGACATAGCCATAGTGCCCATATTAAGAGCAGGGCTCGGATTGGTTGACGGTATGCTTGCCCTGGTACCCAATGCAAAAGTGGGTCACATAGGACTTTACAGAGATCCCGATACACATATGCCTGTGGAGTATTACTGCAAGATGCCCAATGATGTTGACAAGAGAAAGGTATTTGTGGTGGATCCCATGCTGGCCACAGGAGGCAGTGCGGCGGCGGCCATCGATTTCATAAAAGAAAGAGGCGGTAAAGATATAATTTTCATGTGCCTTATAGCCGCGCCGGAAGGGATAGAAGTTTTGCAGAAGGCTCATCCCGATGTGGACATATATATAGCAGCAAAGGATGAAAAACTGAACGAAAA
>Ga0123335_1003980_pt1 | contig 19751 bp, 14 predicted proteins | sample BiotimSIPDNA_2_FD_89707 | JGI IMG/M metagenome (GOLD analysis project Ga0123335, IMG submission 89707) | Anaerobic biogas reactor microbial communites from Washington, USA - Biogas_R2 time_0 SIP DNA | ecosystem: Engineered > Bioreactor > Anaerobic > Unclassified | place: Washington, USA...
ATGCTATAATGCGGTGGTAGTAGCCGTTACGCGATCCGGCGGGAGGGCCGGGCGATTGTGAAGGCGGAGTTGGAGGTTCGGTCATGTCAACGGTAGGACGGTGCGCTGCGGGGATCGTGCTGCTGGTCTCGGTGTGTGCGCTGCGGGCTTTCCCGGCCGATCTGGAGTATCCGTCGGCGCTGCGTGACGCCTACGATGCAGACGAGAACTGCTGGTTCGGCATGGCGGTTACGGGCGAGTACCCCGTTCCGGTCCGTCCACAGAAGTGGCTCGTCGGGCCTCCGCCCTCGCACCTCTCGGGTGTGACCATGCCGACCGACCACTGGATCGACCTGGTGTTCGGCGGAACGATCGTCGGCGCCGACGGCAACGATGTCGAGGTCGCTGAGCTGGGCCAGGCCGGTGAGGAGGCGCTGGTGTTCCTCACGGACGGGGCCGATCAGGAGTACGTCATGGGCCTGGCGAAGGCCAAGCTCTACCAGTCGCAGAACGTCAGCTACATCGGGCTGCCCCTTCCGGATGTGGAGACTCCGTTTGCCCCGCGTGGCCTGCGTATTGTCGCTCTGGATCGCGGGGGCGGGGCGCCGGGCTTCGACGTGGCGTATGTGCGGGCCCGTGTCTCGCGGGCGTGCGGGGCCAGGGCGGATCATCCGGACCCTGTCGACGGGGCCGATGGGGTCTGGCCTGTGGCGTCGATATCGTGGACGCCCGCGTGTGATGCGGTCGCCCAGAGCGTGTACCTCAGCGGTGTGCGGTCGCTCGTCGAGTCGGGCGACCCGGCCGTCCGCCTGGCCGTCGTGGCCGGTGACGTCAACTGCTATGAACCCAACGCCCTGGAGCTGAACACGACCTACTACTGGCGCGTGGACGCCGAGGGTCTCGACTCCGGTGAGGTCTGGTCGTTCACCACCAGCGACCACCTCATGCTCGACGATTTCAACAGCTATGGCGTCGCCGGCGGCTTTCTCTACGAGACCTGGAACTCGCTGGGGATGGCTCGCGTCGGCGAGGATCCATCATACGCCCGCCACAGTTGTCCGCAGTCGATGCGGTACGCTTATTACTACGACGTCATCCGTTTCTCGGAGACGTTCCGGCGTTTCGGGCCGGCGCAGGACTGGACGAAGGCCGGGGCGCGGGCCCTGGTGTTCTGGTTGTATGGCCTGCCCGGCAATGACGTCAAGGGTCAGATGTACGCCTCGGTTGCCGATGCCACCGTCGAGCAGCGGGTGGTCTACGACGGGGACAAGGCGATTCTGACGCGTCCGGAGTGGACGGCATGGCGGATTCCGCTGGCCGATTTCAACGCCGTCGATCTGACGGCCGTCGACCGCGTGGGCCTGGGGTTCGTCTGGCCCTCGGCCCAGTCGGGCCAGTTCGGCGAAGGGACAATCTACGTCGATGATCTGAGTCTGTCTGCGGCGATGTGCACCGATGAGTGCCGGCCGACGGGCGATCTGACGGGCGATTGCCGAGTCGATCATCGGGACCTCCAACAGATGGCGGCCGACTGGCTCCGGACGCGGGGCTGTCGGGTCGCTGTGGTCGCGCCGGACGATCCGGTGCTGTGGTACCGGTTCGACGGCAACGCCAGCGACAGTGCCGGAAGGGCTCATGGGCAGATTGAGGGCCGTCCGACGTTCGAGGTGGGCGTCAACGGTCGGGCCATTCGCTTTGCCAACGACGGTGACGCGGTGACGGTCACGAATGCTTCGACCGTCTTCGAGCGGACCGACGAGGCGATCACGATCACCTTCTGGGCTCGCGGCACCGATTCGGCGCATCGAAACGACACGATCTGCTGCTCGAACTACAGTTACGGCCGCTCGAACCCGTCGATGGCGATCCATCTGGGCTGCTGGCGGGACCCCGGTCAATACCGATGGGATTGCGGCACGCCCTGGTCGTTCGCCAATCGCCTGGCGGGCCGTCATCGGTGCAGGAGTGAATGGGCGGGGCGCTGGAACCACTGGGCGTTCACCAAGGACATCCGCGTCGGGCCGGAGGGCGGCAAGGGCCGGATGCAGATCTACCTCAACGGCGTCCTCTACGACAGCCGGATGGGCACCGATTCGCCCATCGAGGGCATCGAGTCCTTCACGATCGGGACGGGCTGGTATGGACACTACGACGGCCTGATCGACGATTTCCGAATCTACGACTACGCCTTGCCCGAGGCCGAGATTGCTTATCTGGCCACCGACGGGACGGGTATGCTGCCGTGGAACCTCGGCCTGGCGGGCGACCTGGACGGCAGCGGGACCGTGGATTTCGACGACTTCGCCCTCCTGGCCGAGCAGTGGCTCGACAACCCGCTCTGGCCCTGATCTTTTAACGCGTCGCCTTGGCGCGAAGGTCCTTTGACGTCGCCAGGGCGATGACGCGCCCCTGGTTGCCGACGGCGCAGTAGAAGTGGTAGACGACGCCGTCGTGCTTGACCAGCCAGGGCTTGTGGGCATAGGTCTCGTCGTAGGGCTCCGACGGCGCCACGAGATCGGGGCCGTCCCACCGGGTCCAGTGCACGAGATCGTGCGAGCAGGCGAACGTGTCGAAGGCCTTGGGACGCCAGAAGGCCCCGAAGTAGAACATCACCCAGACGTCGTCCATCCGCACCACCTGCGGGTCGCCGGAGATGCCGGTCTGGTTGTCGATCACTGGATCGGTCCCGTAGCGGTGCCAGTGCCGCATGTCGTTCGAGACGGCCATGCCGATCCGCTCGGGGCTGCCCTTGGCCTTGCCGTTGTAGAACATCACGAACGGATAGCCGAGCGTGCGATCCCTGTCGTGGAGGATGTTGCTCTTGTACTGGGTCAGGCTCTCCCACGGCCGCACGTCGTCCTGATCGCGCGAGAGCACGGGCTCACCGAGTCGCTGCCAGGGGGCCGGTGCCGTGGGGTCGTTCGTCCAGGCGATGCCGACGGCCAGGGGGTCGGTCTCATAGCCCTTCAGTGCGCCGCCGATATAGCTCATCCAGTACTTGCCGTCGTAGGTTCCCAGTTCGTACGATCCGCCCCACATGGTGTCCTGCAGGGCGACGTAGCCGGCTGCCTGGATCGCGTCCCAGCCCTCGTGGCGGAAGGGCAGGATCGTGCCGAGCGGCCGCCAGGTCAGCAGGTCGTCGCTGTCGGCGATGGCGGTCTCGTAGCCGTCGCCGTCGAAGACGATGTACACCATGTACCATTTCGAGCCGTGACGAAAGACGCTGGGGCAGTCGAGCTTCCTGCCGTCCTGGCCTTTGAGGACAACGCCATACTTGAAAGGCGTCTTGGCCTGCTCGTAGACGCGCTGCATCACCTCCGGCTCGACCGCTCGTCGGTTTGATTGGGCCGCGACGACCTCTCGGCTCTGTCGCTCGCAGATGATGTTGGTCAAGTCGAAGCCGAGACCCTGGGATTTCTCGTTTCTTCCCGTGATCTTGAACATCAGGTTGTTCGGTCCCTGCTCCAGAGCCAGCGTGCCGATGTACTGGTCCTTGGCGGGGTGTCGCTCTTCACTGAACAGGTCCAGCTCCGGCCCCACCGGCGCCTCGTCGAGGAACAACTGCACCTTGCCCTGCTCGGGCCCTTTGACCACGTCGAGACTGATGCGATACGTGCCGGCCGCCGGCAGCTCGCACGTGAACGAGATCGAGTGCGGGCCGAATGTGGCGGTGTCTCTGGCCCGCATCGACAGGAAGCGCACCTCGCGTCCTTCGTGCTGGATGCCTTCCTTTGTCAGCGTCGCGTTGCGCAGCGAGAACGAATAGACCGGAACGTTCCACCATGTGGCGAAGATGATGCGTTCCGGGTCGAGGACCGCTCGTTGATCGGCCGGCGGCAGCGCGAAGTCGCACGTGGGCCTGTCCTGCGAATAGAGATAGGTCAGGCCGCAGTAGTCGTTGAGCAGGTCGTTGTTCGTCGGGGCGTGCTCAATGGTCTGCAGGAGGCTCTCGCGATAGGCGTAGGCGTCGCCCAGCATGATCCGATAGCCGCCGGTGCGTCCGAGGTGCTTCTTGTAGCCCAGGCAGCCGCTGAGCACGAACGATCGCTGCGTCTCCCAGCGGCCCGGGACGTCGTACCAACCACCGTTGTAGAAGTCCTCCGAGCCGGTGCCGTGAATGACCCGTTCGCCGTCGATGGTCGTCTGGTCGTCGCCTTCGAAGTAGTAGGTGCCGCCCGTCTCGAAGGCCTGCGATTGCTGGACGCAGCCGACGATGTGGCCGCGTCCGGCGGTCTCGATGAAGGTGAAGGGCTTGCCCAGGGTCGTCGGGTTCTCGCGTCGCCACAGGGCATAGAACTTGCCTTCGTTCTGGCGGCGGGCGATGGGCACGAACAGCACCTGGGCCTCGACGGAGACGGTTCGATCCAACCCCGGCTCGGCGTACAGTTCGATTCGCGCCGACCGGTCGAACGGCATGGGGAAATAGCAATAGCTGACGCCGTCGGCGGCACCTGCCAGCAGCGACTTCATGGCCGGCTCGCCCCAGGCGTATCCGAAGAAGTCGCCGGCCGGGCTGACGATGGCGGGGGTGGGGTCGTTGTCCCAGTAGGCCCGCAGGACGATGTCGCGTTTCTTGCCCGCCAGCGCCTCGGCCGGGCCGATGCGTAGTCCCACGATCCGCCCCGGGCGATCCAGGTTGGCCAGCGTCGCCGCCTGTCCTGCTCTCAGCGTCACCTTCGACGCGATTGTCTCGACCTCGCCACCTTCGGGAACGACGTACGCGCTGATGTCCTTGCCCGTCGAACCGAACAGGGTCTTGGCCTTCTCGATGTGCTCGCGCTGCTCGGACGTTGGTTGGACGCTGAACGTCTCGATCCCCATCGTCTCAGGGTACGTGGCGTAGTTGATCTGATAGAACTGCATGCGTTCGGCCCGGAGGAAGACCTTGCAGCTCCTGGCGTAGGGCAGCGGGACGTAGCTGTAGAACCCGCCGGCCCCGTAGCCGACCAGGGGCCGCTCGAAGGTCGGATGCGTGCCCATGAACAGCTCGCGGAACTTCACGCGGATGCGGGGCTCGGCCTCGCCGTCGAAGTAGAATTCCATCATGTCGTCCGTCGGCGTCGGGGTCCAGATGCGATAGATGACGCCCGGCCCTTCGAGGTCGGCCAGGACCAGGCCGCCGGATTCCTTTCGCACAAAGGAATACTGCCCGCCGAAGCCGTCGTTGTTGCCGCCGGTGCGGTCGTAGCTCGACACGGACGCCACCTTGACCGAGTCGCGGAACGTGGCGAGCTGGTCGAGCCGATACAATTGCTCGATCCCCGGCGTCAGGCCGGCGTCGGCGGCCTGGCCGTTCAGCACGACGAGCGTGACAAGACCGATCCAGGCGAAGAAGTGGTGCTGCTTCACGTGCTGTCCTTTCATTCGAATCGCCACTGTGAAAGGCCCGTCACGTTCTGAAAGCGGCCGGGCTCGTCGAGCTTCTGGTACAGTTGTTGGCTCCATGTGTACGTCTCGGGCATCGCGCCGATGATGGCGACGTGCGTCGGGAACAGCAGGCCCGCCACCTGCGGCACGTCGGTGATGCGCAGGCAGTTGAGCATCTCGATGGCTTCGCCCCGTCCGTCTTCGCGACTGGGGGCGTTCTGCGTAGCCGGGGGCTCGCGCAGCACGACCGCCGCTACATGGCCGTCGAGCAGGGCGGCGTAAAGGGCGACCGCGCCCATTTCGCCTCGAGCGGCGATGCCGATCTTGTCGTGTCCGGCCGCCTTCAACTGGCGCAGGGCCTGGAGGCAGCGGAGCACGTCGTAGACGCGCATCGAGGCCACGGTCCGGCCGGTCCACGCGGCGGCGCGACGCACGTGCCATTGCAGGTCGGGCGGCCACCCGGTCTCCCCGATGCCGCGCGTCGCGAGATAGGCGAGATTCCACCGGTCGTCCAGGGCGGAGATGAAACCCTCCGAGGCCCAGCGGTCCTCGTCGGGACTGCGCAGCACGAGCATGAGGGGACCGGCCGGGTCCGGCGCCTGCCGCCAGCGGACATCGACGTTCAGTCGGTAGTCTTCTTCCGAGACGAAGCTGTAGGTGTGCCGGCCGTGGCGGGCGCCGTCGTCGGCACGAAACTCCCATCGGATGTCCAGAGGCGCCGGGTCACTCGGAAAGGCGCCGAACGTCCGCTCCCGGAGGAAGCCGAGCACCTTCTCTCGATGCGCCTGCAACTGGGCTCGCGTTGCGATCTGCGGTGGCTCGGCCGCCTTGACGAAGGTCTCCTGGATCGTCGTGGTGCGGTCGTCGGCGGGGGGGCCGTCCACATAGACCTGCAGTTCCTCGGCCGGCAGCATGGCCTCATCGGAGCGGTCGATGTCACCGACCTGGTCGGGGGGTATGTCCTTGTCCATCAGATGTTTGACGAAGAACGAGAAGATCCTCGTTCGGCTGATCTCGTGGTAGGAGTGCCCGCCGGGCGTCTCGACGAGGTGGATGTCGTCGGCCTTGCCGTAGAGGTCATAGATCTGCCGGATGCCGAAGTAGACCTCGCGGACCGCCTCGATGGAATTGAGTCCATCCCGGTTGGCCGAGGCGATCATCAGTGGACGCGGGGCGATCAGGGCGCCGATGTCGTGGAAGTCCTGTCGGTACGTGTTGATCGGCATCATGCAGTCGCAGTGCCCGTCGATCGTCCGCTGGTGGACGTGCGAGTTGACGGTGCTGGTCCCGCAGACCGGGGCGACCACCTTGATCCTCGGATCGGCGGCGGCGATATACCAGCTCTGGGTGCCGCCGCCCGAGATGCCGGTGACGCCCAGCCTGTCCTTGTCGACCTCGGGCCGGGCGCAGAGCAGGTCGAGCCCGCGCATGGCGTTCCACAACTCGACGCCGCCGGGACAGTAGCCTCGGCTGTACCAGTGGAACCAGCCCCGTGCATAGCAGCCCCAATGGTCGCCCAGCACCTCGCCCCACTGGATCGTCTCGATGATCAGGCAGACGAAACCCAGTTGGGCGAACTTGCGCGGGTGCGGCTGATACGAGACCTTCTGCGTGCGGGAGTGGCCGCAGACGTAGAGCACCGCCGGCGCCGAGCCGCGGATCTCGTCGGGGATGTACAGATTGGCGGGCACGTACAATCCGGGCAGCGATTCATAGTAGAGTTTCTCGATGCGGTAGCCGGGCTGACGGATCGTCCCGACGATCTTGACGTTCAGAGGCGGTCGCGGCCCGTCCACCGGGACATCGACCAGGCCCATCATCTCCAGGAACTGCGCGTAGCGATGGGGCCGGGCCTTCTCCCAGTCGGCCTGCGTGTCGAAGCCCGCCAGCGTCCCGTGCGAGAGCTCCTGGGCGACCCGCATCAGGTGGTTGCGGATGTTGTTGGACTGATCGAGGTCCGCCCGCGTCTCGATCGCCGGCGGTTGGCTTACATCGGCCGCCAGGCCGGTGCCGCAGAGGATCAAAAGGGCGAGAAAGGCAAAATGACTGCCGACGATGGATTTGGGTGCGATTCTCTTGATGGTCATGGCACATCTCCGCAATCGAGCACTTGTTCCGTCGGATGCCGCCGCCAGGCACGCCGTCCTCGCGGGCATGTTCAATCCTGTCGTTGTCTGATATACTATCACGCCGTGGAATCCACGACGCTGGGCATGGTAGCACATCGCCTTCCGTACGGCAATGCGGGTACGATCCCCGTCGTGGCCAGGCAGAAATAACTGAACCGTCTGTGTGTCCTGGCTCGTAGGTACGAGCAGGGCCGGCTTCAGGAGAAGTCTGCGGCCCCTGCGACTCGGCAGATGGAGGTCTTTGCCCGAAGTCCACAGGTTGGCGAGGGCCGGCACGTGCGGCATCAAAGAGGAGTGTCCAGATTCTTCTGGAGGACAAGGCAATGGAAGCCAAAGAGACCATTCTTATTGTCGGGGCGACCGGCGCGCAAGGCGGCGGTGTGGCCCGGCACGTGTTGGACCGGGGCCGGTTTGCGGTGCGGTGTCTCACGAGACATCCGGAATCGGAGAAAGCGAAGGCCCTGCGTCGGGCAGGTGCGCAGGTCGTTCCGGGCGATCTGGAAGAGGTCGACAGCATCCGGGCGGCTTTGAAAGGCTGCTACGGCTGCTTCGGTGTGACCAGCTTCTGGGAGCATTTCGAGAAGGAATACGGCCACGGCAGGAATCTCATCGAGGCGGTCAAGCGATCCGACGTGGAGCATTTTGTGTTCAGCACGCTGCCCTACTGCAAGAAGATCAGCGGCGGGGCGCTCGAGGCGCCGCATCTGGACATGAAGGCGCAGCTCGAACAGTACGTCCGCCGTCTTGGCCTGAAGGCGACGTTTGTCCACGTGGCGTTCTACTTCGAGAATTTCCTGACGTTCTTCCCGCCCCAGAAACAGGAGGACGGCAGCTTTGCGTTCGGATTCCCTCAGGGCGACACGCCGCTGGCCGCTGTCGCGGTCGAGGACGTCGGCAGCATCGTGTCCGCTGCGTTCGAGGAGCCGCAAGAGTATCTCGGCAAGGTGGTCGGCATCGTCGGCGACGACCTGACGGGCAGCCAATACGCTGAGACGATGACGCGCATCCTCGGAACGAAGGTAGTCTATCGCCACGTGCCGCGGGAGGACTTCGCCGCGTTGGGCTTCCCCGGCGCCGAAGACCTGGCGAATATGTTCGAGTTCAACCGCCTGTACATCCCCAACCGAAGGGCGGACGTCGAGGCATGCCGGGCTGTGAATCCGAAGATGCAGACGTTCGAGGACTGGCTGAAGTCGAACGAGAGCGCCTTCGTGAAGCTCTTCGAACGCGAGCATGCCCGCGCCCATTGACCCCGGCCGGCGGCGGCTCATTCGACCGGCGCGTGGGCTTATTCGACGTGGATGACGTTGCGGGTTCGGTCGGCTTCGAGTCCGGCCTCTTTGATGATGTCGTACAGGTCACGGCAGCCGTGCACCTTGACGAAGTCGAAGTGAGGATCGGATTCGTCCTTCGCGGTCAGACGGACCGTGCCGATGCCGAGAAGGCACTCCCACAGCGCCCGGCGCAGCTTCAGGTCGATCACGCGAAACATGTCGATGTTGTCCACCTGGCGGTCGAAGATGCCGCGCGACCATTCGATGCGGTCCGGGGTAACCTCGTAATAGACGCTCTTCAGCGCGAGCATCTTCCAGAACAAGACCAGCAGGGCCGCCGCAATCAGCGCCATCGCGCCCAGATCGATCCACGCCTCGACCTGGGTCAGTCGCTGGACGCCGATGTCCAGCTTGGGAAGGTAGGCGTCCACGTACACGGCGACCTGGGTCACGCGGTACTTGACGACCGCCCAGCACAGTGCGACGAAGATGCCCGTCTTGATGGCGGCGCCTGTCAGGGCGAACACGCTGGGCCGGCCGCACCAGAGAACGTTGTCGTCCACCTGCTCATCCACCGAACCGGCGTCCGATTCTTCCTCCTCCGGATCGGGGTGGAAGTCGGACGGGCCGTATTTGGTCCGGGTCGCGGCGCGGTCGCCGTGGAGAAACTCGCCGCAGAAGCGGCATTTGATCGCCTCGTAGCGGATCTCCTCGGCGCAGAAGGGACAGGGCTTCATGCGGCGCTGGAGCCGCTGAATCACATGCGTCGATTCGCCTGATTTTGGCATTGCAGGAGCACCCCAAAACCGTTTCGTTCCATCGAAACCCATTGCACAACGCCGCCGGCGATCTCGGACGGCCCACTGCTCTTATCGGCCATTTTCGGTCGATTGGGCCACTGTGGGGCCGGCGGGCGGTGCATTTTCTGGTTATCGGGCGTCGATGTCGCTATGGGGCGGAGGGGACTCTGGCGAGCAGTTCCTCGTCCGGCATGGTGCATCGCAGGGGATTGCCAAGGTACTTCTCGATATCCGGGATGATGAACGACTCATCCTCGCAGGCGAACGAGATGGCGGTGCCCGCCACGCCGGCCCGGCCCGTGCGTCCGATGCGGTGCACGTAGTCTTCCGCCTCGTATGGAAACTCGTAGTTGACCACCAGACCGATGTCCTTGACGTGCAGCCCGCGGCCGGCCACGTCGGTGGCCACCACGACCTGGATCTCGCCGCGGCGGAAATCCTCCAGGATGCGCAGCCGTTTCTTCTGGGGCACGGCGCCGCTGAGCAGTTCGCATGTGACCCCGTGTTTTCTCAGCTTGTTCACCAGGGTCTGGCTGTGGTCGCGCCGGTTGCAGAAGATCAGCGTCCGGTCGTCGCCGCGTTCCTTGAGGATGTTGTAGAGCAGCTTGAACTTGTCCCTCGTCGTGACGATGTAGACGATCTGCTCGACCGTCTCGACCGCCACGTGCTCCGGCTCGATCTCACAGATGACCGGGTCGGGCATCCACTGCGAGGCCAGACGCAGGACATCCTCGGTCAGCGTGGCGCTGAAGAGCATCGTGCGGCGGTGGTTCTTCGGCGGGGTCTCGCGGATGATCCGCTTGACCTCCGGGATGAAGCCCATGTCCAGCATCCGGTCGGCCTCGTCGATGACGAGTACCTCGACGTCCTTGAGGTGGATGCTGCCTCGCTTGACAAAATCCAGCAGCCGTCCCGGCGTCGCCACGATCAGATCGACGGGGCGGCTGTCAAGGCGTCGCTGCTGCTTCTTGACTTCGAGCCCGCCGTAGACCGCCAGGCAGTTGAAGTTGCAGTATTTGCCGAGGTCTTCGGCGTCCTTGACGATCTGGATCGCCAGCTCCCGTGTCGGGGCCAGGACGAGGGCGCGCGGCGAGCCGATCCGTCGCTCCCCCTGGATCGGGTCCCGGAGGAACTTGCTGAAGATCGTGATCAGAAACGCCGCGGTCTTGCCCGTCCCCGTCTGGGCCCGTCCGGAGATGTTCTGCCCGGCGTGCGCGTGGATCAGGACTTTCGACTGGATCGGAGTGCAATACTGGAAGCCCAGGTCGGCGATGGCGTGCATGATCGGATCGGGCAGCCCGAGATCGTGAAACCGCATTTCGCCCGGCTTCTCGGGCACGTGGAACTGCTCGATGCTCCAGGACGATTCGGTCTTCTTCTTGCGTCGCCTTCGCGGTCGTTTCTTTGCGGGCCTCTCGCCCGTCGATGACGGCGTCGCCTCTTCGGTGGCATTCAGGTCGGCGGGCTCGGGCGCGCCTTCGGTCGATTCGACGGGACCCTGTGCGTCCGTGGACCCCGTTCTCTTACATCTTCGTCTTGTCATGGCCAGCATTGAACTACAGAATCGCTCGAAAAGCGAGAGGAAAACACGCGACAGGGCATTGGCCGGATGCCGGGGCACGAGGGCGGCGCCTGTATCTTGCCCGGCATCGACACAAATTGTTTCATGGTACAAACTACACCTTCGTCTTTCTGCGTCGTCGGCGTCGGGCCGAAGCGCTCGTGGCGCGGGGGGCCGAGGGACGAGTCGAGACCGATGTCTTGGTCGCACGACGCGACGATGGGACATTCTTCGACGCAGCGGCCGGGGCGACGGGGGCCGGCGCCGTGCAGACGAAGGCCGGACAATCCTCGCTGCGGATGCTTCGCCCGATGAATTTCTCGATCTGCTGGAGATATTTCCTCTCATCCTGTGAGACGAATGTGATGGCGTCCCCCGTGGCCGTGGCGCGTCCGGTTCGGCCGATTCGATGAACGTAGTCCTCCGCAAAGGCGGGGACATCGAAATTGATGACATGCGAGATGCCGGAGACGTCGATGCCCCGAGCGGCGATGTCCGTGGCCACCATGACCTGGTACTTGCCGCTCTTGAATCCGTCGAGGGCCTGCTGCCGCTGGTTCTGGCTGCGTCCGGAGTGGATCGCCACCGAGACGATGCCCGATCGTTCCAGTCGCCGCTTGATCTTGTCGGCGCCGTGCTTGGTGCGCGAGAAGACCAGCACGCTGAACATGGAGTCATTCTTGAGCATGTGCAGCAGAAGATCGATCTTCTGCGATTTCTCGACGGGGTAGATGCACTGCGTGATGGCCTCGACGGGGTTCTGCGGGCGCCCGATCTGGATCATCTTCGGCGACTTCTGCATGCCGGCCGAGAGGCTCTTGATCTCCGGGCTGATGGTGGCTGAGAACAGCATCGTCTGACGCTCGGTGGGCAGGGCGGCGACGATCTTTCGCACGTCCTTGATGAAGCCCATGTCCAGCATGCGATCGGCCTCATCCAGGACGAGCACCTCGATGGACTTGAAGCTGATCGAGCCGCGCTGCATGTGGTCGAGCAGTCGTCCCGGCGTGGCGACGACGATGTCGATGCCGTGACGCAAGGTGCTCAGTTGCTTCTCGATGCTGACGCCGCCGTAGATGGCCAGCGTCCGCAGATGGAGAAACCGGCCGTAGCCGAGGATCGATTGCTCGATCTGGACGGCCAGTTCGCGCGTGGGTGTCAGAATCAGCGACCGGATTCCCTTCTTGCGGCCGGCCTTCTCGTGGCCGAGCCGGTTCAGGATCGGCAGGACGAACGCGGCCGTTTTGCCGGTCCCGGTCTGCGCGCAGCCGATGATGTCCCGGCCGTCGACGGCGATCGGGATCGCCTGAGATTGAATTTCCGTAGGGGCGGTGTAGCCGGTCGCAAGAATCCCTTGCACCAGCGGGTCGGTAAGACCAAACGTCTTAAATGGCATGAAACAATCCTAATAGGGTGGCGGGCGCGCAAACGCCCGACCGTGTGACAAAAAACGTCCGTCAGTGAGGGCCGGCAAGACCGGCCCGCAGCGGGACTACGGGTGTGGAGTAAGGTGCTGATGCGGAAGGCGACCAGCGTGAGACTCCACCAAGAACCACAACAGACGGTCGTGGCCCGGCGATGACTACTTCCGGGCCGTCTGCTGGTTCTTCTCACGACGCTGGTTGATGATTTCCTCGGCGAGTCGGGTTGGTACCTGAGCGTAGCGGCACATCTCCATCGAGAAGGTCGCCATGCCTCTGCTCAGGCCTCGCACTACGGTCGCATAGCCGAACATGTTGGCCAGCGGCACTTCGGCGCGGATCACGGTATAGGTGCTTCGCAGAGCGGTCTCCATGATGATCCCGCGTCGACTGTTCAGATCGCCCACGATGGGCCCCTGGAACTCGGTCGGCGTCTCGACCTCGACCGTCATGATCGGTTCCTGGAGACAGGGCTTGGATTTCCGGAAGGCCTCGATGAAGGCATCCCGGCCTGCGATCCGGAACGCCATTTCGCTGGAGTCGACGGCGTGGAACGACCCGTCGTCGAGGCACATCTTGCATCCGACGATCTCGTATCCGGCCAGCGGTCCCTTCTTCATGGCGGCCTGGAACCCCTTGTTCACGGCGGGAATGTACTCACCGGGGATGCGTCCGGAAGTAATGTTGTCCTCGAAGTCATAGGTCGATTCGGCGTCCGGACCCAGCGGGATCAGACGACCGATCACATGGGCGAACTGGCCCGAGCCGCCGGTCTGCTTCTTGTGACGGTAGTTGAACTCGGCTTCGACGGTGGGGGCCTCGCGGTAGCTGACATTCGGGGCGCCGACGGTCACATTGGCCTTGAACTCCCGCCGCATCCGCTCGACGTAAACGTCGAGGTGAAGCTCCCCCATCCCAGCGATGATCGTCTCGGCCGTTTCGGGGTCCGTCGAGACGCGGAACGTCGGGTCCTCTTTCATGAACCGGCTCAGCGCCTTGGCCATACGTTCCTGGTCGGCTGAGCTGGCCGGGGTGATGGACAGGCTGATGACCGGATCGGCCACGAAGATGCTTTCCAGTGAGTAGTTGATCCCTTCGCCGCAGATCGTGTCGCCGCTGGCGCAGTCGACGGCCAGCAGGGCGATGATATCGCCCGGCCCGGCGTCGGTGATGTCCTCGCGGTCGTTGGCGTGCATCCGCACGATCCGTCCGACGCGCAGCGTGCGACCGGTGCGGGCGTTGCGGTACTGCTGGCCCTTGGCGAGCCGGCCCTGATAGACGCGGACGTAGCTCAACTGGCCGAACGATTCGTCGGCAATCTTAAACACCATCGCCACCAGCGGGGCGTCTGGATCGCTGGGCAGCGGCGTCTCCGTGCCTTCGTTGTCATGGTCGCGGGCGAAATACGAGCGGTCCAGCGGGCTGGGCAGGTAGTCGCAGACCGCGTCGAGCAACGGCTGAACGCCTTTGTTCTTGAAGGCCGAGCCCATCATCATCGGCACGATGTCACGGTTGATCGTGGCCTCGCGGATGACGCGACGGATCAGGCTCTCGCCGACCGGCTGGTTCTCCAGGAGCATTTCAAGGAGACAGTCATTATACATGCTCAGGGCTTCGAGCATCTCGTGACGAGCCTCGTCGGCGGCCTGGACATAGGCCGCCGGGATCGGGCCTCGGACGACCTTCTCGCCGTCCTTGCCCTCGAAGGTGATCGCTTCCATCAAGACTAGGTCGATCACGCCTTTAAACTCGTCGCCGATGCCCATGTTCAACTGGATCGGCACGACGTTCAGGCCGAGTTTGCCGGCCAGGTCCTGCCGGACGCGATCCGGGTCGGCGCCGGTGCGGTCCATCTTGTTGACGAAGGCAATGCGCGGGACGCGATAGCGTTTCATCTGCTGATCGACCGTGATCGACTGGCTCTGAACCCCTCCGACGGCGCAGAGAATCATGATCGCGCCGTCCAGCACGCGAAGCGACCGCTCGACTTCCACCGTGAAATCCACGTGGCCGGGCGTGTCGATCAGGTTGATGCTCTTGTCCCGCCAGGCGACTTGGGTAGCCGCCGAGGTGATGGTGATGCCTCTCTCGCGTTCGAGATCCATGAAATCCATGGTCGCGCCGCCCTGGCCTGTGTGGACCTCTTGCATGCGATGGATGCGTCCGGCATAGAACAGGATCCGTTCGCTCAGCGTGGTCTTGCCCGAGTCGATGTGTGCCGAAATACCGATATTCCGAATTCTGCTGATCTTTTCCATATCGTTCCAAAAACCACTTTTCTGTTCATCCCGATAGCTCGACGGTTTTCGTCGGCAACGAGGGCGTTGCTCTTGACATGTCGTTGGTGATTCTTCGCTCTTGCCACCTGTTCATGGGTTGCATCGACCGGCAGGCACCAATCCTCCCCTCCAGAAGGGAGCGAAGAACCTCTGAATATATCGGACAAATTACGTGAGGGCAAGAGAAATATGCTGTATTTGCGTAAAAATAACCATCGCTGGGCTGCGGACGGCGTGGAGGGCAGGCGATGGCGGTCAAGCGGTCTGCTCGGACGGAGGCCTCCGGTCTGCCCCGGAGGCCTCCGTTCGGAGGGAAGGAGTCTTATCGAGTCAGTTGTGGCTTGCGGCTTCGGTGGCCGCCCTTGGCGGGCTTGTCGCTGTTCGACGCCGAATGCGACTCGGCCAGGGGTTGCGGGTCGGCCACCCGACGGTAGCCCAAGGCCTTGATGAGATCGAGGACCTCCGTCCAGGTCGGAAACGGTCGCGCGTTGGCTCGCTTGTACTCGTCGACAGCCATGACGAACTCGAACTGCTCATCCGACATCTGGCCTTCCTCGGCCGCCTTGCGTTCTTCGCTGCGTCGCCGTCCAGGGCCGCGTCGCCGATCCAGTCCGAGACGGCGGTCCACCACGTTCTGGCGTCGCTCCGTGAACTCGGTGGCGTCCACGTCCGCCTCGTTCTGCCGTCGGTCTTCGGGGCCGTCACAGCGGTCCTGTCTGCCGCAGGGGTTGTCCGGGTGTCTTTCGTCTGCCTTTGCCATAGGGGTCGGCTTTCGTTCTTGTACGATGGCCCCGCACGTCCTGGCATCAGGGCGGAGCGATCGAAGGTTGTATCGGAGCACGCGGTTCGGGGCGAATCAATAGTCGTCGTCGAGCATGTCGGCGTCGAAATCGACCTCGTCCTCCTCCTCCAGGGCATAGTCGTAGAAGTCGTCGTAGGCGTCTTGCGACTCAATGACGACGTGGGCCTCGTCGAGGAAATCCTCGGGGACCATGATCGCCGCGCCCTTGTGCTCCCCGGTGGGATCAAACTGTTCCTGGATGGTTGCAGGAATATCATTGAGCTTCAGGAGAGTCTGGTATTCCTTCGCCTGATCGACGTCGCTCAGAAGCGTGACCACCACCAGGTCCTTGAGCTTCGCCTGCCCGTTGTTGTTCTTGTTCATCGGCTTTCCCATTCTGGTGCTCCCAAACAAAACCGCGTGCTTCTCATCCTCCAGGACTCTGGCGTCGCGGGCCCAGAGGCCGAAACCGACGACGTTGAACCCTCGTTCCTGGTCCGTCTACGCCCGGCTCGCAGGCTGCGGCGGCCGAACGGCTCACCGGCCCACGCCAAGCTCATCTGAGCCTATCGGCCTTGCAGGGCCGGAAATTTAGAGGTTGACGCTTTTTTTTCTTGCAATGCACGGGGGCTTGGGCAATAAGATCGTCCAACGCCGTGCGGCGCTGGAGGATCGGGTGCCGGAGAACGTCAGTTTCAACCTTTCTTTCTCGATCAGGGAGGACCATTGCGATGACAAAAAAGAAGAGGGAATCTTTGGTGGTGGCAAGCAAAGTGAAAGCGCACATCAAGGATCAGAAGATGATGACCTCGTCTGAGGCCCTGGAGGCCATCAGCGATCGCGTCTATGATCTGCTTGATGCGGCGATTGCCCGTGCCAAGGCGAACCGTCGCAGTACCGTCAAGGCACAGGATCTTTAGTCCGGCAGGGGGATCACGGCCTATCCACGCCGGCGGCGTTGCGATCGAGCTGTACAGGAAAAGCCGTTTCGAGATACAGGCTCGATACGGCTTTGCTCTTTTCCAGGGGCTGGGCGCGCCTGGCCCCAAGGGGTTCTCGTCGATTCGCCGCAATTCGTCGAATCCACCGGGTCGGACCCTGGTTGCGGCGTGCAAAGGGGGGGGGTGTCGGCGACGGCAACAGCCCATAAAACGCGGGGCGAAAGGGCCTGGAATCGGGTTTTTTTGGAGAATTGCTGTACTCCGCAGCACCGGATGGCCGATGAATACGAAGAATACTCCTGTGATAAGCCGAAAATTTTTTGCGCACACGAGTAAAGCGTGTGGACGTTGTGGCCGATACTTCAGGGTAAATAGGAGTACTGAAGGAGTGTTCCTTTCAAGCCGTGTTCGTCAGGCCCGTTTTCGGCGGCAGGGTCAGACATTGGTCCTGTTCCGCAGGCCCTGGGAAGAAGTGAGGATTTATGGGACTGAATGATGAGGGGGGGCACATTCGGGTGTTCATGCTGGGCTGGGAATTTCCGCCCTTCATCAGCGGCGGGCTGGGAACGGCCTGCTACGGTCTGACGCGGGCGATGGACCAGCTCGGCGTGAAGGTCACCTTCGTGCTCCCAAAGACGGTCGAGAGCGAATACGTAACGCACGTGAAACTCCTGTCGCCGCGTTCCCGTCGCGATGGCGTATCCCACGTTATGGCGGAGGAGGACCTGACGAATGTGATCTTTAAAACGATCGCCTCGCCGCTACAGGCCTACGCGAACCCCGAAAACTACGACGAGCGCGTGGAGGAGAGTCTTCGTCTGCGCCGCGAGATGATCGAGCAGGGCAAGACGGAGGGCGATTTCCATGGAAGCGACTACAGCGGCGACATGTACAGTGAGATCCGCCGGTATGCCACGATGGCGGTCCGTCTGGCCCGAGACGAGCAGTTCGACGTGGTCCACGCCCACGACTGGATGACCTATCCGGCCGGCGTGGCCGTGGCCGCTGTAACCGGCAAGCCCCTGGTCGTCCACGTGCACTCGACCGAATTCGACCGCAGCGGGGAGCACGTCAATCAGGTCGTCTATGACATCGAGCGCGAAGGCATGGAGCGGGCCGACAAGGTCATTACGGTCAGCCACTTCACGCGGAGCCTCGTGATCAGCCGGTACGGCATTGCCCCGGAGAAGGTCGAAGTCGTTTACAACGGTGTCGAACGCAACGGGACCTGGTCGGTGGGCTCGACGAGCATCAAGCGAGATGAGAAGCTGGTCCTGTTTCTGGGCCGGATCACCATGCAGAAGGGCCCGGAGTACTTCCTGCACGCCGCCAAGAAGGTGCTCGAGGCCATGGACAACGTCAAGTTCGTCATGGCCGGATCGGGCGATCTGATGTACCGATCCATCGAACTGGCCGCGCAACTGGGAATTGGGCAAAAAGTGTTGTTTACCGGCTTCCTTCGCGGCGACGACGTCCGTAAAATATACCAGATGGCGGATCTATACGTCATGCCCTCGGTCTCCGAGCCGTTCGGCATCGCGCCGCTGGAGGCCCTGGACAACGACGTGCCCGTGATCATCAGCAAGCAGAGCGGCGTTTCCGAGGTCCTGCACCATGCCCTGAAGGTGGACTTCTGGGATGTCAACGAGATGGCCAACAAGATCGTGGCGGTGCTGCGGTACCCGCCGCTGCGCATGACGCTTCGCAGTCATGGCAATTTCGAGGTGCGGAAGCTACGATGGAAAGACGCCGCCCGGCAGTGTGCCAGCATCTACGAGCAACTGCTCGTGGCGGTCTGACGAAAGGGATTTCGCCCAGGGAAGGGCGGCAACAGAGAAAAGGATTGGGTCGGTATGCCTTCGGTTTGCTTCTACTTCCAGGTTCACCAGCCGATGCGGCTGCGTCATTACACGGTCTTCGACAACGATCAGCGATACTTCGATGACCACAAGAATGCCGCGATCTGCCGCAAAGTCGCCAACAAGTGCTATCTTCCGGCCAACCGATTGCTTCTGAAGCTTATCGACAAGCACCAGGGGCGCTTCAAGATTTCCTACAGTCTGACGGGGATCCTGCTGGAGCAGCTCCAGATGTACAGCCCGGAGGTTCTCAGCACCTTCCACGCACTGGCTCAAACCGGGTGCGTCGAGTTCCTGGCGGAGACCTACTACCACAGTCTGAGTTTCCTCTATTCCCGGCAGGAATTCGTCGAGCAGGTCCGCAAACACGCCGACACGATCGAATACCTCTTCGGGCAACGGCCCAAGGTCTTCCGCAACACCGAACTGATCTATAACAACGAGTTGGCGCTTCTGATCGAGGCGATGGGGTGCTTCGACGCCGTCATCACCGAGGGCGCCGATCACATCCTTGGCTACCGCAGTCCCAACTTCCTCTACCGCCCGACGGGGTGCAAGCACATCAAGCTTCTGCTGAAGAATTACTCGCTCAGCGACGACATTGCTTTCCGCTTCTCCAACCGCCACTGGGTCGAATGGCCCCTGACGGCCTCGAAGTTCAGCCAGTGGGTCAACGCCGTCAACGGCAACGGCAACGTAGTCAATCTGTTCATGGACTACGAGACCCTGGGCGAGCATCAGTGGGAAGACACGGGCATTTTCGACTTCATGCGGCACCTTCCCGAGGAGATCCTCAGGCACCCGGACAACAACTTCAAGACCCCCAGCGAGGTGGTTGCGGCCTACGACGCGGTCGGCGAAGTGGACGTGCGGCACATGATCAGTTGGGCCGACACCGAACGCGATCTTTCCGCCTGGCTGGGCAATCCGATGCAGTCGAATGCGATCCACGAACTGTATCGTCTCGAAAAGAAGATCAAGCGGGCCAATGACGAACAGATCCTTTCCGACTGGCGCCGGCTCCAGGTCTCGGATCATTTCTACTACATGTGCACGAAGTACTTCGCCGACGGCGACGTCCACAAGTACTTCAATCCCTACGATTCGCCGTACGATTCGTACATCAATTTCATGAACGTGCTGGATCATCTTCAGCGGCGTTGTGTCGTGCCGACGATTCAGTCCGTGCCGCATCCATCGCCCGGCCCGGCGGCCGCAGGGACGCCTGTCGCCTCGGTGACGAACTGACGTCGCCCGGCCGACACGTGCGCGAAAACCTCCGCCGTTTCAGGGATCGGGATCGCCAATTCACGGGAGAGCGACTGTGTTGACACGACAGAAGACCGGTGCCGAGCAAGTC
>Ga0123335_1003984_pt1 | contig 19737 bp, 17 predicted proteins | sample BiotimSIPDNA_2_FD_89707 | JGI IMG/M metagenome (GOLD analysis project Ga0123335, IMG submission 89707) | Anaerobic biogas reactor microbial communites from Washington, USA - Biogas_R2 time_0 SIP DNA | ecosystem: Engineered > Bioreactor > Anaerobic > Unclassified | place: Washington, USA...
AAAATACTTTTGCAGAAAGATGAAAACGATGATCAGGGGCAGGCAGGTGAGCACGCTGGCGGCCATCATGTCGTTCCACAGGGTGCGGTACTCGCCGGCCATCTGCGCGATGCCCACGGTCAGGGTCTTCATGGTTTCGGATTGCATCAGCGTCTGGGAGAACATGTATTCATTCCAGACGTAGATGAAGGAATAGATGGCGGTGGCCGCCACGCCCGGCAGCACCAGCGGCAGGATGACCCGCAGCATGCTTTGGTACTTGTTGCAGCCGTCGATCATAGCCGCCTGCTCCAGCTCCTCGGGGATCGTGCGGAAATACCCCATCATCATCCAGGTGCAGAAGGGCAGCGTAAAGGCGATGTTGGGCAGAATGAGGCCGGGCAATGTATTGATCAACCGGAACACAGTCAGCATTTGGTAGTAGGGAACCAGCAGCATGACCGCCGGGAACATCTGCAGCACCAGCAAAAAGGTCATGAAGGGCCGGGTCCAGCGGGCGCGGCTCCGGGCGGCGGCATAGCCAGCCAGGCAGGAGGCGCTGATCGCTACCACCGTGGTAAAGAACACCACCAGCAGGCTGTTCCGGAAATAAGCGGCAATGGGATATTTCTCCCAGATGGAGACGTAGGCTTCCACGGTGACCGTAGGGGGGATCCACACCGGCGGAATGGCGAAGGTATCGGGCAGCGTCTTGAGGGAGGTGCCTACCATCCACGCCAGCGGATACAGCACCAACAGCGAGCCCACAGCGATGATGAGATAAGAGAATACCGATGCGCTGCCACGGCGGCGGGAACGTTTAGCTTTCATGGGTGAGCCTCCTGTAAAAGACGCCAAACAGGTAGCAGATCACAAAGACGATCACCGCCATGGCCCCTGCCTGGCCGAATTTGAAGGACTCAAACGCCGTCTTATAGATGGTTACGCTGACGAGGCTGGTGGTCTTGGCAGGGCCTCCGCCCGTCATGATGGCAACCATGGTATAGTGCTTGAACCAGGTCACCGTATCCAGAATCAGCGTAACGGCAACCACGGGTAAAATCGAGGGCACGGTGATCCGCCAAAAGGTTTGCCAAGGGGTACAGCCATCCATTTCAGCAGCCTCATAGAGATCGCCGGACACCGTCTGCAGCCCCGAAAGCACCATGATCATGGTGAAGGGATATCCCTTGAGGATGGACACGACAATGACGCTGGACAGCGCGGTGGCGATCTCCCCCAGCCAGGCCACGGGAGCGTCGATGATTCCCAGGCTCATCAGCGTGTAGTTGAACACGCCGTATTGGGGGTTCAGCACCCATTTGGCCAGCAGCGCGTACACCACCTCGGGAATCAGCCACGGCAGCATCAGCAGGCAGCGCCAGAAGGCCCTAGCCTTGATGGCTTTGTTGAGCTGCAGCGCCAGCACCGTACCGATGACCATATGCCCCAGCACCACCAGCACGATGAACTGGATGTTCACCCACAGGCTGTTGCGGAAGGCCGCGTTGTTCAGCAGCGCGAGATAATTGCCCACGCCCTTGAATTCCCACTTGTTGACCAGGTTGGTATCGAACAGGCTGATGTAAAATCCGTAGCACATGGGATAGAGGATCAAAACCGCCGCAATGCACAGGGCGGGCAGCATCAGCACCAGGGTAAAGCGCCGGTCAAGGAATTTGCCGATCTTGCTCATGGATTCCCTCCTCTCACCAAGGCGGAGGGGCGTTGGTTCGCCCCTCCGCCTTGACAGGAGTCAAATTCGGGTTCGCCAGGGTCGTCTTACTTGTGCTCGTCCAGCACGGCCTGCACGGCGGCGCGCATCGCCTCGGCGGCATCCTCCGGCGTGGCGTACATGCCGGCCATCATACTGTTGACGCCTTCATACACCGCGGCGTAGATATCCGCGCGGAAGGGCAGGTTCAGCAGGTCGATGCTGTATTGGGCGCAGTCCAGGATGGCCGCCACCTCGGGCGCGGCTTCCTTGGCCACCTCGGCCAGCTCTACGCGGGAGGGGGGCCGCTTGGTGACGCGGGTCATCTCCACAAAGTTCTGGGCGGCGTACTCCAAGAAGGCGATGGCGCCGGCCTCGTTGGGAGAGTTGGCGAACTTCACAAATCCATAGGGGTTCAGGTAGGCTACGGTCTTGCGGCCGGTGAGCGGCACGGCGATGAACTTGCCCACCATGTCGGGATTCTGCACGCAGATGTTGCCGATGGTGTGCGGCCCGCTGATGGCCATGGCGATCTGATCGGTGGACAGCAGGCTGACCATGGTCTTGTAATCCACCTCGGTGGCTCCCGGAGGAATCACGCCCTGGGCCTGGGCATCCATGTACAGCTTAAAGGCATCCATGCTTTCGGGGGAACCGATCTTGGTGGCAAAATTGCCTGCTTCATCCTTGTATACGTCGGGCGCGTCGGAGCCGAACAGGGCAAGGATAAAGCGCAGGGCGGTGTTGGCGTCCGGGAAGCCCATGAGCCCGAGGCCGTAGCGGTCGATCTTCCCATCGCCATTGGTGTCCACGGTGAGCTTCTTGGCGGCGGCCAGGATCTCGTCGTAGCTCTTGGGCACTTCAATGCCCGCCTCGGTGAGCAGGTCATTGCGCAGCAGCAGGACAAAGGGCGCCGCGCAGGTGGGCAAGCCAAAGAGCTCGTCTTCATAGTAGAAGGCTTTCAGCATTTCGGGGTAGAAGCCGTCCAGGAACTCCTTGCTGAACTTGGACTCGATGTTCTCAACGATGCCCATTTCCTTCCAGGCGGCGTTGTTGGCGCCATTGTTGATGACCAGGTCCGGCAGGGTCTGGGACGCGGCCATCGCCTGTACCTGCTTGTTGACATCGGCGGAGGGCACGCCGATGAGCTCCACCTTATACTGCGGATAGGCGGCTTCAAAGCCTTCCACCACGGACTTCAGCACGGAATCCTCCGGGCTCTCCACCACCCAGGGCCCCATGATCTGCACCGTGGTTTGCGCTTCCCCGGCAAAAGCAACCGAGCTGGTTGCCATGCAAAGAACGAGCAGGACAGCAATACAACCGATGATCTTTTTCATGTTCTCGACCTCCTAATATTGTTTGGTTTTACTATATTCCGAATGATAGCATAGTAATTTATTGATGTAAATAACATGTTGTGGGATGGAAGTATACATTGAAATATATACTTGGAAATGCTATACTGGGGCAAAAGCGCGGAGGTGCGTCATGCAATTATTATGGCTGCAATACTTTGTAACGGTTGCCAAGTGCGAAAGCATCGTGCAGGCGGCGCGCATTCACGAAATTCCGCAGCCGGCCATGTCCATCACCATGAAGAAATTGGAAAGCGAACTGGGAACCATGCTCTTTGACCGGCTGGGCAACCGGCTGCGGCTGAACGAAAGCGGCCAGCGCTTCCTGGAATATGCCGAGCGCTCCCTTCACACCCTGTCCGACGGCGTGGCCGCCGTCACGGAGGAGCGGAATTCCCCCTCCGGGAACGTGCGTATTCTGCTGTTGGATAGCCGGAGCGTCATCATTGACCGCATCGATGCCTTCCGGCAGCGCTACCCCAAGATTACTTTCACTCTGTACACCACGCTGAGCCCCATCAGCGACTTCGAGTATGACCTGTGCATCGCCGCGGAAAACCCGCTGCCCCATATGATGGACCGGCAGTCGGCGCTGATCGATGAGGAGATCCTCATCGCGATGACACGGGACCACCATCTGGCAGACAAGCAAGCCATCGGCCTGAACGAGCTGCGGCACGAGCGCCTGGCCATGTTTCCCCGCCACACCAGCCTGGCGGCGCTATGCGCCGACGCCTGTTCCGCCCAAGGCTTGGCGTTGCAACCGGACTTCGTGTGCGACGATCCCTTCTATATCCGCAGATATGTTGAAAGGGGCGACGGCGTCACCTTCGCTCCGGCGGTATCCTGGCAAGGCTTGTTCTCCAACACCATCCGGCTGCTCCATGTACGGGGGGTGGACCTGCACCGGACCATCTACGTCCATTGGAGCAAGGACAAGTTCCTGCCCTTTGCCGCACGTGCCTTTTTGCAGGATTTGCGGGATATGCACTTATATTGAGTCCTGGGGCACAGCGGCAGAGGCCTTATTCCCCCACCGTATTGTCCCCGTGGCAGTACAGCCCCGTCACCGAACCCCGCAGCAGGATGTTCCCCTCCTGCCCGCCCGCGGTGTCCAGGCTTTTCACGATTTTCTCATAGCTGTTGGAGGCGTTCATCTTGCCCGCCACCTTGTCCGGGGCGGCCTTCAAAGCAAAGACCTCGATCACATAATGATGGTCCCCGGTTCCCCTGGGAGGATAGGGGCCTACGTATTGCTTTTTGTCTGTAAACCGCCCGGCCTCCAGGGTGGTTTCCGTCACATCCCATACCGCCATGTGGAGCCAGTTGGCATCGGTGTCAAACATGATCACGGCATACAACGCCGCTCCCTCCACAGGAGTGAAGGTGATCTGAGGGCTCAGGTTTTCCCCCTTGGGCTTGGTGTTCTTCGTGTTGGCGCAGGCGGTCAGCAGACGCCCTTCGTCCGTGATGGACTGGGAGGTGACGGTGATGGAGGGCTCCGGGGAAACGCCAGGGGATGTTTCCGGAGTTGGAGCCGCTTCTTGTGCACAGGCCAACGCTGAAAAGCACAGGGTCAGGACGACCATGAAAATAAGAGATAACCGGTATTTTCGCTGCCTGGACATAATACGCCTCCTTTTTTGCTTGGTCACAGTTGCGGCTGATAAAAATGGACGATCTTGCTCACCCGGTCACCCGTGAGCACGTATTGCAATATCCAGATCTTGCTTTCCAGCGTGCTGCAGGAGTATTGCACGGTCACCGTCCCGTCCGCGTTTTGGAGCACCTGGCCGATGTTGGGATGCGCATAGTACAAGCCCCTGTTGCCGTTTGGAGCTTTCACCTGCCCAAAATCCTTGTATACGGAGGTGATTTCGCTTTCCGTGCTGCCAAAGCCCACGCCTCTGGGGCCCTGGGTAATCTCCCGGTTCATCTCCACGGAAACCAGCACCCATTTGTTCCCGGTCTGCAGGAAAACCGCCGAACCCCAGGGGTAATCCATCTGCTGGGCTTCCCCGGTCAGTGTGAGATACTGGGCGGACGTGGTGGCGGAGGGAGCGCCAAAACGCTGGGTGAACTCCTCAGGGGAGGTAACTCCGATCACAAAGCCGTCAAATTGGTCCGTTTCGGAGTACATTTCCAGCGGATAGGGTTTGGTGTCGATTTTGTACCCCACCTCGCAGGTGCTGGACATCTTTCCGTACTCGTTCACCGCAACGGCCCGGATGGTAACCCGCCCTGTGGGCAGCTGGATGGGTGTTCCGTCAAACACCGGGCTTTCTACGGTCGGGGTCGAGCCGTCAATGGTGTAATAGAAAGTCAGCGTCTCCTTGGATTTGCTGTCTCCCGGTCTCAGCATCACCGTTTTGCGGCTGCTGTAGGTATTGGGGGCAAGGTTGGTCTTGGGAGCAGCAGGGGTGGGATAAAAAACCTGATAGGTGACGGACAGGGGGTCGCTGACCAGGTCCTCGCTGATGCACACAGCCCGAAGGGTCAAGGTACCTTCGGGGATCTTCACAATGCCGTCCTCGGTATAGATACCATCCTTGGGCAGCTCCGCCCCGTCGTCCAGGGTGTAGTAGATATCATAGCCCTGGGGGGAGGTCAAGTGAACCGTTTGCTCCAGTTCATAGCGGCCGGCGGGCAGATCCACCTGAGGGGTATTGGGGATAAAATCCTTTCGCTCCAGGCGGTAGGATTCCCTGTCGGTATTCTGGTAGGCCTTGAGCATCATGGCCGCGGCTTCCGGGTTGCGGCTCTGGTTTTGATACATGCGGATCAGGGCGGTATAAGCCTCAGTGCGGGAGGGGGCCACCGTTTCACTGAGGGTAAGGTACAAGGCTTCGGCGGCCGCATCGTCGTTGTTAAGCTCGTAGGCGTTGGCAAGCAGCAACAGCCCGTCATAATTCTCCGGGTCGAGAATGTTGGCGATGCGGAAGGAGAGAATGGCGTTTTCCACATCTCCCCTGTCGATGTATTCCTGGCCCACCAGCCAATAGGCATGGGCCGGAGCACTTGCCAGTTCCTTGAGGGCATCCTCACGCAGGGTCCGGCGCAGATCGTCGGTGCTGGTGGCCAACTCAAGGGTAATCTCCGTGGTATCGGCAACCATACGCCGGGCCGTGATGCGCTGGCCCTCGTCGGTGTTGCTCATGTACAGGGAGTATCCCACCCAAATGCCGATGAGAATAACGATGACGATCAGGCCCATGAGCATCCAGTTCACCGGGTGTTTCTTCACGGAATGGGTTTTTACGTGGCGGGCCACAATCGGCCGGGAGCGGGCCCTGCTGTTCACGGGCACGCCCCGGTGGGTGGAAGGGCGGCTGGCAAAACTGGCCAGGCCTTTGGGGGCTGTTTTGCGCCTAGGGCTTCTTTCCTGAGCAATGGGCAGGGGGGACATGTCAAAATCACCGTATTCGGGAACCCCCTCCCGGGGCTGGTCCGGCAGAACCGGAGGCGTAGCCCCCATTCGGCCCTGGCGGATCGCACGCACGCCTGTCATGGGGGTCATGGAAGGCTCGCTGGAAAGCAGCGCGCCGCAATGGTCGCAGGTAAGCGCGTCCTGAGAGGAGATATAGGTACCGCAGCGTTGACAGATCATAGAGGCTCCTTTCCACATCCCGGGCAGGTCCAGAGGGCCCCCCTGCGGGAGTGGTGTTAGCGTCTGTTATTCACAGGGCTGCCGTTGATGGTCAGATCAAAGCCCTGGCCGAGGAATGCGGCAGCCTTTTCGCACATGATGATGCGGGAGAGGTAGATGCTCAGATACTCCAGCACACTGGAGCTTTCGTCCATCACCAGAGACTGGCGGATCATCCTGGCTTCCTTGTCTACGGCCACATGGTTTTCCTGAATCGCAAAATTCACCCGGTCATGAACGTCCAAAGGATCCACTTTGCCGTTGCGTACACGGCTTTTGTGGGCGTCGCTCTTGTCCCCGATCACCAGGGCCGCGCTGATGGCGGTGCTAACCGTGCCGCTTTGCTCCTCGTGGTTTCCCACGGCAGTGATGACCTCCATCACATCGGCGATTTCCATCCCCGCTTCCTTCAGGATGGGAAAGAGCAGCACAGCGCCGTTGGGACCGTGGTTGTGACGGTTGATGCTGTTTCCAACGTCATGAACCCAGCCTGCAATGGCGGCCAGTTCGATTTCCCGCCGGCTGTAGCCCAGGGCCGTGAGGATGCCGCTGGCGGTACGGCTCACATAGCGCAGATGATGGGGGCCATGATCGGTGTAGCCCAGAGCGTCCAGGTAGTTGTTGCCTGCCATCACCAGAGCCCTGATGCTCTCGTTTTGCTGAATCTCCTGCAATGTGATCAAGGATGATTCCTCCTCATGAAAACAACGGTCCAAAAGCCCAAAGTCCTGCCGGTTACTGAAGACGTTTGACGGCGTGATAGGTGGGGTCGTTGGAAAAGTCCCGGACGGGGGCTTCTCCGCCCAGGCGCTCGATGGCGCTGCGGATCTCAATGAAATCAATATAGCTCACATCATCGCCCTCAGCTACCTCCAACAGAGCCTCCAAAGCACGGTCGTCATCCAGTTTGGCCAGGTAACCGGCATAGAGAGCCCGTTTTTCCTTGTGGTGCTGAAAGGCGTTTAAAGCAAAGGCAAACACGTCCTCATCCCTGGGACCGTTGGCAAGCACATCCAGCAGGGCTTCCTTGCCCTCTTCACCGGCGGCCAGGAAGGCCACTTTGGCCGGTCCCAGGGCAGCCTCCCCCATTTCCTCAAGGCTTTCCAGGGCGGCATCCAGCAACTCGTCTTCCTCCCGGCGCTCCACCTGCCAGCGGAGATAGTCCACCATGGGCGAGTCACTTTCCATCTGCCGCAGCAGGTCAATGGCCAGCATCCTGGCCTCGCAGGGGGCGGAGGTGTCCCGCATCAGCGACAGCAGGGGATTTTCGTCCCCCAGTTCCACCAGCCGCTCCAGCAGAGGGTCCGGTACAGAGCAGTCCTCCTGGTTCACATAGTCAACCATCAGTTTGGTGAGCTCCCCTGCGTCGGCATAACGGTCAAAATACGACCCTGGGGTGGCCCCGTCCAGCCAAGGTGCGGGGGTGTTGAGAAACTTCAAATACACGGAAGGCATCTCCTCTTCCATGTCCTCGGGGCGTTTGAAGCGGTGGGCGTTTTGAACGGTCCAGGTATCAAGGTACTGGGAAAAATGGCCGTCAAAGTCAATGAGGTTCATATGAGTTTCCTCCTTGTGGGATGGGGAGCAGTGCACAGAGCTTCTCAAAGGCCCGGCGGGCCTGCTGCCGGGCATGGGGGGTTTCATACTGCCCCAGGTGGGGCATTTCAGCCAGGCCATAGGTGAGACAAAAATGCTTACCCAGAGCGTTCCGCCAGATGTGGCCTACGTCGGCCGCAAAGGCGTAGCGCGTGCGATGGTCCATGCGGCGGAGCAGCTCAAGGGCATGGGCGGGCAGGCGGGAATCCTGAACCATGCGCCGAGCGGAAAGAATGCGGCGCAGTATCAGCCTCTGGGTCACAGAGGCGATGCGCGCGGGCGTGGCCCTGGGATCTACCTGGATGATGCGGCCGTTTTGCCACAGCACATAAGGAGGTTCGGCTCCAAGGGTCATCAGCATGGACAGGGCCAGGCGCTTACCGTCCTCACCCTGGGGATTTTGCAGAAGTACATCCCGCAGCAGCCGCTCCGCCTGGTCAGAGGCATTCTTGGCCAGGGCCATGGCTACGGGAAACAGGGATCTTCCCACATTGCCGATGGGTGAGGCCAGGGCATAGAGGTATTGGCGGTAGAGCAGGCCATCCGTCTGAAGGGCGTTCACAAAGGCAGGCAGCCCTTCGCTGAGGGCATGGGCCAGGGTTTCCAGCAGGCGATGCTCCGCCTCAGGGGGCAGCAGAGGGTAGAAGGGGAGCTGCCGGGCCTGCTTGCACTGCTCCTCCCGGCTCATTCCTGCCTCCACCCAGCCTGTGACGGCTTGGGCCATGAAAAGGGCGGTCACATCCTCCGGGTCCAGATCCCGGCATCGGTGTAAATAGGCTACGGCCTCCTCGGTCTTCCCCTGCCGAAGAAGCGCCAGCGCCAAATTGTACAGCGTGGGTACCCGGTCCGGATTGCGGCGCTTGCCAAGGCGAAGCATGGCCAGCATGGGCTGGGGCATGTTCAGGGCCGAGGCGGTAAAGCAGAACAGCTGCTCGTCATAGGGATAACGGCAATGAAAGGCGGCAGCCAGCATGGCCGCGCCCGCAAGACCCCGCTCGCCCCGCTGCATGCGCACACTGGCCAGGGCGCACAGGGAAGCCACATGCCGGGGGTTATCCTGGACAGAAAGGAGCGCATGGTGCAGGGCCCTTTCCGGCCGGCTGAGGGCCTGGTAGAGCATGGCAAACAAGGCATGGAGCCGGGCATCACCCTTATGGACGCGGGCCGCCCGGTTCAACCGTCTGTGGGCATGTTCCAAATCCCCCTGGGACAGGCGCAGGGAAGCGATGTGAAGCAAGGTTTCATATCTGGCCGAGCCCAAATGGGGTTCCTCCAGAAAATCCTCCAGCACAAAGGATTCGTTTTCCTCTTCCCACAGCAGGGCATCCACCTGCCTTACGCGGGCCTGTTCCAGATAATGGGAGAAGGCATCCATGGCCTCCTGTTCCCGGCCCAGGGACAGCATATTGCGGCCAATGAGACCGTAGGGCAAAAAGCCCGTGGGCTCCAGGGCCAGCACCCGGAAGGCCTCCCGGGTGCTGGCTTCATAGCAGCTCATCTCCCGCAGGCACTGGGCATACTCAAGGCGCAGTTCCCCGGAGGCGGGTTCCAAGGCCACGGCCCGGCGCAGCAAAGCAGCTGCCTGGTGATGCTCCCCCCGTTTGCGGTGGCGCTGGGCACGGCGAAGCCAGTAATGGGAGGGTCTTTCAAAGGAAACCACCTGCCCCAGGGAATCGGGGCGATGCAGATTGGTCATGGTTCGCTCCTTCGCAGAGGGTCATTGGGTGGCCTTGTTCAAGAGGCGGATCAGATCCTGGGTGGTGAAGTGATGGCGGGCCCGGCAGAAATGGCAGCTGAGTTCCGCCCCGTCGATTTCGTCCTCGATCATCCGGGTCAATTCCTCCCGGCCCAGGGCGATCAGGGCCTTTTCCATCCGGGAACGGGAGCAGTGGCATTGGTAGGACAGGGGCGTTGTTTCCAGCAGCACCGGGTCCAGTCCTGCAAACCAGCCCTTCATCAGCACCTCCATGGGATCATGGGCCAGTTCCCGGCTGATGTCCCCAAAAAGCGGGCTGCGGAGCTCCAGCTGGTCGATGACGGAGTCCGGGCAACCAGGCAGAGGCTGCAGCAGCACGCCCCCGGCGGCCAGCACCACATCCTGTGCCACCAGGACCCCCAGGCTTACCAGGGAGGGGCTTTGCTCGCTTTGGACAAAGTAGGAGGCGAAGTCCTCGGCAATCTCGCCGCTGACCAAAGACACCTGCCCCACATAGGGGGTTTTCAGCCCCAGATCCTTCACAACGCTGATGCGGCCTTCGCTGCCCACGGCCGATCCGACACTCAGTTTGCCGTCCCGACGCAGGGGCAGTTCCAGCCCGGGGTGGTCCACGCTGCCGCGGACGGACTGGGCGTCACCCACACAGATCATCTTGCCGATGGGGCCGCCCCCATCGATGGAAACGGTAACCGAGGATTGTTCTCCCTTAAGCATGGTCCCAAGCATGGCGGTACCCATCAGCATCCGGCCCAGGGCTGCCGTGACCACGGGGGTGGTTTGATGAATACGGGCCGCTTCCTGAACCGTTTTGGTGCCTGTGAGCAGCAGCCCCCGCACCAGGCCCTCCGCCAGGGTGATATGAAGAATCCCGTCCTCCCTGTCCAGAGGATTCATCGGGCTGTCCGATTGGTTGTCTTTGGTAGTCATCATGCATTCCTTCTTCATTGTTGATGGTGTCTATTCCTGTGCGGACAAGGGCTTGCGGGCCGACATGTGCCAGCGCTGCTCCTTGGGGCCGGGGCCGGTGAGCTTTTGGTCTCCGTAAAAGCCAACCTCCACAAAACCGGTCTTGAGCAACAGTCTGTTGAGCAGTTCCGCATCGTAGGCAAACTGCCGCTGATGCTCCTCAATACGGCGGTAGGAGCCATCCTGTTGTTTGAGAAATATGGTCAGGTCCAAATCCACGGACCGCCTGCTTTTTGAAAAGGTATTCTGCCACAGGTAGGCCACGTCCTCCTCCTCATGACCCAGGAAGGTATTGCCCAACACATGCTCAAGTTTGTAGGGCGTTGAAACATCAAAGAAGAAGCCGCCGCCCGGTCGCAGGGCCTGAAAGACTGCCCGGAAAAACGTGGCCACATCCTCCCAGGTGGGCAGGTAGTTCAGCCCGTCATTGGTGCAAAGCACCGCGTCCATTTGCCGATGCAGGCGCAGCCCCCGCATGTCCTGTTTCACAAAGGGGATCATGGCCCCGTGCTTTCGAGCCTTTTGGCTGGCTTCAAAGAGCATGTCGGCGGACAGGTCTACGCCGGTCATCTGGTACCCCATCTGCGCCAACAGAATTGTGAGGCTGCCGGTGCCGCAGGCGCATTCGCAGACCTTGCCCCGGGGCAGGTGATACTGGTCCATCAGGGTGGCGTAGAACCTGGCCCATGCAGGATAATTCACATCGGACATCAGGCGGTCGTAAACGGAAGCAAAAGCCGTGTACATTTCAAAACTCCTTCAGCGGACCCGGCCCTGGGCGGGCAAGCCGGGCCGCCGTTACGGGGCCGGGGGCTGTTTGCGGTTCCCTTGGCCAATCAGACCTCCAATACGGCCTGTTTCCTTAGCGGTCAGCCCGGCCCAGCCCACATCCTTCACCCGTTCCAGAAGGCCCAGGTCCCGTGCGATCTCATACTTTTTGCGCTCCTGGGCAGACAGATAGGAAAGTGCGCTTCTGCGCAGGGCACTCTGTCCCAGACTCTTGGGCTCCTTATGTTTTGCCATGCTTTTACGCTCCTTAGCCTTTTGACCTAGGTTGCGCGAAAGCCAGGCAGGTCATGCGCGGTTATGGCTGGATGATGGTTTCCTCCGGACCGGGTTTTTCGTCCTCATCGTCCTCTTCCTTATACAGGCCCCGATTCACCACCGCTCCTTCGATGCGCGGGTTGATATACTTGTCAAAGACTGCGTTGGCATAGCTCGCTCCCACGAAACGGCTCAGTGAAAAGCCGATGATGAGATAATACAGCCCAAAGCCCAGGACAGCCCATTGCACATAGGGGGTAAAGATGGCCACCAGGGATGCAATCAGTGCGGGCACCAACGAAAGCAGCTTGAGCCCAACGCTCACGGGCAGGCGGCCCACAGTCAGCAGGAGGCCGTTGCGCAGCAGATCCCGAAAGCGCAGCTTGTAGGTTACCATCAGGGGGTAGAAGTACGTAAGTGCACACATCCACACTGCCACAATGGTGAGGCTAAGGATTTGGGGCACCAGGAACAAGGGGCTTTCCTTGGTCATTTCCCCGTAGAACACCCAGCAGACATAAAATACCAGGGGCATGATGCCGGTAATCGCCGAGATGCCCAGGCTCTGCTTCCAGTTTTCCTTGATGGCATCGCGAAAATCCGACCACACAAAGGCATGCTCATCCCGGGACCAGTTGCGCGTCACATAAGCCACCCCGGCGGTGAAGGGCCCGGTGATGGCGATGCAAGGCACCAGCAGCAGCAGGGTTTGAAGTGTCAGGCCCCGCAGGACATCGGGGAGGGATATTCCGGCCACCGCCGGGTCTCCTGCCGTCTGCAGTTCCATAAAGCCCGCCAAGGCACTGTATCCGTTCAGCACAGCAGACAACGCCACCAGGAGCGCCGGAAGCCAGCTGATGGCATCCATCAGGTTGAGCCGGCAAAGGCCGCTCAAGCGGATTTTCAACATTTCCCAAAACAGTTCCCAGCGGTTTTGGGGCAGGTCCTCCTTGCGATAGTCGCCTTTACCGCTTTTTCCATAATAAAATTGGTTCATGATCTTGCCAAACATGACTGCAGCCTCCATCTTTGGAAGGGGCGGAGCGACCATTGCGCATCCGTGCTCCCCGGTACATCCCCGAGTATATCATATTTGCCGCAAAAAGAAAAATCCGGGGGACCGGGGCCTGGCAGTGTTTACATTTGGACAAATTCTTTGGGGAATGGTACAATGAGGGCAGCCATGTCAAACAGGGTCTGACGCGGTGTGTAGTCACCGGCGGCAGGACCGGCACATATGCAAAATCTTTGGCTGATTTGCAAGAAACAGGAAGGGCGGTTCGTTGGATGAGTGAGCACAGTGCACCCGCTTCCCCAGGACCGGGTGAAAACGGAGGCTCCAGCATGACGTATTTCGAGGAATTGTACGAGAAATACGCGACCGACGTTCTGCGCGTGAGCTATTTTTACCTGGGTGACAGGCAAAAGGCGGAGGATGTATGCCAGGATGTCTTTGTGCGGCTCCTTACCAACGCCCCTGAGCTGGCCCAGGGGCGGGAGAAGGCCTGGTTGCTCAAAGTCGCCCTCAACCGGTGCCGGGATTTGTGGCGCGGCGCCTGGGTGAAACGCGTGGTACTGGGAAGCCCGACCTTTGAGCTCATCCCCGCGCCGGACGATACGGAGCGCAGGGACGAGGAGGAAGCCATGATGACAGCCATCCATCAGCTTCCCCCGGACTTTCGGGAGGTCATTTTGCTTCACTACTACCAGGGATACGGCATCAGCGAAATCGCCGAAATGATGGGCATGCCCGAGGGCACCATTTCCAGCCGGCTGTCCCGGGGGAGAAAAAAGTTGGAAACCATTTTACAAGGAGGCTCCCAGCAATGAGCCATATCGAACAACTCCAGGACATTGCCAACAGACAGTTGGGTGGTTTGCGCGCGACCCCCAAGATGCTGGGGGAGATAAAACTGGCGGCCGCCCGAAAGAGGGACAAGGCGGCGGTCCGCCGCGTGTGGAGACCTGCCCTGGCGGTGGGTGCCGCGCTGCTTGTTTGCATTGGCATCTATGCCCAGACCGGGAAGGAACGGATGCCTCTTTCACCGGTACCCTCGCACACCGTGCTGGACAGCCAGACGGCTGGGGGCGGGGAGCAGGCCGCCACCCTGAAGGCAACCGAGCGCGCGCTGCTGGACGTGCCTCCGGGGAGCATCTCCCTGGGCCCGGAAAAAGAAACCCCGGCGTATCGGAACCTGTTTGCCAAGGGCCAGGGCAGCACGTTTCCCCTGGTGACGGTGGAAGGGGCCACCTACAGGATGCTTAAAACCCCTGCTTCCATTGAGCAGAGCTTGTTGGGCGACAGCCTGGGCCAGGTGACGGAATACACCCTGGAGCCTGCCCTGAGTACCGGCGGTGCAGTGAGCAACGTGGTTTCCCAAGGGGAAACCGTGTATGCGGTGCAGGGCATGAGAGGCGCCATGGCAGCGGCCCTGGTGGAGGGAACCCTGCGGGTGTTTCAGCGGGTAAGCTTTGCGGGCGGAGCGATCGTTGGTAATGAAAACCTGGAGGATACCCTCTGCGCGGCGTCCCAGGTGGTGTCCATGGAGCTGAGCGACGTGGGGATCATCGACGACGCCCAAAAGGCCCAGGAATTGATGCAGATCCTGCTGGACAACGCCAGCTATCAAAGCGCCAGCATTTCCTCCGGAGGCTCCAAGTCCCTGATCATTGGGATGGACAATGGGCTCTTGTTGCAGTTGATCGTAGGAGAAGATACGGTGAGCGCCTGCGGCACCTGGAGTTGCCCCGAGTTCTTCGAAGAGTTTATCGTGGCCATGGAGTGAGGGTGAATAGCTCCGGCAGGCCCTGATGGCAGGAGCACAGCAGATAAGGAAGCCTTTCCCTGAGGGAGGGCTTCCTTTTTTGCTCCTTTTATGGATTTTTGCTGCCCGCCAGGAATGGCCCCAGCCTTCTGCAGGTCTCCCTCATCCCCAGGGCAGCCAGGGCAACAAAGAAGGGCGCGTAGAGGAACAGGTATCGAGGCCATACCTCAAAAAACATCAGATAAGCGGATACCCCCAGCACCACAAGCGCAAGCATCGCAAGGACCCCGCAGCGCTTGCGGCCCAGCAGAAGGGCCGGCAGGCATAGAATCAGGATCAGCAGCCAGAGCCCCTGGTAGACAGTGCGGTAAATGAGGTTGAATTTTCCTTTTCCATCATAGATGCTCCGCAGGAACAGGGAGAGGGGATCTGTTCGCTTGGGGGTGGCATGGGGCAGGAAGCTGCCGTTGAAGGCGAAGGTGCCGCTGTTGTAAGCCTTGTAAAGCTTGATGGCAAAAAAGCGTACGTTCTGGACAAGGCTTCTGGCTTTCACCCGTTCCCAGGCTTTGCGCACATTGGCCTGCTGCCGCTGCTTCAGGGTGGGGAAGGAACGGGAGTATTCCACATCCTCAGGGGAATGACCCCCATAGGTGGTGTCATTCATGCCCAGCATCAGGTAATGGGTCATACTGAGCTGGCCCTGGGGCACAGGGCTGCCTGCCAGCACCATGCAGGCTGCCTTCTCCAGGGCGATGCCCGGCAACAGGCCAAGGAGCAGGGCCAGAGCCGATGCCAGAACCCGTTTGAGCAGGTCGCGTGGAAGAGGAAGGGCTGCCAGGAGATAAGGCCCTTTCACCAACAGCAGGGCAATCACGACAATCCATACGGTAGGCTTGATGGCAGCGCCAAGAGATATGGCCAGGGCAACCAGAAACCATTTCAGGGGCGGACGGAGCCTGGTGAGGGAGAGAAAAAGGGCCAGGATGGGGAACAGGACGGCATAGCTGTCCGTATAGGGAACGGACAGATAGGGCGACAGCAGCACAAAGACTGTGGAAAGCGCGTATCCAAACAATGTGGCAGCCCGGCTTCGGGAGATGCGCTCCACGCAAAGAACCGTAAAGAGAGAGGCCAGATTCATCAGCAGCGCGCCCAGGGAAGGCAGGAGGATAAAAGGTTCCGCCAGCCCCAGCTTCACGCCCGCCCACATGGGGGCTGTCAGCACCAGGGAGATGGGTGCGTTGTTGGGGCAAAGCTGAAAGTATTCTGCCAGCGTAAAGGGCTGGCCATTGGCAAGCTCCATGGCTGCCTGCCAGCAGTTTTGGGGATCCCAGGCAGGAAAGAACCAAAGGCTGCGGACCATCACCAGCTGCACAGGCAGGAGCAGGGCATTGCCCAGGCACAGGAGTACGAGAAAGCGCTTGCGGGAGAGCATCCGGCGGGAAGAATGCCCCCGGCGCTTGTGTATCAATGCACAGGCCCAGGCACAAAGCCCAAGAAGCATCAGGATGATTGGCAATAACAACAGGTTGGAAAACAAAGACCCGTTGCGATAGGCAAAGGAGAAGGAGGATTGAAAGACAAGGAGAATGGTCAGGATGAGGAAGATCAGCAGCGCGGCCAGAAGGGTAAAGCCGTTGGGAAGCGCCTTGCCCAGCCTTTGAAGGGCCCTTTTCAAGATCGCAGCCTCCTTTTTCATCTGTGGGCGATCAGTGCTTGTCTCCTTTATAGCATATGGGAAAGCCAGGGCGCAAGAAAAAAACTTTTGGGCAGGGGTTGACATTGACGTTACGTCATCGTTTATGATGCGTTTATCAGGAGGGATTTTGGTGGAATACACGGTACGGAAGCTTGCCACTCTTGCGGGAGTCAGTCCCAGAACGCTGCGGTTTTACGATCAGAGCGGGTTGCTTGCACCCGCCAGAATCAACTCCTCCGGGTACCGGATCTACGGTCAGGCAGAGGTCCGCCGCCTGCAGCAGATCCTGTTTTACCGGGAACTGGGCATGGGTCTGGAGGAGATCAAAAGGACGCTGGACAGCGACGATTTTCAGCAGCTGGCGGCCCTGCAGGAGCATCTGAAGGCGCTGCTGGCACGGCAGGCCCAGACCGCCCGCCTGATTGAAACGGTCAGGAAAACCATTGAACATGAAAAGGGAGGAATCACCATGACAGACGCGGAGCGCTTTGAGGGATTTAAAGAAAAGCTTGTCCGGGAAAACGAGGAAAAATATGGTGCGGAGATACGGGAGAAGTACGGCGAGGAGACGGTAGATGCCAGCAATGCCCGGATGATGAAGCTCAGCCGGGAGGAGTATGAGGAAATGCAGAACCTCGGCACAGAGCTCATCCGGAAGCTGGAGGCTGCCGTGAAGGCCGGCGACGATCCTGCCGGGGAAGCAGGCCGCGAGATTGCCGGAATGCACCGGAAATGGCTGGGATATACCTGGAGCAAGTACAGTCCGCAGGCTCATCTTGGACTGGGGGATCTGTATGTGGCGGACGAGCGCTTCACCGCATACTATGACAGGGAGATCCCCGGCTGTGCACAGTTCCTGCGGGACGCAATCCACTTCTGGGCAAAGTAAAAGGGCGGCCCCCGGCCTTCAGAGCCGGGGGCCGCTGATGCGCTGGAGGAGATCCTGGCGATGTCCCTCTGTCAGAAGGAACTATTGGTTGAGAAGAGGTACACGATGTAATACACTCCGGAAAGAGAATGCCAAAGGAGCAGCGCAAAGCCCGCCCCAAAGGCCAGGGAACGGCCCGGAGATCTTGGGGAGGATTCCTGCCTGTACGCGGCAAAGGAACGGATAAACCTGCCCAGCATCAGGATCCACAGCATCAGTGAAGCGCTCATGCTGGCCCAGTTGAAGTTGCCATGGCCCAGGCGCAGCCCCGTTTCCCGGAAGAACATGCTTTCCAGAGCGCTGATGAGGACCATCAGCAGGGTAAGATTCAGCATGGCATCCTTGCCCTTGTCCTTATCATGGCACACGAGGAGAGCATACAGGGGGAAGGCGCACGTAATCAGGATTCCACGGATACTGTTCCACGCGCTTTGGGCCGTAACACCAAACTCCACACCGCTGGTATAGGGCACCACCACCCCTGTGTAATAGAGGTACTGAAGCAAAAAGTACAGGGCAGCGGGCAGGAAGACCAGGATCATCTGGAGGAAGAAGCGGCTGCACTCCGGATGCCGAATCCACTGGATCAGAAAAAAGATCGCGCATGCAGGCAGCAAGGCCTGCATAAAGGTGGGCTTGCAGGCCAGGGAAAACAGCAGCAGCACCATAAGCAGCGCCGCTTTACTCCAGGGAAGCAGGGTGCTGCGTCCCTTCAGGGGGTAGATGCGTTCAAACTCATGCCAGCAATGGCTTACAAAGGGGACGCTCAACAGCATGGACACATTGACCATCATCTGGGTGGGGTTGTGCCATACGTTGGGGGAACCGATCCCCTTGTAAACCGTGTCATTGACTCCCGGGATCAGGATGCCTGTAACCAGCATCAGCAGGAAGCCCGCCAGGGTGATCCATTTCCGCTTCACCCCTTCTCCGGCGATCACTGTGATGAGCAGATAGCCAAGAAACATGGTGGCCACTTTCGCCAGAGAGGTGACCAGCGAGGCGGCCCAAACCAGGGGGATGCCAAGCTGATACAGAATCGATACGCACAAATGCCAGGCCGGATATGCCAGGCGGCTGGTGATGGAATGCAAATCGGCAAAGTCAAAGCTGCCGGCAACCATCATGTGGACATGGAAGTCTGTGTAGATAAACTGATCCTGCCAGTAGTACATCCATAAGGAAAAGGCAAAAACCAGCCCATAGGCCAGAAGTCTCGGCCAGTCCGCGGTTTTCTTTTTCAGAACCGCAGCGGCATTGATCACAGGATCCAAGGTTTTCTGCATCAGGAAATTCTCCTCCATGGGAAGCATAAGGCCGAAAAAACGAGAAAAAAATCAGCCAGAGTCGATTATACCATGAGGCATATCAAAAGGCAAAGCCGAGATATGGGAGCAAAAAGACGGGTCATTGGGCATTTCCTGCCGCAATGACCCGTCATAGAATTCTTCGGTCCTTATGGTTTCATGGGAGTGGGGGAGGGAAGGCTTTGAAGGACTTCCCCGGAGGCTGCCTCCGGCGCGGCGGAGGGATTTATTCCATCCTGTTCGTCCGTGTTGTCCGGAACGTCTGTGGTGGGATCGCTTGGGGCGGGGTCTTCCGGAGCCTGGGTGGGCTCAGGGGTGGGCATGGGCGTAGGCTCCTGCACGATCAAGGAGGGGTCCACCACTTCCAGGGAGCGCAGGATATCGCCCTCCCCGATGATCCCGTCGTAATAGACCGTCACCTTTTTGCCTTCCAGGCTTCCATCAAACCAGGCGGTGGGAAGCAGGGTCAGGCCGTCCACTTCAACGGTGTAAAGCGTTTCATCCTCAGCCACCAGGGTAAAGCCGTTGTCGCTGACATTTTTCACCGTGCCGGTAAGAACCGGAACCACCACATAGCTGGCCTGTACCTGGGGCGGCATGCTCATGGCCATGGTCCCGTTGTAATACACCTTGATGGGTACTCCGGCCAAAACATGGGGCATGCGTGGACTCAGGCGGATGATGGCGTCTCCAAAAAGCTTGTCCCCGGTGAGCATTGCGCCCATTTCCGTCACCTGTGCCACCGTGCCCTCCAGGGTGTAGCATCCCAGGCGGTCCGCATGGGCCTGCGGCGGCTGGGAACGGGTGAGAATGCCGTTGTACTTGGCATACACGTACATTCCTTTTTCCAAAGGGGTTTCCGATAGGATGCCCTCCAGCACAGTCTCCGCGTCCACGTTGAGCAGCACTTCGCCCCGCTGCTCGTCCGCAAGGAGAATGCCGCCCTCGACCACCTCAGTGATAAGGCCGTAAAGTTCCACTTGGGCCGTTTCCGCTTTGGCTGTCCTCAAAAAGGCGG
>Ga0123335_1003986_pt1 | contig 19734 bp, 9 predicted proteins | sample BiotimSIPDNA_2_FD_89707 | JGI IMG/M metagenome (GOLD analysis project Ga0123335, IMG submission 89707) | Anaerobic biogas reactor microbial communites from Washington, USA - Biogas_R2 time_0 SIP DNA | ecosystem: Engineered > Bioreactor > Anaerobic > Unclassified | place: Washington, USA...
CAATACAGGCCAGCAAGACTGGCCCAACAAGGTAAAAGGTGTTTATGACAACCTGATAAGTGATCTTGGATTAGACGCATCAGAAACTCCTCTGCTTGCCGGTGAACTTTTATATCAGAATCATGGTGGGGCATGTTGGTCGCATAATTCTGTTATTGCCAATCTCCCAAATGTAATCTCGAATTCGTATGTTATCTCCGCTCAGGACTTGCCTGGAAAAGATCAGTATCACTTTACAACAGAAGGGAACCGCATGTTCGGTGTCCGGTATGCCGAACAGATGCTTTCGCTTATTCCCACCGGTATATCACCAGTTGCAATTCTTACAGAACCTGAAGATAACAGTAGTTTTACCACTCTCCAGACGATCACCCTTGCAGCCGATGCATCTGATGAAGACGGTTCAGTTGCCAGAGTTGAATTTTACAATGACACCACTCTTCTGGGAACTGACAGCACAGCTCCCTATCAGTTTCAGTGGTCTGGTATGGATGCCGGATCACACAGCATTACAGCCAGAGCTGTTGACGACCAGGGAAACATTGGCACATCAGAACCAGTCAGCATCACCTGCGAAATGTTCCAGGGTCCATACGGTGAATCGGCTCACCAGATTCCCGGACGGATAGAAGGGGAAGAATACGATTTGGGCGGTGAAGGTGCAGGATATCATGAGCAAAACGATAACGGTAATGAAGGGCTGGCAGATCTAAGAAACGATCAGGTTGACATAGAAACGACTCAGGATACAACAGGTTCATATAATATTTGTCATATTCTGCAGGGCGAATGGTTAGAATATACTGTAAATGCTACAAAAACAGGTACATACACTCTCGACCTTAGGGTAGCTGCCGATGGAGATGGGAAAAGTATACACGTAGAAATTGATGAAATCGATATAAGTGGCGATATCAGTATTCCAAACACCGGAGACTGGCAAAACTGGACTACTGTAACGGTTAACGATGTCGATTTGACAGAAGGCCAGCATGTTGTGCGAATAGCGTTTGACTCGGACTACATTAATTTTAATTTCATGGAATTTCATGAAACAACATCTATAGCAAAGCACAATATATCCGCTGATAAAAGTATCCGGCAATGTCCCTTTAGTGCAGATGGCCTGAAAATCAAACAGAAGGGAGCGTTTAAGTACTACATAACAAGTTTAAATGGTTCGGTTATTGAACGGGGAAATGGTATGGATAAAATGACAATAGGAGAAAACCTTATCCCTGGTATATATGTAGTATTTATCGAGAATTCACGAAAAAATGTTTCGAGAAAAGTGTTTAAATACAGAAGATGAAATATCAAAAGGTTGATGTGAACCGGGAATAAACTATCGAATCCGAAAAAATATGCCTGAAAAGATAATAAACTGTCTGGAAAGAGACAACAAACCTTTTATCAGTGAATATTCGTTGCTTGCCATAAATGTTGCAGATGCCATTTCTGATTCATCCCAGACACCAGGATGATTGGAGCAAAGTGGCTCTGCAACATTTATCATTTATGTTTCGCACATACCCACACTGTTGGTTAATACATACCGTATAGCTCTCTTGTAGATTTACTTATTGTAGCCGCCCCAAATAAAACCTTGATGCAGATAAAAAACCGAATGTGAATGTCGTGATACACAACAAAACAGACATTTACACCCGGTTTAAAAACAAAAAATCCTGCTTTATACATATAATTACTTTTTAAACATATAATAAAATTTGTTCCATTTGCCGGAACAGATATTTCCTTTGAAAGGAAGTATTACAAGGCAAAGCGTATTATTGATAGTATATTAATAATATACGACAAGAATTGGTACGATTCCTTTACACGAGACTTTTTATTGGTCGCATAAGAATCATGAATTATGAATTAAATAAGACGCTATACTGTGTGAGATTGCAACAATGTTGTGCATTGATCTTGCCCGGTAACATGCCTCGATCTTGCCCGGCAACCGTGTCTCGGCCTTACTCGGCAATAGTATTTCTACCTGGTTTGGAAACCTTATTTCAAAGAACCATTGTTCAAGCGTACACTCCCCGAGCATCGTCGAGGAGGCGATTTATACCTCGACTATGCTCGGTAACCGTACCTCGACCGGGCTCGTTATCAGTACTTCGGGCAGATTTGAAAACAGAAAGAATATCTTGGCATATAAATTAAATAGCGGCAACAATAATATATTACGATAACGATTACGATAACGATTACGATTACGATTACGATTACGACAACGACAACGAAGGACGTTAAGAACTGATATGTACATGTTTTTTTTTGTCGGCTTTAGTCATTCAGTGAGGTTCGAGTGAGAGAAAAAACTAACAGATGTTTATTCACGATACAGATGGCAGGGATAATCTTTGTCTTGTTAGTAAGCACAGGTTCATCAAAGACATTAATCGATTATTTTTTGCCAATGCCAATTGTTGAACCACTGCGCTCAGACAAATGGGGCTGCGCTTCTGTGGGTAAAAGGGATATCTGTAACGGTCTCGAGGATGAAACGAACAGTTCATACAGTTATTGGGACGGCCCCATAATAAAGGGTCCGGGTGGTAAATATCATATGTTTGCCAGCCGATGGAATCAGTCCGGAGGACACTGGGCGTGGCTCAGTTCCGTAGGTGTCCATGCTGTAAGTGAATCGGTTACGGGACCATATGTTGACAAGGGACTTACATGGCCGACAAACTCGGATGGAAGAGGGCACAATCTGACAATATTACAGCTTAAAGACGGAACCTATGCCTCAGTTGTCAGTGATACCCGCCCTGGAGATTTTTTCACAGCTTCGTCGCTTGATGGACCGTGGAGTTTTGCCGGTTCGATTACTATTGATGCTAATGGTTTCAACAAACCCCGGGAAATTGCAAACTTAAGCATAATAATACGTCCGGATGACGGCAAATTCATGGTTATTGAACGCCATGGACAGATAATGACCAGTGATAATCTTACAGGGCCCTACAAGGTTCAGTGTAATTCTATTTACAGCGGCCTTGCGCCGAACCTCGAAGATCCGGTTTTGTGGTACAGCGGAGGGTACTATCATGTAGTTGTCAATTCGTGGAGTGATAAAAAGGCATACCATTTGAGATCCGGAGATGGAATACATGATTGGACAAATGAAGGACTGGCTTTTGATCCCCGATCCGATTTTCTTCGCTACACCGACGGAACCGTAAATCATTGGACAAAAATAGAACGTCCCGGAGTTTTCATCGAAAATGGACATATCACACACTGGACATTTTCTGTGATTGATTCCGAAAAAGAAGACGACCAGGGAAATGATGATCATAACAGCAAAGTTATTGTTGTTCCCTTTGATGGTGCTGCTTTTGATGGTGCCTATCCGCCTTTACACCGGGATACGGTGTTCAATGGAGGGTTTGATGAAGGTTCAAACGGATGGACTCTTAATGTCTGGGATGGAGAGGCGTCAGGAGAAATTACCGATGGTGAATACAAAGTAACCATATCGAATCTGCCAACTAACAGTCATGATATACAGCTTGTGCAGGCAGGACTTATCCTCCGGCAGGGCAATTTCTACAAAGTATCTTTCGATGCACGGGCAGCCGAAAGCCGGCCTCTTGAAGTAAATGTGGAAATGGAAAATGATCCATGGACAAGCTATCTGCAATCACCGGAAACATTTGATCTGAGCACGAATAAAAGTCCGTATTCCTTTACCTTCGAAATGGAACATCCTACCGATTCCAGTGGCAGACTCTCGTTTAATTGTGGAGAATCTACGCATGACCTGTTCCTGGACAATATTACAATTGAGCAAGTTGAAGAAACAGGCATAACCGGGCCTTTGATGAGTACACGTCACAGTCTCATTTCTTCCATTGTGCATATAGAATCGTTTGTAAAAATCGAGTTAGAATGCGCACATACGGTTTCATTATCTTTGAAACTATTTGATTCCAGAGGAAGGATAATCAGAAAAGAGATTATAAAAGCGGGGCAAAGGTACTGCATACTTGATTTTAATCAATTGTCCGATGGTATCTACTTTATAAGGCTTATGACTGGAAAAAAACTGCATGGAAGTTACCGGTTTATACATCAGCAGTAACAAATCATGAAGCCTGAGGATAAAAACTTGTTATGATAATTCAGGAGAATGACAGAATGAACGTTTATACATGCGTGTATGTGTTACGCACGAGAATTATTACACTGATTACCTGCATAAGTACATGCCTGGTATTCAATGCAACAGCAGGTGTTCAGACTACTTTTTATGTTTCGCCAGATGGTAATGACAGCAATCCGGGAACAGAAAGTTCACCATTTAAAACTGTATCTGCAGCACGCGATGCTGTACGAATGGAAAACAGCAGTATGTCTGGAGATATTGTCATTTACTTGAGAGATGGCACATATCCCGTACACAGCACCATAACATTTAAGCCGGAGGATTCTGGTACCAACGGATACCGAATCATCTACAAAGCGTATCCTGAAGAAACACCCATTCTCAGCGGTGCGGTAAAAGTAACTGGATGGACTCAACATGACGGGAACGTTTATAAAGCCTCTTTGAATCGCTCAACGAAATTACGAAATCTGTATGTAAATGACAAACGAGCCACAATGACCAAAAAAGCTGTTACTGCCCGGGGAGGCGAGGGTAATTATTCTGTGAGTGAGGGGCAGGCTGAATGGGCATGGACAAGTGGTACTAAAAGCGATGGAGTCAGGTACAATGCATCTGATGTGCCGCTTATTTCCAGAAATCCCGACGATATTGAAATAGTTAATGGTACAACATGGAACGAAAATATTGTCTGTGTGCGGGATGTCGTGACTGTAAATAATAACAGGGTGCTGCTGTTGCAGCAACCGTACGGAGCAATAGCACAGACACCAGGGTGGGGTGCTGCATTTACAGTTACCGGAACTCATACAATATACAACGCTTTCGAATTTCTCGACTCTCCCGGTCAATTTTACTTCGACAAGTCAGAACAAACCCTTTATTATTACGCACGGTCCGGTGAGAATATGGCTGCTGCAGATGTGCAGGCTCCGGTGATTGAAAAACTTATTGAAATCCAGGGTAATTCGCCCGAAAATCGTGTCAGGAACATTACTTTCGAGGGTATTACATTCGCAAACACTGAATACAATCTGGTTCATATTGATGGTTCATACGGTAAAACAACCTGTCAGGGAGCAGATGCTTTCATTGCTTTTTACAACGATAACTGGCACAACACTCAATACGAGCTGCTTGATTTACTGCCGGGAATGATAAACTGCAGCTTCTGCGATTCAGTTGATTTTATAGAAAATACTATCAAACACAGCGGAAATGACGGGATAAACATGGCTAACGATGTTATTAACTGTAATATCATCGGCAATTTTATAACGGACATTACATCCAGCGGCATAACTGTTGGTCATCCACAACATGTATATATCGGAGATGGCGGGACTCATGCAAAATATGCTCCCGATATGGAAGGAATATGTAAAAATAACAGAATCAGTAATAACGTTTTTTATGATATCAGCACAGCTCCTGGATTTGGAGGATGCGCAGCTATTACGGCTTTTTTTGTGGAAGAAATTGAAATAACGTACAATCTGGTACAAAAAACTGCGTATAATGGCATTCATCTGGGATGGGGATGGTGCAACTTTCAGAATTCTACTACCTGCAAAAATAATACAATCAGTTATAACCGGATTATCGATGCACTGCAGCGACTTCATGACAGTGGTGCAATTTATACAATAGGACAGATGCCGGGTACTGTTATCAATGAGAATTATGTCAGAGGAATTCCCGCTGCTACTCACGGCCCGACCTATGGGCTGCATAACGATGAAGGTACGACACATATCATTGAAAACGATAATGTTCTCGACATTGATCCGGGAGTCAAATACACGATAAACTGTGAAGACTTCGGGCAGAAACACCATCTGACAATTCTGCGCACCTTTGCTACAGTAAACAAAATGGGAATTGACCCGCCAAACAGTACTATCGATCCTCCTGTTGCTGTTCCGGATAATGTATGGCCTGTAAAACAATACACTACCTGTGTAAATTCAGGTATTCAGGACACATATAGTCACATTATACCGGAAGAATTAATTCCCTTGCAGGATTATATCTTTCCGGCAAGCTGCGCTGCTCAGGCGGGAACCAGTATACCCATACGCAGCAGCGGCGATTCTTCTAATACTATCTGGTTTGCCCCTGAAGGAACTACGAGTTTTCGTGAAGGACCATCAATGACAACGGCTGCCGGGAACGAAACCACAATTAACGTTCCGCAGCGCAACGGTTTATACAGACTGTATGTCGTAAATAAAAATGGACAAAAGTCAAAAGAATCATCAGCATTGCTTCGGGTAAGCGGCTCACTATCACAGATAGAGGCTGAAAATTACAGCAGTCAGTTCGGGATAGAAACAGAAAACTGTTCGGAGGGCGGTGAAGATATTGGTTTTATCGAAAATGGAGATTATGTGGTATACGATGAAGTCGATTTTGGCAGCGTGTCAACACTTTTTCAGGTACGGGCTGCATGTGGAGGTAATGGTGGTGATATTGAAATAAGAATAGATGGTGAAGACGGGCCTCTTATAGGAAAATGCACAATCACCGAAACCGGGGGATGGCAGACATGGTCAGATTTTACCTGCAATATAAGTAAAACAGAAGGAAAGCATGCCGTTCACATGAAATTTACAGGCGGTGAGGGATACCTGTTTAATGTAAACTGGTTTGAATTTTTCAACGATGGAACCGATATAAGCCATGTGATTAAAAACAATCATGTTACACGATTCGACATTGGTTTAAAAAGGGGAAATATTTCTATTCAGCCACAAGGCAGGAATACGAAATATTCCGTTTCACTGTTTAAGCCAAATGGACAGTTGATTATGAAAAAGCTTAACTGTATCCATTCCTTAAAAATTCCCCTGAAAACCCGGGGCATCTATGTATTGCTGATCAATCATGACGGGCGCAGAAAAAGAAGGGTGCTCACATATTTTTGATTCAAAAGGATAAAACATGAAGATATGGTCAATCAAAAAAACATTCATCAGAAGTGGCGTAACCGCTTTAATGCTCGGTGTGATGAATTTTTTATATTCTGCAGAATGTATTGTAGCATTTGAGGAGACTCAACAGCACATGTCCGGATTCGGCGGCTCTACCGCATGGGCAGGCGGTCTGGATGATGATCTGATAGATGAGCTTTTTTCTCCAACCGATGGGTGCGGATTGACTTTGGTACGAATGAGAATCGCTCCCAATGGAACAACCGGCCGTGGCGAGATTGATATAGCAAAAAAAGCCCAGGCTCTGGGAGCATCAATCTGGGCCGCTCCCTGGTCTCCACCAGCAGAATGGAAAGACAACAACAGTGTCAACAACGGAGGCAGTCTGTTACCTGAACATTATCAGGACTGGGCAGATCGTCTAGTGTCATATGTTGAGGATCTAAAGGCGCAGGGAGTTGATTTACGATGGATTTCGGCGCAAAATGAGCCCAACTGGACCGCTGAGTATGAATCATGCAGATATACGCCAGAGGAGTTGGCGACCTTTGTCGGGGAATACCTCGGCCCATCACTGGAAAGAGCCGGCTTAGATACCAGAATCATTGCACCGGAGGTGATTAACTGGGGTTCACTGAAGCCCTTTGGTGATGCCCTGTTGAACAGTACAGAAGCACTGAAGTATTGTGATGTAATTGCTTCCCACTCTTATGGTGATGAACCAACCGGTTCCCGTGGATATCCTTATGAGCTGGTCATCGAAAAGGGCAAAGAACTCTGGGAAACCGAATATGGATTTGACCAGTTTGCAGGAGATGAATCCATGATACCGGGAATTGCTATTGCAAAACAGATGCATGGACAGATTGTCAATGGTCCGGTGAGTGCATATCATACATGGTGGATTATTCCGGCAGATGGTGTGGATGGAACCGCTTCAAACGGACTGGTCATGCGCGGCCATGTTATTCAACGCGGATATGTCATGGGAAATTACAGCCGCTTTGTACGACCGGGTTCTTACCGCATTGCCGCAACCGATAATCCCTCAAATGGGGTATATGTTACTGCCTATAGAAACGATTCACTGGGGCAATTGACTATTGTTGTAATCAATGAAAACGAGACAGCAATGGAACAAAGCTTTAGTTTAAATGGCATTTCTGTACCTGAGATTATTCCATGGGAGACATCAGATAATGTAAAACTGGCGAACCGCGAATCTGTTTCTGCTGGAACAAGCTTTTCGTGGACTTTTCCGGCAAACAGTGTCGTAACATTTGTAGGATCATATGGTTCAGGCTATCGTCTCTCAGTAGAAACAATCGGTCTGGGAACCGTAAACCGGGAGCCCGGAGGTTCAAATCACGAGCAAGGAACAGTCGTTACTCTCACAGCTCAGCCGGAGAACGGATGGGATTTTGTCGGTTGGAGTGGTGAGGGGATTAGCGACAGCCGCAACCCCCTTTCCATTACGATGGATGAGGATAAAATGGTGAGTGCGCTTTTCGCGCGCAGTGCCGTAAACGGTAATCTTGTGCTCAATGGTGATTTCAGTTCCGGTTCCGATGAATGGACTCTTAATATCTGGGATGGGAGTGCATCAGGAAACGTGATTGATCAGGAGTACCAAATCGATATTGAAAGTATAGGTACAAACGATCACGATATACAGCTTGTCCAGTCGGGCTTATTTCTTCAAACCGATTCAACTTATGAGATTACATTTGATGCGTATGGCGCAGCAGAAAGATCACTGGAGGTTAATGTCGAGATGGCTGATGATCCATGGACAAGCTATCTGCCACAGGTGCAGCAATTTAATCTTTCTGCCACAAATCAGACATTCTCTTTCAGATTCACGATGGCGCATCCAACAGATATTAATGGGCGGATTTGTTTCAATACCGGTGCATCATCAGAAACTATTACTATTGATAATGTATCTGTTGAGATTGTTGATCCGACTGCCGCATTCTTCCGAAATAAAACCGTGGAATGCTTGCGTTTTAGTACCATATGCAAGCACTCTACATTAAATGTAACATTTTATGCTCCCGGGAACCAGGCATCCTTGAAATTATATAATCTTAACGGAAAACTGTTAAAAACTATTGCACTTAAAACCAAAGCAGGTGAAATATACTCACAAATCCATACACTCACGAATATATCAAATGGTTATTATATTATTAAGATTAACAGTCAAAAACATACTTTGTTTACATCTACAATCATGGTTGCAAAGTAAAATCAAAATCGGGAGATAAAATCAGTATAAATATTTTTTAGTAAGCAAAAGTGTATGTATGTAATTGTCTGCTAAATCAGTATTATTCCTTAAAAAATTAGTACTGCCGGCACATGTTCCTAACCATGGAACATTAATTACTAACTGCTGCAAAACCTGCACGTATAAATTAAAATATTGTTTATATTAATATTAATGCTGTGGGAATAAAGGTAATTATATCCTGGAAATGAGGTATTCAGGAGAAATACTGCTAAAAAGACAGGCTAAAGAATAAAACTGTTTTTACAATACTGAATAATTGAATCAAACAACATATCAGAAATGCATTTGTTTAAATCCTGCAAATGTTTATAATCAAAAACATCAGGATCATTTTGATTTACCGGACTATAAATTTATGAAAACTGAATGGGGGGGGTTATGGCTGGAGAAAAAAAGTGGATTATTTTAACGATTATTGTTTTTTTTTCAAGACCGTTAATTTTACCTGTTTCAGCGGAAATTAAAAACACTTCATTTCTAATGAAAAGTTCAACAGGTTCCAGTACAATTGATAATTACTGGAAACAGCAATATCTTGATCTTCACCAGCAAATCAAGGATAAAAAACCTTTAGCAAAAAGGACTGTTGAAAACAGCGATGCCTATGATATAAATGCACATGTCCTCCCGACCGATAATACTCCTGTTGACATCATACTCCGAAGAACAAAGCTTCTTTTGCAAGATCTTGAACGTCTGAAAAAATCCTCTAAAATTAAAGAATTTGAAAAAACGTTAAAAAATCTGGAATCAGAATATGCCAACCAGCCTCTGGCAAAATCAACAGTATCCAGGGATTCTGAAGAGCTTTTTGTTAAAATCAGTGCTTTACACAGACAAGCTGCTCTGGATAATCCATTGCTGGATTTCGACGATCTGCTGTTTGTCGGATATGTATTCCCAAATAATGAAGTACATATGTGCGATCAATACAACCCATGGAATATTAATATGGGTGGTGGCCTGTATATTTTAAAGGATTTTAAAACCAATCCTGTTTTGATTGATGTATTAGAGAATTCTCAGGTTGAAAATGGTCCTTTCAAAGGATCTAATCTATTCGGTGGAGCTTTTCTTTCGCCTGATCTTTCATTTGATGGAAAAACTATTCTTTTCGCCTGGTCACCTTCAACAGATAGATGCTATCACATATTCAGAGTAAACATAGATGGTTCCGGTCTCAGACAACTGACTTTCGGTTCTTCATCAGAATTCAATTTTCTCACAAACTCCAATCATAATGATTTTGATCCTGTGTGGCTTCCTAATGGCCGCATAGTTTTTATTTCTGATCGCCGCGGAGGGTATGGAAGGTGTCATACAAAAGGGAAACCTACCTTTACTCTTCATTCAATGAAAGATGATGGAAGTGATATTATTTGTCTCAGTTATCATGAAACCAATGAATGGCACCCAAGTGTTGATAATGATGGAAAAATACTTTATACCCGATGGGATTATATCGACCGTGATGATTGTATAGCGCATCACCTCTGGTCATGTTATCCAGATGGCCGCGATCCGCGGTCATACCATGGAAACTATCCACTGCCTCTGGAGACATTTACCGGATCCAACTGGAGGGATGGAAGATGGGACAGGCCTGTTGCGGAATACAACATTCGGGCGATACCAAATTCACAGAAATATATCGCAACCGCTTCCGGGCATCATTCATATACTTTTGGCGAGCTTATTTTTATCGATCCGACAATTGAGGATGACGGAAAAGTTTCGCAGGTAGAACGGATAACAACAGCCTGGAACGGCTGGCCCGATTTTGATACAGGACCATACGGTACAGCGTGGCCGCTTAGTGAAGATTACTATATATGTAACAAAGAAAATACCATAATTTTACGCGACAGATTCGGCGGAGAAGAGCTTATATTCGCCAGCAATTCCTGGAGGCCGATAGATCCCATACCTGTAAGAGAAAGACAAAAACCGCCTGCACTTGCTACTGCTACCTGGCAGGGAGAGAGGGAAAGTCGTTCCGACCATTACAGGGCTACCATAAAAATTAACGATGTGAATATCTGTGATCTTCCCCTTCCAGAAGACCGGCCAATCAAAAGTATGAGAATCGTTCAGGTTTTCCCTAAAGAAACCCGTCTTATCAATGAACCAAGAAATGGATATCCTGCAGAAGCATTGGCCAGGATGTCTTTGGGAACTGTTCCTGTTGAATCTGACGGCAGTGTCTACTGTGAAGCTCCAGTTGGTAAAATAATCTATTTCCAGTTACTCGACGAAAATGGCCTCGCGGTTCAGTCTATGCGTACTGCAACTTATGTTCATCCAGGCGAACAACTGGCATGTGTTGGTTGTCACGAGAATAAATGGAAAGCGCCGCCGGGAGGAGCAAATAAAATAGCTTTCATGAGGTCTCCATCCGAACTGACCCCGGATGCCGGAGGTGTAGAACCGGTAAATTTTGCCAGACTGGTAAAACCTGTATTTGAAAACAAGTGTGCATCCTGTCATAGAAACAGAAACCGAGGGCCGGATATGAGTTATCGCAGTTTAAAAGATTATGCCTTTTATTTCTGCGGAGACGGAAATCCATATATTAACGGCGATATCATTACTCCGAAAAAGGGTGGTTCACGAACTATTCCCGGCATGTTCGGGGCTTCATTTTCCGGGCTTATCAAATATCTTGACCCTTCTCATCACGATGTTGATTTGACTTCTGATGAATACAGGCGGATAACACTGTGGCTAGATCTAAATTCCATGGAGCTGGGCGCAGATTATGACGTTGAAGCCCAAAGAAACGGTGAACTTGTGTGGCCGAGAATGGATATTGACCCGCTTAATCCGCAGGGTATCGAAAAAGATTATCCGCTTGCAGGAAGTTTAAATATCATAAGCAATGAAAACAGTAAATACAAAATAATCAGAAACGGTTTAAATGTCTCGTTGATTAATACCGATGAATCAATTATTGAGGCTTCCCTGTTTAACATCTCTGGACGCCTTATCAAAAAATGGAATTTCAATCAAAAGGTAAAATCAGTCAGATTTGACTTGAATTCAACTCCGATTACAAAAGGCGTTTATATCTTTACTACAGTTAATACAAGGAAAGGTGAACCCGGGTCCAGAAATAGTTCATCAATGAAATTCATTTTTCAATGATGAAACAAACAGGTGATGATTGGAATTGATATGGTAAAAAGGTTCTTGATGGCAAAATGGAAAATGTTTACAATTACTATTTATTTGACAAATTGCTCTATTTCCGCACAAGTGAAACGCAACAAAATATCCGCTGGCGGCCTGTACATTTTTCGCATGTACATTGATAGTAAATCCTCCGGATCTTCTGAAATGTTTATTCTCAGTACAAGAGGCATCCGATGAAATATCTTATTCTGCTGATATCTTCCGTTCTGTTTTTGCACCAGGTTTGTCGTGCAGCAGAACTTGCAGAGATTGTACCTCCCGGTTTTCTCTTTGAGCTTCTGGCCCTCAACGGTGACCTGGAAACTGTGCAGAATCCCAAATATCTCTCACCTTCATCGATGATTGTCTCACCTGACAATCAATACATCTATATAGGCGCACAGACCGCTAAAAAAGTTCTTGTCTTTTCCATTGAATCAAATTCGGTAGTCAATTCAATACTGTTGCCGAATGAACCGACAGGTTTGGCGATTTCAGCAGACGGTTCGAAAATCTATGTGACATGTTCATCAGAGTTATGGCCAAACGGAATGGTATGTATTGTAAATACGGTATCCGCCCTGGTGGAAAGCAGGATATCTGCAGGACATATGGCGCGTTCTCCTGTACTGAGCCCTGATGAACGTATGCTTTATGTATGCAACTGGCTGGAAAACAGCATCTCGTTTATTAATCTCACCTCCGGCAAAGAAGAAAAGCGCGTTCCTGCAATAAAGGAGCCATATTCGATGAAACTCTCGAAAGATACCGGATTCCTTGTTGTTGCCAACATGATACCTGATGGTATTGCGACAGATACGGCAATGACCTGTAAAGTATGTTTTATCAATACTCTGTCTGGAGAAATAACGAAAATATTGCGGTTGCCCACAGGAAGTCATTCAACTGCGGATATATGTTTATCAACCGATGGGAAATGGGCTTTCATTCCGCATCTGATTGGACGGGTTTCACTTCCCGCGGTAACTCTTGACCAGGGATGGGTTCATTCAAACAACATGGCTATCATTGATATGGAAAATCAGACTCTCTACAATGATGTCGAACTGGATGACAACAGACTTGGAGTAGCCAATCCCTGGAATATTGCATGTACTGATGATTCAAAATGGCTGTGTGTGGCTCATGCAGGTTATGATATGGTAACTGTAATAGACATGCCGGCAATGTTTGACAAACTTGTCGGCAAGGAAGATGTATCACATGAATTTACGTTTATCAGGGAAATTAAAAAAACTGTAACTACTCATGTGCGCAGTCCACGTTCGATTGTTGCAATCGGTTCGAAAGTATATGTCACCGGTTATTTTTCATCATCGATTGATATCATTGATCTTGATGCAGTTAGTCTGCTTTCAACTGAATACCCTCTTGCACCCGAAAAACCGATGACTGCCCAACGTAAAGGTGAGAGCTATTTCTATGATGCCAATCTTTGTGTAGGGCACTGGCAATCCTGCCATTCATGTCATCCGTTTACACGTCCCGACGGGCTGAACTGGATACTATCCGATTCATATCTGAACTCCCCAAAAAATGCCAAGAGCATGCTTCATACTTTTCAGACACCTCCAACCAACTGGACCGGAAGACGGGATAATGCGTTTGAATCTGTACGGGCAGGTGTCCGTCTGGAACTGCAGATGGAACCATCAGCAGATGTTTGTCTGGCAATTGACACATTCTTTTTACGTCTGAAACCAGTGCCCAGTCCGAACCTGGTCAAAGGCAAATTGAGTGAATCTGCTCAGAGAGGCAGAGAAATATATTATAATACCCAGAAAGTTGATTGTTTCTATTGCCATCCGGCACCCCTTTTTACACACTTGAAAAAAGCAAATGCTGGCGTAGTTGACAATTATGACCCCCGTACAGAATGGGATACACCATCTATTATAGAGGGATGGCGAACCGGGCCATACAATCATATCGGATCTCACGAGACGATTGAAGAGGTAGTTTCACAGCCCGGTCATTCCAAAGATGTCGACCAATTAAGCAGTGATGAATATGAAGATCTGATTGAATACATTCTTTCTCTTTAGCTGTAATTTATAGGAATTTAATAATGAAAAAATCTGTTTTGCTGATATTTTTTACAACCTGGCTTGTTTTTGCAGAAAACCCGGGTATCAACTTTTCAGGGTGGGGCTGGATCACAATGGGCCAGGTCAAGGGATCCGAGTTCACAAACATTATGAGCAATGTCAATTTCGACGAAAAACCCCTTGGAGACATTCAGGCGGGTGTGATGCTAACTGTACCTGTGCTCTCCAGAACAACATGCAGGCTACATGTGAAGAGTTCATTCGTTTTCCCTGTAGTTAACATTTCCATGGGTGTGGAAAATGCAGAACCGCTTCAGAAATCGTTTTCATTTTCCCTGCTTGAAGCATCAATACAGACTTATTGGGATATTTCAGATAATGACAGCATAGAAATCCGATTCGGTTATTTCCCAGTCAAATACAACCCCGAAGCTGTCAATCTGGGGGAATATCTTTTCCGCAGCAACGCTTATCCCCCACTGCTTGTAAGCGGATTTGAAATTGCCGATAAAGTGACTCTGGCCGGAATACACTCAGGTTTTCGTAACAATACTTCATCAGGATGCTATAAAGCAGATCTGTTTTTTAATACAGAAACAGATCTCTACCCCACCATGGATCTTTCACTTACTGCTTTAATCGGTTATACAAGCCCTGAAAAATTTATTGATTTTTCTACAGGTGTATCCTTTTTTCATATGATACCATTTGACAAGAAAAGGATCAAGCCTGCAAACAGTGGAACCTACACAACACAATCGGCTTCATTTGTCGATTCTGTTACCGGTGATACAACAGATTACACTTTTAAGGGAACTAAAGCAGCTGCACGGATTACACTTGATCCAAAAGTCTTTATCGGTTCCGGTATACTGGGTGAAAACGATCTTAAACTGTATGCAGAAGTGGCCGTTCTGGGAATCAAAAACTATCCCGGATGGTACAATAACAGGAAAGAACGAATCCCGATCATGATTGGATTCAATCTGCCGGCATTCAAGATACTGGATGTATTTGCTGCTGAAATTGAGTACTACCCAATGCCGTATCAGAATTCATTTCAATTCATGTGGAAATCCAATTCTCCTGTACCCTATTTCAATACTTATGCAGGTATTGATTATTATTCGGACTGGAGCAGGAAAACCGATGATGACTGGAAGTGGTCGTTGTACGCTTCTAAAAAGATAAAAAATTTACGTATCAGTGGACAGATTGCCAGTGATCATACCTCCAGAGCATCATATATGCCTGCAGGTAAAAAAGTTTACACAGAAATCTGCCCGCGGACAAAAGACTGGTATTACGTGATCAGGTGTGGTTTTTTCTTTTAAACGCGAACAGTGGTGATGCTTTCGCATATTATTTTAAATCAATTTCGCGAAAACTGAAAATTATAAGTCCTAATATTAGTAATCGTACACAGGAGGAGCATATATGAATAAAGTGACTGCTTTATGTTTGATAATGTCAACAGGTTATTGGCTGCAGGCGCAAACAATAGATATCAGCGGGTCGGTGACTAATGAACATGGTGATGCAATACCAGAGGCAGTGGTTTCACTTGATTCAAGAAATATGTCAGATACTACTGACATGCTGGGTGAGTATATCCTTTACCGTGAGGTTACTTCTGTCAAAAACGACAATCTGTTTTATGGTTCAAAAAATATTACATTGAAAAAGAATGTCCTGACAATTAGTTGTCCAAAACCGGAAAAAATCATAGTAGAGTTCTTTGACATGCGAGGGAACAGGATGGGAGAAAGAATCGAAAAGTCTATATCTGCCGGTAAATACCGTATAGATTTAAATAATAGGTTATTTGCAACGGCCCTGATTATTGCGCGTGTTTCAATTGGTCAAAATGATTTCCGATTCCGTTATCTTCCACTTAATGGAGAATCGAATACTATCAGCTCTCAGACAGCTTCAATACCACTGAACAATAAATTTTTGGCTAAACAACAAGAAGTTGTCGATTCGTTACATGTTTCGGCTTTAGGATATCAGACTACGAAAGTATCGATTTCCTCTTATGAGGCAACTGTTGATATTGTGCTTGAGCCGGTTGCCATGAACTGTACCGAGTCAAATCGGGTGAATATGAACGTATCGGGAACGGGGCCACATCAGGTGGTTGTGGAGACGAATGATGACCAGGGGATAAATGAGGGCACGATCTATCGTCCCCAAGATCTTGGGCCGGACAAGAATTATCCCGTATTTGTATGGGGTGAGGGAGCATGCGCATTAAATGGAACAGATAACTCAGCCGCTATGGCTCAAATCGCATCCCACGGGTATGTCGTTATCGCAGACGGTAGACCGTCGGGTTCCGGAAGCCGTCCTATGGAAATGTCGCAGGGAGCAGCACTGCTTGCGTATATTGATTGGATAATTGCGGAAAACCGTAAGCCATGCAGTATTTACTATCAAAGCATTGACACTACAAAAATCGCTTCAAATGGTTTTTCCTGCGGTGGAATGCTGGCTATGGGAACTGCTCACGATCCACGCATCACAACATGGGGATTAACCAGTAGCGGTTCCTTCAATGACAATCACTCGCTTTGGAATTCAGTTCATACACCTGTGTTGATCGTTGAAGGAGAACGGGATGGTACCGGTGCATATAATAATGGGAAAAGAGATTATTACGGGATTACCGCGCTTGGACATCCTGTAATGTTTTTCAGCAACAGGCATATGGATCATGGCGGTGATTTGTGGGATACAAACGGCGGCGATTTTACCAGAATAAACCTGGCCTGGCTGAACTGGTGGTTAAAAGGTGATGAAGGCCCCACTGGCAAAGGAGTGCTTGTCGGAGATGATTGCAGCTACTGTACCGACCACAACTGGGAAGTCATGTCGGAAAATCTGCCATAACTTTCAAAGAGTTTGATGTTGAATGAAAAAATCGAAAAATGTTATTATATTATATGTATGCGTAAAAATATTAAACCTGAATCGGACGATTAATTTACAACTCGTTCCCGCATTTCGGGAATAATCGAAGCATTAGCTGCACTGCGACATCGATCAGAAAGGATTTTATGGCTGTAAAAGTTCATATCTATCTTATATCGTTGTCGTTATCGTTATCGTTATCGTTATCGTTGTCGTTGTCGTAATCGTTGTCGTAATCGTTGTCGTAATCGTTGTCGTTGTCGTAATCGTTGTCGTAATCGTAATCGAGCACGAATGGATATTAAACGTTCTCAATCTGATTCTTTTGCCAATATCCGCTAAGCATATCGTGTAAAGGAATTGCCCGATTCAGATTTAAGTCAGTATGCAGGATAAATCTTCGTTTAGCATTGTATTAAAGGCCATTAAATGGAAAGAGATGATCTATGAGAAAGACATTTTTGAAAAACTGCATTCGGTTTCTGTACACATCATTATTAAGTTCTTTCTGCTTATTGAACGGTACAATCTCTGCCGCGGAGCCGATGCGGGAAATGAGTTCGATGGAAATCGTATATGATATGAAAGTGGGGTGGAATCTGGGTAATACGCTTGATGCATGGATAGATGGGTTGACAGACTTGACCACCGAGACGTGCTGGGGAAATCCATATACGACAAAGGCAATGATTGATATGGTGAAACAGAAGGGGTTCAAAACGGTCAGAATTCCGGTTACCTGGGAAAGGCATTTCGGTGAAGCACCAGATTATACGATTGATGAACCCTGGATGGATCGGGTGGAGGAAGTTGTCAATTATGTACTTGACAATGATATGTATGCGATCCTTAACTCTCATCATGATGAATGGGTTGTGCTCAAAGCTTCATCAAAGGATGAAGTTACTGATAAACTGACTAAAATATGGGCACAAATTGCCGAACGTTTCAAGGATTACAGCGATTACCTGATTTTCGAAACATTAAATGAGCCCCGTTTGTATGGAGAACTGCAGGAATGGAGTGGTGGTACGCCTGAAGCACGTCAGATATTAAATGAGTACAATCTTGCTGTAGTCAATACGATACGTTCAAGCGGCGGAAACAATGCCCAGAGGCATATAATGATTCCCACTCATGCTGCAACTTCAATTGATGCGGCACAGGATGATCTGGTTATTCCCAATGATGACAGCAGGATAATAGTCTCACAGCATACTTACTGGCCTTACAATTTTACCATGAATACAGGTAATGGAGCGACAGACAAATGGGGATCGGATAGCGACAAAGAAGAGTGCGATCTGGAACTTGATAGAATATATGACAAGTTCTGTGACAGAGGTATTCCGGTGGTAATAGGAGAATGGGGATCTATTAACAGGTCTAACACTGAAGACAGGGCTGTGCATGCAGGGTACTATGCACGAGCTGCCAGGGAGAGAGGAATGCTTCCTGTATGGTGGGACAATGGGTATCCTGGTCCTGGTGGCGATGGATTTGCGCTGCTGGACCGTGAAGCCGGTGAATGGTTTTTCCCGTCGATTGTAGACAGTTTGATTCAGGGTGCTGGAAATGACACTACCAAAGCGTTCAGACAGATGTTTCATACCTCTGAACAATATACTAAACTGAAAATATATTCCGGATTGATCGGGTACTTTTTACCTGCTGCATCAACAGTATCGTTATCAATTTTTACCATGCAGGGCAAGAATGTTTTTACAAGTAAAAGTGATGTCAAGCCCGCAGGATATCATACTTTTTCTTTGCCGACAAACAAGGTGTCATCAGGCAATTACATTGTGAAACTCAAGTCTGAAAGACAGTCTGTTACAAAGAATATAAATATAACGAAATAGGGTGGATTGGATCAGGATATAGATATTCATGTCACAGGCATACCACTATCATTTTTAAATAAGATATGGATAATCATGTTCGCCGGGCGCACACGACCCCCGCAGCAGATAGTAAAAATTCGAAACAAAACAATTAGGAAAAATCGAAATACGAAACAAAACCAAAGAAAAAGCATGAAAACAAAAAGAAAAAATCAAAAGGCGAAATACGAAACAGGAATAGAACAATATATTAATATTGAGGGCGTGTGGAAAGCAGTGTAGCATTCCAATTTTAAAATAGATACTTATTTAAATAAAAGACTTTGTCTCAAATTCGAAGGCAACGATGTTCGCATTCTGACGTACTTAACCGTAAGTG
>Ga0123335_1003989_pt1 | contig 19728 bp, 13 predicted proteins | sample BiotimSIPDNA_2_FD_89707 | JGI IMG/M metagenome (GOLD analysis project Ga0123335, IMG submission 89707) | Anaerobic biogas reactor microbial communites from Washington, USA - Biogas_R2 time_0 SIP DNA | ecosystem: Engineered > Bioreactor > Anaerobic > Unclassified | place: Washington, USA...
CCCGTCTCGTGGCGAGGAACCATCGCACAATACGTCGGCCGCCTGCATCGGCTGCACGAAGGCAAACGTGAGGTGCGTGTCTATGATTATGCCGATCTGAACGTGCCCATGTTGGCCCGAATGTTCGATCGGCGTTGTCGGGGCTACGAAGCCGTGGGCTATGCGGTTCTGCTGCCCGGCAGCGCCGTGCCGGGCTGGCCGGCCGAAGTTCCGCTTCCGGTCGATTCGCAATGGAAAAACGATTACGCGGCCAGCGTGCGGCGGCTGATCCGCGACGGCGTCGATCGGCCGTTGGCAAAACTGTTTGTTCATGCGACGTGCAATGTGACGCCAAACGCCGAGGGGGCTGATCGTGCGAGGAGTGCGTCGGAGGCGTTTTTGTATCGCCGTCTGGAAACTTTGCCGGAAACAGTCGGCCGCTTTCGCCTGAATACACAGTTGCCCATTCCATTTGACGGCTGGGGCCAAATGGAAGTGGATTTGCTTTGCGCCGACGCTCGCATAGCAGTCGAAATCGACGGCTCACAACATCTCGACAGCACCGAGGCATATCGCCGCGACCGTCGCAAGGACCAACTATTACAGGAGAACGGCTACTTCGTATTGCGATTTCTTGCCGAAGACGTCGGCCAAAAACTCGACCTTGTCCTTGACGCGATTCTACGAGCATTGTCGCATCGTCGGCAACAAACATAAAACATCTGGGAACGTGTGTCGATCCGCGATTGTCTCGATGGCGGGAAAATGGGCATTGATCGAGACGCGATCGACTGCGTCTTCAAGAACCCGGACGTCGCCAATGGTTCTTGTCACATCTCGGGCCATTGGCCGCCTGCGGACCGCGAGAGCAACCAATTGGGCCTTCTCAGAATGGCCGATCTACTGGCCCTACAGCCCAACATGGATATACGATTACATATCGTTGCGCCCACCGCGAAGCGCGAAAAAGTGTTTCAGGAAATAAGAAGACCAGTCTTCTCTTTACTTGAACGTGGGCCGCTGTCCGAGCTTTGTACCTATCTGAGCTACGACGGATTGCGCGACCTTGCGGAGGAAAAACATCTGTCCCATCTTTCGGATTCGGTGCTCGATGAATATGCAGAGGAAGCCGAATGACACCTTGATTATCGGGGCACGCCGTGGAAGAGAGCATATATATGGGCCTCTCGCTTGCCGGGCGAGCTCATCTGAAATACCGGCCGGTCTTCGACAAGCTCAGCGAGGTTGAGCGGGCGGCGGCGGCGCTCTGTTTTTTGCCGCATGGTCAAAGAAGGATGTGTTGGTTGTTACGCGGCCGCGCGCCGTCAAGTGGTACTGTCCGTTCGCCGACCAGCGGGAGTTCCCCTCGGGGCATCGGTACTGTATCAACGTGTACACGGGCTGCGAACACCGTTGTCAATACTGCTACGTCACCGGCTGCATCGCCGCAGAGCACAACTGCAAGAACCGTTTTCGCCACGATCTGTGCAAGGACTTGGAAGCGTTGGAGGCTTACGATGTTCCGCCCGCGCCGGTGCATCTATCGAACAGCACCGATCCGCTTCAGCCGTTGGAGCAATAGCATCGGCACATTTCGCTATTTCGTTTCCGGCGTCTTGCGGACTCGACTGAAATCACTATCATCAGAGGGGCGATGAAGTTCATGTTGAAAAAGGATTGGTGAAATGAAACAAACTACCAAAAAAGCAAGGAATAAGCGCAAAAAGACAACTGCCGCAAACGCCTGGGCGTCTCTGACGTGGGACGATCTGAATTGGTGGGCGGGCGGGCGGAGCGTGCAGCGAGGGCGAAACTATCAGCGGCAGGGCCGGGTAAAAGATCTGGCGATCGCCGGCGACGGGCGGCTCTTGGCTACCGTACAAGGCCGCGAAATTTACCTCGCCTCCGTCTGGTTGAACGATGGCCGAAAGGTACGAGAGAAGCTCGAATCGCATTGCATGTGCCCCGTCGGATACAGATGCAAACATGCCGTGGCAACTGTGGCCGAGTATCTCCAGATGTTGGCCGACGGAACGCCGGTCTCTCAAGCCGACAAAGACGATCCGCGCTGGGACAAACTCTCCGGCGCCGACAAGGAATACGAGGACGACCTGGACGAATGGGACGTTGAAGATGATGAATTGGACGATTGGGAAGATGACGAGGGCGATGAAGATGAAAATGAAGCTGGGGATTGCGCCCCACATGAATCCAAGTTGTCGAAGCCGGCCTCTGCTCGGTCGGCGCGGCGGACGCGCGACCAGTGGAACGAAAAGATCGAACAGCATATCCGCGCCAAAACCCATGTGGAACTGGTCGAACACGTGCTATCGCTGGTTGACCGCTTTCCCGAGCTGCGGGAGGAATATTGCGAGCGCGTGGCGTTGGGCGAGGGCGACGTGAAACGGCTTGTCGCCCAGGCCAAGCGGGAAATGCGCGAACGCAGCTCGGAAATCGGTTGGCAAAACCATTGGAAGGGCGAAGGACACACCCCCGATTACGATCGCTTGAAGCATCGCTTGGAGCGGCTCGTGGAGTTGGACCACGCCAACGCCGTCGTGGAACTCGGGCGCGAGTTCATCCAACTGGCAATCAACCAAGTGGAGGTGTCGCACGACGAGGGCGAAACGGCAATGGCCGCGGCCGAGTGTTTGCCCGTTATCTTTGACGCCGTGTTGAAATCGACATTTACGACGCCGCAAAAAATTCTTTTCGCCATCGATGCGTGTTTGATGGATGGTTACAGCATGCTCGAAGATTCGGTGGAAAAAATTCTCGATGCCAAATGGGAGCCTGCCGACTGGTCGGCGGTGGCGGACGAACTACGGCGGCGTCTGGCAAAAACCGGCAACAACGACGATGATCCGTGGAGTCGCGATTACCATCGAAACCGTTTGAGCAAGTGGTTAAGCGACGCATTGGAAAACGCGGGGCGTGACGACGAAGTGTTGCCCGTCTATGAGGCCGAGGCCCGGACGACGCACAGCTACGAGCGATTGGTGCGATATCTGATTTCGAAAAAACGATATGAAGATGCCAAACGATGGGCCGAAGAAGGCATCGAGAAGACCCGCGAAAAATGGCCCGGCATCGCTTCCTCACTGGCCGGACGGCTCTGTGAAATGGCGCGGAGCAGGAAGCAATGGGCGATCGTCGCCGCCCACGCCGCTTACGAATTCTTTGACCGGCCAAGCAAGCAGAGTTTCGACGCGCTTGTCTCTGCCGCCGTGAAAGCCAAGTGCGGCGATCAGGTTCGGGCGGCCGCGTTGCAATTCCTGGAGCAGGGCCGGCTGCCTTTCAAATGGATCAAATCGCCCAAAAAAGGCCAGTCGCTGCGCGTCGATCCCGGATGGCCCTTGCCGTTCCCGGAATATCTTCTGCCATTTATGCAGCCCCGCGAACGATCGCTTGTGCCGAAAGGGCCGCTCTACAACGTCCTGCTCGACATGGCCATTGCCGCCAAGCGGCCGGACGACGTACTCCGGTGGTTCGACAAAATGCCCAAGGCTCAGCAGCGGTTCGGAATGGGCCGTGGATGGATCGGCGAAGAAACAGCCGATCGGGTCGCCAATGCCGTGGCCAAATCGCATCCCGAACGCGCCTTGGAAATCTACCAGCACGGACTGAAACAGGTTTTGCCGCACGCCGATTTCTCGGCCTATGAATCGGCGGGCAACTATCTCAATAATATGCGGCCGATCATGAAATCGCTGGGCCGCGATTCCGAATGGCAGAAGACCGTCGCAAATATTCGCGAAACATACCGCAATCGTCCGCGATTCATGGAAGTTCTGGACAGGCTTGAAGGCCGCACCATTCTGCAAACCCAGAAGGCCCGACGACGGTGACGCCGCCGCTACTGACCGTCATCTGGTTAATCTCGGTAAAACGCCCGCCGGCTGCAACCGGCGGGGTGGAAAATGCCGCAATTCCCCCCGCGAGCGCAGGCGCGGGGCGTTTCGATTCACCGACGTTATCAAGCTGACTCTCAATAAATGCACCCCCGCCCGAATCTGCACGAACGCGCAGACCGCGCAAAACGGCCCGCCGTCCAAGAAAACGCCTATAAATAAAGGCTTTTTTGCACTATAATGACCGCGCAACAACTCCCAGGCAACCGCGCACTTAACCGGCGAAAAAACGGCGTGAAATCGACGCAGCTGCCTATCCTGCAACATGTTGCGCCGCTTCCGATCGACAAAAATTAAACCCTGAAAATGCGCAAATTGTCAGAAATGACTTACGTCGATTCAACCATAATCCGTCTTTGACGTAAACGTATGTATATTCGTTACTTGCGTCATTTTTCCAACCCCTTGCCGCGACGTAAGTCGAGTTGTCAGCGCGCTGATTGTCATCGCGCGCGACGCCAATTTTTCCGGACTTGTCATCACGACAACATCCCCAAAGCGGCACGGCGCAAGCCGTCCGGTAGAAGAAACCAAAAACGGAACGGCGCAAGCCGTCCGGTAACGACCGCGTGGGACATTTCAAATACCGGACGGCTTGCGCCGTTCCGCTACGAACTCCATTTCACCGATCGGATTTCCGTGGCCGGCTGAAGGCGACTATTGCTTTGGATTCGTGGCGTGCGGTTCATCACGTCGCACGACTCTCCGAGTCGTGAACTTCACGGACAGGGCTTCGACTCTCCCAGTCGTGAACTTCCCGGACACGGCCTCGACTCGGAGAGTCGAGCGACGAATCCGCACGGCCTTGGAGACAATTTTCTCTCCGGCGGGAAGAGAATCGTTGGCTTTGTTGAATTGACCCAGGTTTTTCACCGCAACTCTCCTGGTCGCATTACCGCGCGCTGATGCCGGTGGAAAGCCGCGAAGCACGGGATTTCTATGTGCGCGAGGCTATTGCCCGCGGATGGGACAAGCGAATGCCCCAGCGGAAAATTCAGTCGTTCTACCTTGAACGCATCCTCAAGAGCACGTTGGTGCCTGCGGAAACGGTGAGTAACCTATAAGCATCGTCTACAGAGGGGTGTTGGCCAGTCTGCCGCAAGGGCGTATATTCAGAACGTGTTTTGAAAAACATAGTCGAAACGGGGGCGTATAAACTAGCTGCGTCCCCGTTTCACCCCCGAGGTATGATCTGCTCGGGCGGCTGACCAGGCTGATTTACACTCAGACCAACTCGATCGGCCTGCCGTATGGCGAACGGGTCTGTCTTGACCGATAGCCAAAGCGTCTCGGGGTAGACTTACGAAACCGTCCCCGCGGCCGCCCAAAACAGAGGTTGTGCGGACAAGAAATAGTACTGCCGACTGCCGAATTCCGCCGTAATTTTGTTTTGTAATGTGCCGAAGAGAGGACTTGAACCTCCACGGGGGATGAACCCCACTAGGACCTGAACCTAGCGCGTCTGCCAATTCCGCCACTTCGGCGCGTGGGCGCGGGTGTCGCGCACACGGCATATATATTTTGTAAAGCAAGCGGGCGTGATTTTCAAGGGGGGGGTCATTGCTCGGTAAAAGCCGGCCCGGCCGCCGAATCGGGCGTGTTCTGCGGCTCGTCCAGCCCCCCTCCGGCGAAAGGGACGGGGGCAATCACGTCGTCGGCGACAGTCCCCAGCGTCGCAGCCAGCGGATATAGGCGCGGAGATGGATCCAGGCGTCGGGCGAGAACGGGTTCCGGCTCGCCCGGCGTTCGAGGTGGTAGCAGGAAACCGCTCCGTGATAGCAGACCTGCCATCCTGCCCGGGCCATGCGGAGGCAGAGATCGACGTCCTCGAAATACTTGCCATAGCCTTCGTCGAGTCGGCCGACTTGCTCGATCGCCTCGCGGCGGACCAGCAGGAAGCAGCCCGATAGCCAGTCGCACTCGAACGTGTCGTCGGGGGCGCGTTCGGCGTAGAAGTGGTGGTCGATCGTCCGCCGCATCAGCCGGGCCAGGCCGCAACGGCGGGCGATAATCAGCGGCAGGGTTTGGAACCTTCGGGCGGAGCGGGCGTTTGTGCCGTCGGCGTGAAGAATGCGGCAGCCCGACAGCCCGCATCGCGGCCGCCCGTCCATGAACTCGACCATTCGGGCGAGACATTGTTCGGCCGGGTCGAAGTACATGTCGGTGTTCATCAGGAGGACGTATCGGGCAGTGGAGGCGTCGAGAATGCGGTTCAGATTCGCGGCGTAAGACAGCCGGCGGTTGTTGCGAATGACGCGCGTGTCGCGAACAATCTCCCGCCACACATCGACGCCCCGCGGCGAGTCGTTGTCGACCAGCAGCAGCCTCATTCGCAGTCCCTCGCCCGATGCGGACATCGTCGCCAGCAGGCGCGGCATCAGCTCGCGCTCATGCGTGTAGATTACGCCGATGTCGAGGTCGTAGGGCATGGGTGGATAGAGGTGGCGGTTGAGTGGCTAGTAACATTGTCGGCGCGGTCAAGCTGCCTTGCGTTGGTCGGCGGCGGTGTCATCTCCGGGCGGTTTATCGGCTGCCGAGGGTTGTTCGACGGCCGTGGTTTGCGGCTGCCGGCTCGGTTCGCTCGGCGTGGGTAAATATTTCCTAATCGTCCGCACCACGGCCATTTTGACCAAGGCGAACTCGTGGTGGCCGAACAGCCGCAGTCGGATCATCAGCACGATCAGCGTGACCGAGGCGATCCATGCCAGGGCGTCGAGGCGGAAAATGGTGGCGGCCGTGGCGGCGGCGCCCATCGTCAAGCAAAGCGCGCCGAGCAGGCAGAGGACTTGCCAGGGCGTCCATCCGCGGTCGAGCAGACGGTGATGGATGTGCCCTCGGTCGGGTGCGTCGAGTCTCCGCCCGGTCAGTTGGCGGCGGACCAGCGCCGCGGCGATGTCGAACATCGGCAGGGTCATCACCACGACCGGGGCGGTGATGGCCAGCGTGGCCGAGGTTTTCAGCGTCCCTTGGATGCCCAGCAGACCGATGCTCAGACCGATGACCATGCTGCCGGAGTCGCCGAGGAAGATGCTTGCCGGGGGTAGGTTGTAGACGAGGAATCCGGCCAGCGACGCTGCGAGGATGAAGGCCATTGCGGCGACGTGCGGATGCCCCTCGCCGACGGCGATAACGCCGAGCATGGCGGCGGTCGAAAGTCCGACGATCGAGGCCAGCCCATCCATGCCGTCGATCAGGTTCAAGGCGTTGATGCAGCCCAGCAGCCAGAGGATCGTCAAGGGCGCGCCGAACCATCCCAGTTCGATGGGCACGCCGAAGGCGACGATCCGATCGACGTAGTAGCCCATCGCAATGATTGGCAGGACCGATACGATTTGCAGGAGCAGTTTTACTCTGGCGCGCATGTCGAAGCGGTCGTCGACGCAGCCGACCAGGCAGACGAAACCGGCGGCGATCATCCAAGCGATGCACAGTTCGGAGAACTCGGCCGAGGGCGGGGCGCCGAGCCGTGTGGCTAGCAGGCCCATGACCACGGCGGCGTAGACGGCTAGCCCGCCCCAAAGCGGAACCGGCCGGCCGTGCAATTTTCGTCGTCCGTCGGGCGTATCGACGATTCCCCAGCGACGTGCCGCCGCGCGGACCACGGCCGTCAGCGCTAGCGACGCCAGGAAGACCGCGACAACCGTCAACGTCAGTGAGTCCATTGTATAAGTCCGTTTACGCCGCTTGTTTTCGCCGCGAAGCGCAGAGCAGCGAGAGTAAAGCGCTCCCCTGAAAGCGGCGGCGCCAGTTGTTTTCCTCGCGGAATTCGAGCGTCTCGGCCGGCTCGAATCGCCGTTCGACGGCCGCGCGAATCCTCTCCGCCGGGTAGTCTTGATCGATAAAATAAACGCCGTCGGAGAGGCCGCGCAACGCCATCTCGCCAAAACTCGTGCTCAACACCGGCAGGCCGGCGGCGCGGTACTCGTAATACTTGATCGGATCGACGCCGGCGGTCAGGGCGTTGACCTCGAACGGGATCAGCCCGGCCGAAAAACGCGACATCCGTCCGATGGATTCCGAATGTTTGCAGGCCGGCGACAACCGCACGTTGCGAGGCAGCCGCTCCGGCGGTTTGACCGCGCACGGCCCGACCAGATCGAACCGCGTTTCGGGCATCGCCCTGGCCAGCCAAATCACCAGCGGCCAGTCGAACCAGCGGCCGATGCAGCCGATGTATCCGAGCGTCGGGGGTTCGGGGATGCGGTGGCGCGGGGTTGCGTATTTGCCGTCGGCGGTTTTGCCCAACCCGCCGGCCGGCGACTTCCATATAGTTCCTCGACCTTCCCACCCCAGGCTCTCGCCCTCGATTGGTTCGCAGGCGTTTAGCAGCTTTTCCACGCGGGGGCAGCGTCTGGCGAACTTGTCGGCAAGAAAAGTCGAGGAGGCGGTAATCAAATCGACTCGTTCGGCAACGGCCCACTCGTTTCCGATCATTGCCTTGCGCGAGAGCCCCGTGTGGAACTCGGGAAAGTTGTCCATGGCGTCGTAGAAACTGCCCAAGCGAGGCAATTCGTTCAGCGCGGCGACTGCCAGCGCGGAGGGGCGGCCGACCCCGATGATCGTATCGCCCGCGGCGGCAAACCGTTCGATTTTTTGCCAAGCGGCGCGGCCGATTTGGCGATTGAGCCTTGGGCCAAGCGGCAGGGGTTCGATTGGCAGAGCCGGCACGTTGAGCGTCTCGACGCGCGGATCGCCCGGCGAACTCTGGCCGGCGGCCGTCGGCGTGCGGCGCAGGTCGCTCAATCTGGGCAGGCGGCATGGATACGGATTTACCCAGAGCACCGACTCGACGCCCCAGTCCAGCCACGCCCGCACCATGAAGTGCGGCCGCTGGGCGTAACTATCGGCGGCGACGGGTGAAAAATATAGTAATCGCATATAATGCTAGAGATGAATGACGAGGGATGAGGGGTAAAAAGCGGCCGGCATCCTTCTTCATTATTGATCCTTTATCCTTCCTCATCTCCCTCTCCCCTCTTCCCTCTTCCCTCTCCTCTCAGCCTCTCAAGCCGCTTGCCGCTTTTCTTTCGACTGGTTTTGTTGCCGCGTATAGGATTTGATAATATCCTCGGGCGGGCCGATTGCCTGTATTTTGCCGTGATCGAGCCAGATGATGCTTTCGCACAGCAATTCGAGCGCTTTCATGTCGTGGCTGACGATGATTACCGCCCTGGCGGCGGACATGAGTGTTTTGATTCTTTCCCGGGCTTTATTTTGGAACGCCATGTCGCCTGCCGAAAGGACTTCGTCGACGATGAGAATTTCCGGCTCGATCGACGTGGCGATGGAGAATGCCAAGCGGACCTTCATGCCGGAGGAGTAGTACCTGACGGGCATGTTGAGGAAGTCGCCCAATTCGCTGAACTCGGCGATCGGCTCGATTTTCGCGCGGATCGAGCGGGGCGTCTCGCCTTGCAAATAGCCGCGATAGGCGATGTTTTCCCAGCCGTTGGCGTCCGGCTCAAATCCCAGGGCGATTTCGAACAACGAGCTGATTCGCCCGTTGACCACGCGCCTGCCGGTGGTGGGCGGATAGACGCCGGCCAGCAGCTTCAGCAGCGTACTCTTGCCGGCGCCGTTGTGGCCGACGATTCCCAGCCGGGCGCCCTCGTCCACCGTCAGATTGACGTGCTCCAACGCCTGGACTTCAAAGGAATTGCGTTTCGAGCGGCGGAACATGCCGTGCAGCAGATAGTCTTTCAGACTGACGCGGCCGGCACGCCGTACATGAAACTTCAGCCCTACGTCTTCCAGTTTTATCAGCGACATTGCATCAGAGGTAAAAGATCATCCGCTTCTCGTAACGATACAGAGCCAGCGCGGCCAAACCGACGATCAGCAGGGCGAAGATCGAGCTTGCGCTGATCGCCCAGGTCGAGGGAAGCCGGCCGTCGAGCAGGGGCTTGCGGATCAGCTCCAACATAACGGCGAAGGGATTGCAATCGAAAATCGGCGCGAATCGCGGCGCTTTTTCCAGCATGAACTCCCGCGTATACAAGATCGGGGTCAAGTAAAACAGCATCTGTAGAACTATGCCGATCAGATGCTGCGAGTCCTGGAAAAGGACGTTGGCCACGCCCATGCATATCGCCAGCGCCCAGCCGACGACGAACAAGATCAGCAGCGCGGGAATCAGAGCGGCCAGCGCCGGCAGATTGTCGAATCCTTTAACGCACCAGACGAAGGCCAGTGCGATGAGCATGCCGAGCAGAAAGTGGAAGCCCGCCCCCAAAGTCGCCCGAAGCGGATAGATCGCCAGCGGGGCGGGGTGTTGGCGAATGTACGATTCGCCTTGAAAAAAGGACTGGCAGCCTTGCATCACGATGGACGTGATGAACGCCCAAAAAGTCAATCCGGTCAGCAAATGCGGCGTGAACTCGCGGATCGACTGCCCCAATGCCGCGCTGAAAACCACACAGAGTACGGCCGTCATGGCGATCGGCTGCAACAGCGACCAGCCGATGCCGATGATCGTGCCGCGATACCGCTGGCGCAGGTCGATCCTGACCAAGGCCATCCAGAAATGCCGCAGCCGCCAAATATCCGAAAAATAACCGGTCACATGAGCCTCCCTGCTCAACCGCGGGCGCACTCGAACGGTAGCGTCTTTTCGCCATTGCGCAAAAGGAAAGACGCCCCAGACTTAGGGCGGCAGTATACATGTTCGGACCGTATCGAATCAATAGATATGTTGTTGTCTATTTGCGCGACATCAACCCTAGCGGTTTGTCACGTTCAAATCCTTGACGATACGGGGGTAGACTGATAGACTTCTGAGCTTGTTTTAATTTTGCACGCTAAAAAACTGAATAGATTGTAATTTTGTCTGTTTGCGAAGGAAAAAATGTCCATGACCTCGAAATTCGTTTATTTTTTCGGTTCCGATGGGACCGAGGGCGATGCCACGATGAAAAACACCCTTGGTGGCAAGGGGGCTAATTTAGCGGAAATGGCGAAACTCGGCCTGCCCGTCCCAGCCGGCTTTACCATTAGCACCGAATTTTGCACCGCATACTTCGCCGAGGGGAAACAATTCCCCCAGTCGCTCCGCGATGAAGTGGCCGCCGCGCTCGCAAAGACCGAAGAAGCGATGGGCATGCAGTTCGGCGACCCGGAAAACCCCCTGCTGCTAAGCTGCCGCAGCGGCGCCCGGGCCTCGATGCCCGGCATGATGGAAACCGTCCTCAACGTCGGACTCTGCTCAAAGACGATCCCCGGCCTGGTCAAGAAGTCGGGCAATGAGCGGTTTGTCTACGACGCCTATCGCCGGCTGATTATGATGTACTCCGACGTGGTGATGGAGAAGGCCGAGGACATCGAACCGGCCGAGGGCAAAGGCGTCCGCGTTCAGCTCGAACACCTCATGGCCCGCGCGAAAAAGAACAAGGCCCGCTCGCTCGGCAAAGCGCCGAAAGACGTGCAGGATACCGACCTGAACGCCGCCGACCTGAAGCGGCTCTGCAACAACTTCAAGAAGAAGGTCCAAGAGGTACTCGGCCGCGAGTTCCCCGACGATCCGCAGGAGCAACTTTGGGGCGCGATCGGCGCCGTCTTCAAGAGCTGGGAGGGTCGCCGTGCGGTTTCCTATCGCAAGATCGAGGGCATTCCCGGCGAATGGGGTACCGCCTGCAACGTTCAGAGCATGGTATTCGGCAACCTGGGCGAGACATCGGCCACCGGCGTGGCCTTCTCGCGCAACCCGGCCACCGGCGAGAACAAGTTCTATGGCGAGTGGCTCGTCAACGCTCAGGGCGAAGACGTGGTGGCCGGCATCCGCACGCCCAACCCGCTGAACGAGCAGACCAAAAACCCGCAGAACCAACACCTGCCGTCGCTCCAGACCGAGTGGCCGGAACTCTATGCCCAACTCGATGGAATCCGCTCGAAGCTCGAGGGCCACTACCACGACATGCAGGACATCGAGTTTACGATCCAGGAGGGCAAACTCTACATGCTCCAGTGCCGCAACGGCAAGCGGACCGGCACCGCCGCGTTGAACATGGCGATGGACATGCTCGGCGAGGGACTGATCGACGAGCAGACGGCCGTGATGCGGGTGCAGCCGGCGCAGTTGGACGAGCTGCTCCATCCGATCGTCAATCCCGAGGCCGAGAAGAGCGCACGGCCGTTTCTCAGCGGTCTGCCGGCCGGCCCGGGCGGTGCCTGCGGCAAGATCGTATTCACCTCGGCCGACGCCGTCGCCTGGGCGCAGAAGGGCGAAAAGGTGATCCTTGTCCGCGAGGAGACCAACCCGGAGGACGTCGAAGGCATGCGCGCCGCCGAGGGCATCCTGACCGCTCGCGGCGGAATGACCAGCCACGCCGCGTTGGTCGCCCGCGGCTGGGGCAAGTGCTGCATCGTCGGCGCCGGCGACGCCAAGATCGAAGCCGGCGCGAAACGCATGACCGTCGGCAGCGTGAAGCTCAAGGAAGGCGACCTGCTGACGCTCAACGGCACGAAGGGCGCGGTCTACGAAGGCGCCCTGGCAATGATCGACGCCACCGAGAATCCGCGCTTCCAGCAGTTCATGCAAATGGTGGACAAGTTCCGCACGCTGGGCGTGCGGACCAACGCCGACACGCCCGAGGACGCCCGCGTGGCGCGCGGCTTCGGCGCGGAGGGCATCGGCCTGTTCCGCACCGAGCACATGTTCTACGGCGCCGGTTCGGACGAGCCGCTTTTCCTGCTGCGGAAGATGATTCTCAGCAAGACGGCCGACGAGCGGAAAGCGGCTCTCGACGAGTTGGCCCCCTTCGTGAAGAAGAGCATAAAGGGCACGCTCGAGGCGATGGACGGCCTGCCGGTCACGATCCGGCTGCTCGATCCGCCGCTGCACGAGTTCGTTCCGCAAGACCCGAAGAACCGGGGCGAATTGGCCAAGGCGTTGGGCATCAGCCCCGCTCAGATCAAAAAACGCGGCGAAGCCCTTCACGAAACCAACCCGATGATGGGCCATCGCGGCGTCCGCCTCGGCATCACTTATCCGGAAGTTACCGAGATGCAGATTCGCGCGATGTTCGAGGCCGCCGCCGAACTGAAAAAGGAAGGCCGCACGCCCAAGCCCGAACTGATGGTGCCGGTCACTTGCGATGTGCGCGAATTGGACGCGACAAAGGTCGTTTTCGACCGTGTCAAAGCCGAGGTCGAGCAGGCCGCCGGCGCGGCGGTCGATTGTCTCTATGGCACGATGGTCGAGATTCCCCGCGCCTGCCTATTGGCCGACCGGATGGCGAAGACGGTCGAGTTCTTCTCCTTCGGCACGAACGACTTGACGCAGATGTGCTTCGGCTTCAGCCGCGACGACATCGGCGGTTTCCTGCCCTGCTACCTGAAAGACAACGTGCTCGAGGCCGATCCGTTCCAGACGATCGACTGCGGCGGCGTGGGCCAGTTGGTCGAGATGGCGGTGGTCAAGGGTCGTGGGACTCGTACCGAGTTGAAGATCGGCATCTGCGGCGAGCAGGGCGGCGATCCGGCCAGCGTCGAGTTCTGTTTCCGCGCGGGTTTGAACTACGTCAGTTGCAGTCCGTATCGGGTGCCCATCGCCCGACTGGCCGCCGCCCAGGCGTCGATCAAGGCGAAAAAGTAACCGCGACTTAGGTTGTGGTTTATTGAGCGTCAGCTTGATAACATTGGAGAATCGCAACGCCCCGCGACTGTGCTCGAAACAAGCGGTGAACGCTGGAGAATCGAAACGCCCCGCAACTGCGCTCGCGGGGGATATTGCGGCATTTTCCACCCCGCCGGTCGCAGCCGGCGGGCGTTTGTGTTTGCGTGTGCAGACCGACGGCGACGCAGCCAGCGGGCGTTTGTTTGCGTGTGCAGACCCCCGGCGACGCGTCCGGGCGGTGCGGCTGAATCTGCCGAATGTGCCGGTTGTGACATGCGGTTTTTTTCGGTCGGTAGTCCGACAGTCCCCTCTTGACCGACCTATGCTTTTCTTAGTAGGGGTCACTCTTTCGATAACGGGGCAACTGTCGTGGATGTTGCTAATTGGCTGTCGGGCAATGTTTCAACGGGGCTGGCTATTATCGCCCTTGTCGGCGCCATAATGCTGGCAGTTCGTTATTACCGCAAACGCGCGATCCGGTGGCAGCGAGCGGGGATGTTGCCTCGCCCGCTGGAACAGCGAATCGAGGAAGCGGCTCTGGCGCCCGTCCGCGCCGATCGGCAGGCCGGCAATGAGCAACCCCGAACAGGCGCCGACGGCAGCGATGCGGCGACCGCCGGCCGTAGGGAAACGAGCGCCTCGGCACACTCCGTCGGCGAATCGCTTCCCGCGCCGTCGAAAACGATCCTTATCTCCGACAACGATCCGATGATGGCGTTCGCCCTGAAGCAGCGCCTGCAACGGCTGGGCTATGCGGTGCTGCGGTCGCCCGACTCCGCGCACGCGATCCTCGGAGCGCTGACAACAAAGCCCGACTTGGTCGTCCTCGATGCGAACATGGCGGACGGGCACGGCTTGGCCGTCTGCGAGATGCTGACGACCGCCCCCGAGTATGCCTCGATTCCGCTGATCGTCCATACGGCTCGCAACGACGAGGAGATCAAAACTCGCTGCCGCGAGTTGGGCGCGCGATACGTGGAGAAATCGCCCAAGTCGTGGGAAGCAATCCAATCGCTCGTCGTTGAACTTCTCGGCGGCCGGGCGATGGAAAGCAGCCTGCCGCCGTCTTTGCTGCCGGCTTTAGACCGGCGATTGACCGTCCCCGATTGCAAGCGCCCCCGCGTGATTTGCATCAATGGCGAACGCCGTCCGGTCGAGCCGATCGAACAGCGGCTGGCCGCCTTGGGGATCGAAGTATTGGAAACGCACGACGTCGACGAGGGTTTTTGGACCTGCTTCGCCGAAAAACCGCAGGTCGTATTGATCCACACCGACCTGCCGCTGCCGGAAATCCAAGCGGCGTTGTACCGCTTCACGCACCATCCGGCCACGCAAGACCTGCCGATCCTGCTGTTGAAGGGACGCGGAATCGAAGCGGCGGAACTGACCTGGGGATTGACCAGCACGAAGAACATCCGCTTCGTCGAAGCCGCGCTCGGCTGGGAGGGCGTGCGCCAAGAACTGACAAAGATTATCCCCCTCGGCGACTCAGAGCCGGACGCCGCCCTGCCCGATCATTCCCTGCCGGCCGAGGCGTTCGACCGACGGTCGGACAACCGCCAACGCGGCGAGCGCGGCCAGTCGGCGGCTCGCGCATCTTCGTCGCGGCCGCTGAAACTACTGTGCATCGACTCCGATCCGGTGACCGCGAAGTCGATCGCGTTGCGAGTTCGGCCTTACGGCATCGAGTTGAAGGAATCGCCCAACTACGCGGAAGGGTTCTATCTGGGGCTGCGCGAACGCCCCCACCTGATCCTGCTCGATCCGCAAATACCAGAGGGCGACGGGCAATTTGCGCTCGGCAAGTTCCGCAACCACCCCCTCACGAAAGACATCCCCATCCTCTGCTTGACCGGAAAATCAAACGCGGACGCGAGGCGGAACCTGATTTCCCTCGAAGCGGACGGGCATCTTTTCAAACCGCTCCGCTGGAAAGAGTTTTTCGAGGTGTTGGGGCAATTCGTCGCCTTGCCCGAAAAACTCGTCGCCGATTACCAACTTGCCGAATCCGAAGAAGAGCTTTTTGCCGCCGCGTCGTCCGGTTGACAGCCCGTTGAAATGGGTGCCACTGCCGGCTTGTCCAGCAGTGTCTTCTGGTGATATTCGAGTGCCAACTGCCGTCTGCACTGCTGGACAAGCCAGCAGTGGCACCCGAACTTCCCGGGACCTTCTTTTTCAACGGTCGGCGATGCGTTGCACGGTAGATAGCGAAACATTCTCCCTGGATAGGCAAGTTTGTTGCACTTCCAAGCATTCGTGATATAGATAGGCGTTTTCGCCAACTCCGTTTCGCTGTCGTCACCCTCGCACTGCCCGTCCTCCCCCCCCGTCTGAAATTTTTTTCGCGTCTCCCCTTCCAATTTTCGGCTAACATGGAGATATCCCTATGGCAGGAGGGATGGTTCCTTGTCGTCCGAATCAGCCAAAACCGAACGTTTCGTACGCGACCTGACGGAAAACGCCAGGCGGATTTACGCCTATATCTTCTCCCTGGTCCCCAATTGGGCCGACGCCGACGAGATATTCCAAGAGGCCAGCGCGACCATCTGGGAAAAATACGACGAATATCAGCCCGACACAGGCTTCCGGGAGTGGGCGTTTCGAATTGCCTACTTCAAAGTGCTCCAGCACCGCAAAGCGCAGGCCAAAAACGTCCTCCGCTTCAGCGACCAATTTATCGAAGCTGTCGACGGCGACACCCAGGCCGGCGGCGATCTCTGGGTGCGGCGGCACCGGCTGCTGGGCGAATGTTACGAAGAACTGCGGCCGCAAGACCGAGAACTGATCGACTTCCGCTACGAACCCGACGCCACCACGAAAAGCATCGCCCTGCGCGTCGGCCGCTCGGTCGACGCCGTCTATAAATCGCTCAACCGCATCCACGGGCAGCTCCTCGACTGCATCGAATCGAAGCTGGAGGACCTGCCGTGAGCATGACGACGAAACTCCGCCGCGAACTGGATGAACTGCTGGGCCTGCTCCGCGACGGGCAGCTCGACAACGACAAACTCGCACGGCTCGACTCGCTGGTCGCCGGCAATCCCCACGCCAGACGCCTATACATCAATTACGTCGATCTTTGCGCTTCGCTGCATTGGGCGAAAAGAGAAACGACCGGCTCGTGCGTAGGAATGGGAGGGAGTAGAGAGGAGAGCGAGGCGTGGGTCGTGCAGGGCGGAGCATGGGAAGTGAAAAACGGCGCCGCGCCCGACATTCGCCGGCCGGATTCCGAATCCCCGGACCGCGCCCCCGCGATTGCGCCGGTCGTCATCGACCTGTCCCGCCCGCTCGCCGCTCCGCCGGCTACGTTTTCCGCCTTTATCGAAGGCCCGATCTTCCCCTACATGGTCGCTTCGGTCTTCGTATGCCTGCTGCTGCTGGGATTTTGGGCACACAAACTGCCTTCCGACCGCGGTTCTTCCATTGCAAGCAACGATAATAGCCGGAGGTCAACGACCTCCGGAGAAGCATCGCCCCACGACCGCCCCGCCCCGGTCTTCGTCGGCCGCGTCACCGGCATGGCCGGCGCGAAATGGTCCGACGACCCCGACTACATAGCACCGCTGGGCGTCGTCGTCGCGCTCGGCCGCACCTACAAGCTCAAAACCGGCCTGCTGGAAATCACCTACGACTCCGGCGCGAAAGTGATCCTCGAAGGGCCGTGCTCGTACAAGGTCGATTCCACCGCCGGCGGCTTTTTAGCGGTAGGAAAACTGACAGCGAGGGTGGAGACCAAGGGTTCAGGGTTCAGGGTTCAGGGTTCGGAACACTCTCCACTCTCCACTCTCCACTCTCCACTTTTCGCCGTTCGCACTCCCACCGCGATCGTCACCGACCTCGGCACCGAGTTCGGCGTCGAGGTCGATGACGACGGACATTGCTTCGTGCGGGTTTACGAGGGCGTCGTCGAGGCCGCGCTAATTGAAAAAAACGGGGCCGTTGGAACGCCGAAAACGATCGCCGCCGGCCAAGCCGCGACTATCGTACGTAATGCGGAAGAGCAAAGTTTCAGTGTCGTCGATGCAAGCCGCGACGCCGTTCAATTCGTCCGCGAATTGCCTTCGCTGTTGGCGTACCGCTACCGGTTCGGCGCAAACGGCGAATTCAACGCCGCCGCCGATGACTTGATCGCCGCCGGAAGCTCGACTTTCTCGGAAATGAAATTGATCCGGGGTGAAATTATCCACAATGGCAGTTTGGCTAAGTTGAATGACGGCAGTGTGTATGGGGATAATGTTCCGGGAAATCCACACAACGCCATCATGGCCATCGACGGTACTGTGGTCGAGGCGGCGTTGAATACGGCCGTTCATCCATCGGGCTACGATATATTCTCGATCGTCTCGCTCACCGGCTGTGTAGGCCGGATGGGCAGGACGGGCAACCAGGACCGATCCTCGCAGAAATACGACGTGGCTTACTCCACCGTCGATGCTCCCGATGATTTCATCCTCCTGAGATGCGATCAGGACGCTACGGTGAATAAAACCTCGTACGGTTGGCCCGAAATGCAAATCACAATTGCTTGCGGCAAAAGCCGTCCGATCGCCCGGCGTGTGGCTAAGCTGCGTTTCACGTTCCACGATACAGATTCAGAATTGCCTCATTCCATATATCGGGAAATTGACGTGTTTGGAGAAGTCAATGGAGGGAAGTAATTGAGGCGAGGTAAACAACATTCAGCCGTTTGCCGCAAAACCTGGAAAGATGTATTGAGACGATTAGCGAAAAAAGAAAAGTTTATGTTTTTGGTTTTTTATTTTTGTGGGACAGAATCCCACGGTAAGCAAAGGAGAACCTCATGCGACAGATTACTAAGAAGATCGCCGTTTTATTGCTCTGCGCGGCAGTAATGACTTTTGCCACGGCGAGCGTACAAGCCGCCAACTTGTACTGGGACACCAGCACGGACGCCGGCTATCAGCCCGGCGACGGAAATTGGGCCACCGATGCCTATTGGACCCTCAACGGCACGACGTTGCAAGGTTGGGGCGGGGCGTCTGACTACGCATACCTCCAAGCGGCGGGAACGTCCAACATCGCCCTAGGCGGGGCTTCCGTCAACAGAGCATTTTTCGATTCCAAATATGGCGACTCTCTATGGAATATTTCCGGAAACCTTACCAGCAATCGCATTTATGTGGACACTACGGTCAACGATTATGACACAACGGTAAATATGTCGTCCGGTTATGTGACGGTCGCGGATTACTTCCGGATTGGAACGACTCAAAATCTAAAAGACTCAATCAGTATTTTCAACCTCTCGGGCGGAACCGTTGAAGTTCAATCACTAAACGGAATTGCCTTGGGGTCACAAAGCGGCACCTCCGAACTGAATATTTCCGGTGGAAAACTGACGAACAGCGGTTACATTTACATGGCGGCATGCAGCAATGACAACCAAATATTGACGGCCTCCTTGACTCTTAGCGGGACGGGTATAGCCGAATTCGACAACACGTCCACGATCTTTGAATTGGGCCGAAATAGTAAAAGCACTTCCGATATCACCGCAATAATCAATCTTAACGTTGGAGGCACGTTGAGTACCAGCCGCAGCATCACGCAAGCCGCCGGTCAGACTCTTGCCGCCGGCATCTTCAACTTCAACGGCGGCACGTTCAAGGCCCTCGACGGCAGCAACGCCACATGGATCGACGGGCTGGCCGGCGCCGGCAGCATGGTCCAAATCCTCGACGGCGGCGCGTTGATCGACACCAACAGCTACGACATGGGCATCACCGAAGCGCTCGTGACCGACGGTGTCGGCAACGGCGGACTGACCAAACTGGGACTCGGCAAACTGACCCTGTCCGGCTACAACACCTACACCGGCGATACGTTGGTCGATGATGGCACACTCAGCCTCGCCGAGGACTGCTTGGTGGATAACAGCGCCGTGTGGATCGACGCCAACGCGGTGTTGGATTTGACTCATAGCCTGACCGATACGGTCGGTGCTTTGTATTTCGACGGCGTTGCCCAAGCGCCCGGCATCTACAACGCGGCCAATTCCGGCGGTTTCATCTCCGGCACGGGCTCGTTGCAGGTTGTTCCCGAACCGTCCACGCTGGCCTTGTTGGCCTGCGGCCTGTTTGGGCTGATCGCCTATGCTTGGAAGAAACGCAAGTGAGTGCCAAGGTAAACTGATGCAAATCAGTTGGACAATCCAACCTGGTCAAAGGCTAACCACCGGGCCAGAACAGAACTTTGCATGTGAGGAGG
>Ga0123335_1003992_pt1 | contig 19706 bp, 28 predicted proteins | sample BiotimSIPDNA_2_FD_89707 | JGI IMG/M metagenome (GOLD analysis project Ga0123335, IMG submission 89707) | Anaerobic biogas reactor microbial communites from Washington, USA - Biogas_R2 time_0 SIP DNA | ecosystem: Engineered > Bioreactor > Anaerobic > Unclassified | place: Washington, USA...
ATTTCAACGATCTCGTAAAGTTCTTTGACCATGCTATCTCGATCACTAGACGGCAATGGACCGTCTTGTACTGTGATATAAGCCACAGCGTTTCTCTTAACGTCCAGGTTGTAGCGATAGGTCACGTTGCCGATTTGTGTCTTGGTGACGTAGAAATCCCAAGTGATGGTACTCTCTGTCTTCGTAGCGGAGAATTGTGTGCCACCCAGGTGGTTCCACACGATACCGGCTGCTTTGGTTTTCTCGATGATTTCCCGGACCAGGGCTTCGTTGTAAAGATCTTGGAGTTCTAGTAGTGACGGCATAGACTATTCCTCATCCGCTCGGACATAATTGGGTGGTTCATCAGGACTTGTGTACTTTTGCAGGATTCGAGCCAGATCGATAACTTGGAACTTGGGTTTTTTGGGGAATGCTTTATCGCCAAGTTTTTCAGCCTCTTTGGCCATCAGTTTTACGGCCTCGTCACGGTCAATGATCTGTATTTGTTTTAGATCATCGTTGCTAATGACGTGCTGAGCAGGTTCTCCCCGCACAGCTTTATGTAGGTTCTCTGCCGAGAAAGTGGCATCCTCCGCCCAACCCTCCGGGGTCTCGTCATCTGGATTCTTCATTCTGGCAAAGATTACCCGGCTGTCTTCCCCGGCCCCAAATATTTCGCCGTCCTTCTTGAAGAATAGCACATGTCCGGCATTGTCGATTAACGATTCGGCCTGACTTTCTAGTTCTTCTTCGAGGACACATTCATCCCACATGTCCATTAGTTCTCTAAATTTGGAAAAGCCGGGTGATCTCAACTCACACCTCTTTTTTATTTGCGACGTAGTATATACACGATAGCATGGGCACTTTTCGAGAATTCATCAGAAAGCACGACACGTCCTTTTGTCTCCGGGAACAGGAAGCGGCACCTCCTGGCGGAATGGGCGATGCTCCTGCTGATCCACAATCTAAGACGAGCGAGCCACATCTGGATTTTCTAGGCAGAGAACTCAACGCTCGTACCGAAGATCTTGAGATTGCGATCCAATCAGGTCCGATTCCGTTGTATCAGATCCCCGATTATTCGAAGAAATGGGGCTTTAAGATTCTTCCCCCAATTGAAGTTTACGTGAAGAAAGTAGGCGAAGATCAATTCAGGGTCACATTCCCCTTCGAGCAGCTTTATGCGATGAATCCCAAGAAATTCGTGACCGTTGAGAACGGAGTGATGGTGTATTACCAGGGTCCAGTTCGCAACGAGGAAGCGGTGATGACACGGGAGGAACTGATGAACGCCTGGGCGAAACCTTTGGAAGGAGGCGGCGCTGGTGGCCCGATGGGAGCTATGGGCGGAATGGGAAGTATGCCGCCTATTGGAGGAATGTGATGCGGTTCAAAGACTGGTTGTTGAAAGAGGTAGGCACGAGCACGGCAGACATCGCTGGGTTTAGAAGAATCAGTATACCTCTGGTACGGCGGATGTGGCCCACAGAGGGCGACGATAAGAAAAAGAAAAAACCGTACCGGGTGCCACAGGTGGACGAGATTGCCATCAACCCAAATTTTGAGCCACCCGGCGATAGTTGGCAAAAAGATCCTGTGCGAAAATCTGCTAGGCTTTCTCCACAGGAACCTTTTGGCGGTCGTCTTCGAGGACGGCCAGTTAAGACCGAGCCTACTGTGCCTCCTGCAACTGATGAAGCGGCGATCCCTGTTCGGCTGAGCTACGCTGTATACAATGTCTTTAGTCGCTACTACGGTGGCCAGGGAGATCCTCTCTATGCTATTCTTTCACGCCGAGGTGACAGTGTGGACTGGGTGACTGTTCACGCCACGCCAGAAGAAGTGGATCGTTTGGCAAGTGTCGCTGAAGAAATTCTCCAGACCAGTGATGATCGAGGAGAGCTTCACACCGCCAAGTCGCTGCTGGATCAATTGGAGCAGATCTTATAGTAAACCTTTTCTGGTTTCCGGATCGTGGATTCCTTCGCCAAGATTGGTGTCGCCCAGGTCTCTGTACGGGTTATCCCCACCAGCCATTTGTTCGGCCATTTGCCGCTCTCGTTGCACGTTGGGGATGTTGTGCTTGAACCTGTAGTCGTGGCCGGTAGCCTCGCTTGTCCACCGATCTGTCCCTACTGGGTTGGCGAAGTTGAACGACACCATAGAGATCAACTTCTCTTTGGATTTCGATCCACAATGTGGACATTCCACGTTCGGATATTTGCCGCTCTCATCGTAGCTTGAAAGGGCGTCAAATTTGTGGTTGCAGTCGTTGCATGAGAATTCGTATAAAGGCATCTATTCCTCTCCTTCGTCGTCTTTTTCCGTCATCTCCAGTAGTTCCCGGTAGATGCGTTTGATTGTCTGCATTTTCGACACGGTACTTCTAAATCTCCAGAAAAAGCTTTGCTGGGCTATGTCGATGGCTTTTCCTAGAAGATGCTGGTTGAGTTCTGTTTGAGCTAAGTCCATGTGCATCATTTCGACGAAATCATCAGTGCTAATATAGGCGACATTAGCCTCTTCATTACCTTCGTCTTCGTCGTCGTCATAGATACCATCTTCGAAGTTGAACTGGTGTTCTTCTTCTGGCTCTTCGCCAAAGTATCGCCTAACCATAAGTCCTCACATTACTGCACTGTATAGGGAACACATTTTCTTCCACAATTCGATGATCCGATTCTCATTTGCTGTCATGTCGATGGATGTGAGCCCAGCAGCGCTTGAGAATGGGCACCCCTTCGAAGTATCTATCCATTTTCCACATCCTTTGCGGCAACTGACGAGGCTGCGAACCTTCTGGCAATCTTTTGCCTCAACGCACACATCCACATCGCTAAGCGAATGTTCGTTGGCCAGCATGATGTTGTTTATAATATCTGCGATATTTGCATCACGCAGAAACAGGGCGTCATGTCCGGTTCGGCATAGATTTTGTTCGTGCAGGATGTTTAAGATTTTCGGACTCAAAACATCTATAGCCAACGTAGATGGTGGAACGACTAGGATTTCCTGTCCTAATAGCTTTCGTTCGACCCCCTCTCGGGCACCAGCCAGCATTTGGATCAGTCGGTCATCCGAGAGCTTCTCGTAATAGAACAAAGGTACTTTTAGTCGTTTTGCCCATTGAAATAGCTGGAAAGGGGCTTCGTTGTTTCTCAGGGAAGAGACCACGACTTTCGCCAAAGGTAGGTTCTTGTAGAACGAGTACCAGCAGGCGAAAGTCTGCCAATCCTGTCCTACTTCGGTGGCGATTAAGATCGAGAGTCCTTTGCCGGTTTCTGTAACCATATTTTATCATAGAAACCGCATTGACAAGAATTTCCGGTTGCGTTATCTTAAGAGGCGGCCAACTTGCGTTGGACCATTAAAAAACACACAGCAGCGAGGCGTAGCCTTTGAAAATGCTCGCTGGCGGTCCTGGGGAGCCGACTGGTCGTATTCCAACCGTACAATTATAGCAGAACTTTGATGTGTCACTTTAGGAAGGCTGGAGGATGGCCGATGAGTCCCCTTTTTGCGGATCGAGACGATGACTCAAAAACAACTTGATTCTGTGAGTGATTTGATTCAGGCTACGGTACTTTGCCTGATGATTTGGTTTTTGGCGAAACCAGAAGTTTCGATGTGGTACATCTATGCCGGTTGGTGTACAGGAATCTTTTTCCGAATGCTGTCCAGCGAGGAGTAGTGGCATGGACAGTTCCGAGTACATGGAGTGCCATCACCCAAACATGGTGTGTACTCAGGACGGAGAATATTATCGGGAAGAGTGTCCAGATTGTGGATACACCTACGAGAGCGAAGACGAGACATGAGGAGAAACCATGTACTTAATGCAATCCTACGATGACGCCCTTCAAGAGATCCTGGACTACGGCGTCGAGAAGAGCAACCAACGAACCGGGGTTAAGACGCTTTCGATCTTCGGGATGCTCAAGCGGTATCCGTTGGACACTGGCTATTTTCCCGTTCTAACCAGACGCAAAACTTGGCCCAAATCTGTGTTTTCGGAATTGCTGTGGTATCTGGATGGCAGCACTAGCAATGACCGGCTGAAAGAACTCGGTTGCAGTTTTTGGACTCCCTGGGTAGACGAGGAGTTCGAGAGGAGGAACGGTTTTGAACCCGGAGTTTTCGGTCCAGTGTATGGCTTTCAGCTTCGACATTTCGGTGGAAACTATAACAAGGGCATCCACGATTCCACCGGGTACGGCTTTGGCGGTTTCGATCAACTGGACTGGGTGGTTAATCGCATCAAGCAAGATCCTAGCTGTCGTCGTATTCTTTGGTCGCTATGGAATCCTCAAGATGTGGACAAAATGAGGTTGCCGCCTTGTCACCTCCTCTATCAGATTCTTATCGACGACCAAAGACGTATGACGGGGATCATGTACCAGAGGTCGTGTGATTTTCCCATCGGTGTTCCAGCCAATATCATGTTTTACAGTGCGATCACTTGCATGATCGCCCAGCAGACAGACTGCACGCCACGGGAATTTGTGCATGTGACGGCGGACAGTCACATTTATTGGGACCAGATTGAAGCTGTGAAAGAGTATCTCCGCTTGCCGGTGATTGATTCGCCGAAGTTGGAAATCAGGAAAGCCAAGGATATTTTTTCTTATACTCCGGACGACTTCGTTCTGACGGAATTCAATTGTGGTCCGAAGCTCGATATTCCAGTTGCCGTCTAGTCACTCGCTAGTGGATCTGGAGAGCCAAATATGTGAACCAAAGAACAACCCCGATATAAGGTAGAAAATAGAAGTGGTAGTCCAATAGGAACCGGTGAAGTCGTAGATCATCTTGAATACCACGTCGTAGCCAAAAGGCAGAAAGAACGTCCCCGCCATTAGACAGAGCGTTGCCAGTCTGTGCTTTGTGACTACACTCATCGGGGTCTTCCTTCTCGGGTGTTGTGGTGTCTTTCGTTTCTAGGTCGGTAGTGTTCATTGCTTCTCTGAGAGATGCCACTCTTCTGTTCTATTTACGATCTTGAGAGGCAAAAATGTTTGTGTTAGTAGTGGCTTACGATGAGGATTTGGCAATCGCCAAAGGCGGTAAGATCCCCTGGCATTTGCCCGAGGACATGAAGCATTTCAAAAATCTGACCTGGGGACATGTGGTGGTAATGGGTCGCAAAACTTGGGATTCACTGCCAGAGCGATTCAGACCACTGCCTGGAAGAACGAACGTTGTTATCAGCCGACAGGCTCACGAACAGGAGTCCACTGATTCAGTTCGGTGGGTCAGTAGCATCGATGAGGCGATCAATGTTTCGGAGGAGTTGAGCGGTGGCCAAGATGTGTATGTGATTGGTGGAAATCAAATATACACGGAGTTTCTAAACAGAAAAATCACGAGTTGCGTCATTGCAACAGAGGTGCGGGGGAGGTACGGGGGGGACACATTTTTTCCCCACCTGCTGGGTTGGGAACATGTGTTGTTGAAACCGGGCGAGTCGGTACGGATTGTCCAATACATGAAGTGACCTCCGAGACCCGACAAGTTTTGTCGGGTCTTTTCTCTTTTAACCGGGCGTACATAAAGCGGAGGTGCGCCGTGGTTCAAGAGAACATTCCCAATGACGAAATTCATCAACAGGATCTTATCGAACCTGAAGTTGTACAGGTCAGCACGGCAGTCGGCTGGTTTGTATTCCAAAGCATGGTACAAGCCGTTGTCGGTTGGGTCGGAATCCAAATTTTCCGAAGATTCTGTAGCTGGGTCTACAGACTATTCAAGCGAGGGAAACATGAAGGAGAAGGATCTTCTGAGGCGGTTTCTGAAGAGGAATCGGCAGCAGCGTCTTGTGGTTCATTGCCTCGGGGATGCGATGGTGGACGAGTATTTCAAGGTGAAGGTCAACCGGATTAGTCCGGAATTCCCGATGCCGATCATGTCGTCACAAAGAGCCGTCCCGACAACCAGACCGGGTGGGGCAGCTAATGTCGCACATCAATTCAGACATTTTAATGTCGATGCTAGATTGTTTTGTTTTTGGGACGCTTACGCTGCTGCCGTGTACAAAGAACACAGCTTGGTGGTGGATTCAGCCTGGGGAACGTCCTGTTGTCTTCCGGTGAAGCGACGTTTTCTGGACGGCACCACCCAGATCACTCGTCATGATATCGAGATGCCGTTGTGTGGGTATACGGAACAGGAGTTAGACCTTAACGTCCGTCGATTCCGCAACGCCATTGCAGGTCAGCCGAAACCGGACATTGCTATTTTGTCAGATTATGACAAGGGTTTTTTCTCGTCCGACATGAATTTCTTGGAGTTGTACGAAGGAGTCACGACCATAGTTGATCCTAAGCGAGGACCGCTGAAAAAATGGAAGGGCTGCACGATCTTCAAACCCAACGCCAAAGAAGCAACAGAACTGAGTGGTTCAACCAACTGGCGGGAACAGTCGAAGATTTTCCAGAATGCATTAGAGTGCGAGGCTGTTGTCATCACTTTCGGCGGTGAGAAAGTTGCAGGGATCTGGAGAGACGAACTGTTTGAGTATCGTCCGAATCGGCCTGTTCATGTCGAGAGTGTGATCGGAGCAGGCGATTGTTTTGCTGCTTTCTTCGCATTAGCAATCGGTTACGGATTTACCGTTTCAGAGGCTTCTGAAATTGCTTGGAACGCTGGGGCAGTTTACGTTCAAAGAAATATGAACCGACCGATCATTCCAGCAGAGGTCTCGTGGGATGGTATCGTGGAGCCCCAGGATCTTAGCCGTCGTGACTTCAAGTTGGTGTTCACAAATGGTTGTTTTGACCTTCTTCACGAAGGTCATCTGAGCACCTTACGCTTCGCAAAAAGCAAAGGTGACCGGTTGGTTGTGGCAGTAAACACTGATGCTAGTATTAAGCGGCTCAAAGGGGCTGGGCGACCAATCAAGCCGTTGGATCAGCGAATGGCTGTGCTGGCGGCTTTAGAAATGGTCGATTTTGTTGTTTCTTTCGACGAAGATACTCCACGCCAAGTAATCGAGCAAATTTGCCCGGACGTTTTGGTAAAGGGTTCTGATTGGCAAACAGGAACTATTGTCGGCGCAGATATTGTGCCCGAGGTTTACAGAGCACCTGTCCTAGAAGGACTCAGCACTACTCGGTTTGTTGAACAGATGCCTGTTCCATAGGACATTCACCATCATGCGGACAGTTGTCCTTCTGTTTGCAACCGACCAGTAAAACTGTGAGTGCGAAGATGATACATACAAGATATTTCATTGTGTTTAACCTCCACCGGTATCTATGGCTAGGAAAAGGAAACTTATAGACAAGAAGAGTAAGAAGCGGGTCCAGGGTTCATGTCATTTCTGTGGCGTTGACGACTACACGGTTCTTGATTGTCACCGGATCGTTCCTGGAGAAGATGACGGCAAGTATACAGAGGCCAACGTCGTGGTCGTTTGTGCAAATTGCCATCGGCGGATTCACGGCGGCCAAATTGTGTTAGACAGAAAGTATTTCACCACCGGTGGATTTTATGTGTTGCGGTACTGGGAAGATGGTGAGGAGAAGTGGAAATGAGCAAGAATTTTTGGATTGAAAGAAGTCGGAATCTGCATTTTCGGGTGATTAAGGAAATCCGTGAATACTTAGAGCGAAATCTGTTTTCCCCGGTTGATAGTCTTCAGGCTCATTTGGAGAGGAAATTCCCAGGCCATATGGTCGCTATCTCTCCAATCGTGGCAGGCGAACTTGTGGTAACTGTTGGAGCCGTTGTGGTGACAATATCGTTGTTATAGTGCCTAAATACTTGCACTATGGGTACATTCAAACAATGGCTTCAAAATGAAATTAGTCTTGGTTCTGATGGGATGCGAGACAATGCTTCTGCTCAGACGGCCCAGTCCACTCAAAAGGTTGGCGACTACGGTCTCAGTAATCAGAAGTTCGATGATGAACGGGCCAAGATTCAACAGTTGGCTGGCAACCCGAGCGTGGCTCGTGATCAATTGATTAAAGTATCATCGGACGTGATTGATCATGCCCCTGGCACGGTGGCGAAGAACACCAATGGCCCGCAAGTCGCCCAGTACATTGCACGCCAAATGGGAATGCCAAAGCTGTTTCCGAACAACCCCCGTCTTATGATGCGGAAAAAGATGAGGAAGGGGATGCAGAAGTGACGTTCAAAGAGTTCCTTCATAACGAAGAACTTCAGGGTTTGTTTGGTAAGATCAAACCCATTAACCCCGGTACCATTCAGCATCGCATCGAAAAGAAAAACTTGAAGCCAAACGTTTCGAAAAAAGGCACCACCGTTGGTCGTTCATTCCAGGGCGAGAAAGCTATTCTCAAAACCCCGACCCCTAGTCTGAGTGCCACGAAACAGGTTTCTCTTAAGCCGCCCTCCGAGAGACACGACTGGTTCAAGCAGCCTAAATCCAAGCCGGTTCGACCCCCTCTTGGTCTTCTTAAATAATAACCGGAAAAAGATCGAAAAGCTATTGCTTGGGTTTTCTTAATGGGCTATACTCTCCTTGTAACGGTCACATTAACCTTTCACAAGAGGTTGGCTCATGGAGAACACAGCACTACAAAAATACGCAAGTTTGTTCGACCGTGATCGGTTCCTCACGCTCAATGAGGAAATGAGCTTCGGCGAACACCTGGATCTCATTCTGCAAAAGCCAACGTTGGCTCGGAATGCTTTTCAGTATGTCTACGAAATGGTCACGTCAAAGGGGACCAGCACTTTTGAGCGGTACCGCAAGACCTATACCCGGTACCACTTCTTCGCCGACGATGAGATTCCAATTTTTGGATTGGAAGAGACACTTCAGTCACTCGTGGATTTCATTCACGGTGCTGCGGGTCACTACGGAACAGAGAAGCGTGTGCTTCTCCTGCACGGCCCGGTCGGCTCCTCGAAATCCACGATCTGCCGTTTGCTCAAGCGTGGGCTTGAGAGATACAGCCGAACGGACGAAGGCGCTTGGTACACCTACAAGTGGGTGAACCTACCTTTCCAGGGCACCGAGGCCATTTACACTGACGACGAGTGTATCTCGGCGATGAACGAGAACCCCATCAAGTTGATGCCGCTGTCCATGCGTCGTCAGTTCTTGAAGGAAGCCAACAAGGTCTATGCCGACAACGGCGGCAATTACGAACTCATCTGCGAAGGCGATCTCAACCCTCGCTGCAAGCTGTTCATGAATGAGTTGCTTCGTCGCTACGAGGGCGACTGGGCAAAAGTCGTTCAGAACCACATTAAGGTTGTTCGTCGGGTTCATTCCGAGATCGACCGAGTGGGCATCGGAACTTTCCAGCCGAAAGACGAGAAAAACCAGGACAGCACAGAACTGACCGGCGATATGAATTTCGCCAAGATTGGCCAGTTCGGGGCCGACAGCGATCCCCGTGCGTTCAACTACGACGGCGAATTCGAGGTTGCCAACCGGGGCATCTGCGAGTTCATCGAAATGCTCAAGCTGGCCAACGAGTTTCTCTACGATCTTCTCGGCGCTTCTCAAGAGCATCAGATCAAACCCAAGAAGTTCTCTCAGATTGTTGTCGATGAACTGATCATCGCCCATACGAACAATCCAGAGTACGAGAAGCTTCGTAACAATCAGTTCATGGAAGCTTTGCGTGACCGAACCGTTAAGGTCGATGTGCCCTACCTGTTGCGGTGGTCGGACGAGATCAAAGTCCTTGAGCAAGACTACGGTCCTGGCAAGGTGAAGCAACACCTGATGCCGCACACTCTTGAGATCGCTGCGTTCTTCGCAATTCTTACCCGTCTTCATGACGACGGTGAAGGCAAGCTAGACCTGCGTGACAAGGCCAAGCTGTATGACGGCCGTAGTCTGCCGGGCTGGACAGAAGACAGCGTGAAGGAGCTTCGGGATCGCTTCCCCAGCGAAGGGATGGATCGGGGCGTTTCCGCTCGTTACGTCCAGGATAAGATCTCGAATTGTCTTGCTCGTCGGAAGGATTACGTCAATGTTTTCCACGTGCTCAGCGAGATTCGTTCTGGGCTCGGTAATTCGTCTCTGATCACCAACGTTGAGGACATCAAGCGGTACGAATACTGTGCTGAGCTTGCTGTCAAGGAGTTGGAAGAGATTCTCAAGAACGAGGTGCAGCGTGCTCTCGTTGCTGACGAGAAGGCCATCGAACGGCTGTGCAACAAGTATGTTGACAACGTGATTGCCTACGTCAACCAGGAGAAAATGATCCACCCGATCACGAACGAACCCATGGACCCGGATGAACGGCTCATGAGGAGTATCGAAGAGAAGAACGGCATCCCAGAACAGGGATGCGATGACTTCCGACGCTCCTTGGCCGCCTTCATCGGCACTCTGGCTGCTCGCAAGAGGGAGTTCAAATGGGACAGCAATCCCGAACTCAAGCGTGCCCTGGAGGCAAAGGTGTTCGAGGACGTGAAGGACACGATCAAGCTTTCGTCTCTGACGAAAGAGGCAGCCGAACTCGATCCTGATCTCCAAGAGAAGATCGACGCCATCAAGACCAGACTGATCAAGCAGTATGGTTACAATCACCAATCGGCTAGCGATGTGCTAGAATATTGCTCAGCAATTTTCAGTCGTGGGGATATGCAAGATCATTGATAGCAGGTTTCTTGGGTCAGGAAATTTTTTCCTGACCCAAGAAATTTCATACTTACTTACTACATAGTACACAGGAGGTAAGTATGAAAAGGTCAATTTGCGGAAAGATGGATTCCCTAGTGACCCCCCGCTGCAAGTTCTATGCATGAATTGTCAGATCAAGAAGAGACAAATAAAGTATGACAAAAGAAAAGGCAGACAAGCAACTGACGTTGATGGTAAAGCCATCACTACATGAAGCTTTCGGTCAGAAATGTGCGGAGGAGCACAGGACGGTCTCGGAAGTTCTTCGTGAGTTGATGTCCAAATATGCACAAGGATGGGTGCAATTGCCCAAAGGAGAAGAACAATGGAAGACCGTGTAAAAAAGTTAGAGAAAGAGAATAAAGAGCTTAGGGACGCCTTAAAGAAAGTGGTAGATTATATTGAATATATGGACAATGCCTTATGCGGTATGTATCTAAAGTCTCATCCTAACGGCTCATGGCGGAAATTCTCAAAACCTTGGCTCTAATTCAAAAGAAGATCATGCCGAAGCGAATCCAAGAGGACCACAAGAAATTCCGAGACGTTATCTCTGGCCGAACTCGCCGAGAGTTGAAACGTCTAATCAAATCAGGTGCCATCGTCCGGTCTAGGCCCAAGGGTGGCAAAATGACCATCTCGATTCCCGAAATCGAAATCCCCCATTTCGTGTTTGGCAACACGGGTAATGGAGTTGGCCGTGGGCCAGGAAAGGAAGGTGATGTTGTTGGTCGTGACCCACAGCCGGGGAAAGGGAATCAAGCCGGGTCTGATCCGGGCGAGGGCATCGATATTCAGGTCGATCTCGATGACGTTCTCAAGTTCATGGAAGAGGAGTTGAAGCTTCCTCGTATGAAGCCGAAACCGAATGAAACGTTCGAAGAGATCAAAATCAAGTACAACGATATCTCGAAAACTGGTCCCGAATCTTTGCGTCATACCCGACGCACGATGCTAGAAGCATTGAAAAGATTGGCGATGACCGGTGATTTGGACAAGCTCCACATGGTGCCTGGAGCGAAAGTCCCGCACCGTTTGATTACGCCGGTCAATTCCGACCGAAGATATCGTCAGTACCGTGAGATTAAGATCCCGTCGTCCAACGCCGTGATCTTTTTTGCCCGAGACTGTTCGGGCTCCATGGACGATTATCGCTGCGACATCGTAAGCGACATGGCGTGGTGGATCGACTGTTGGATCAGGCGGTTCTACAAGCGAGTGGACCGTTGTTACTTTGTTCACGACACTATGGCGAAAGAAGTGAATGAAGAACAATTTTACACCTACCGCTACGGTGGTGGAACAATGTGCTCATCTGCTTTCCAAGCCATTGCCGACCAGTTGGAAAATCGTTACCCTCCGGAGGCGTACAACGTCTACATTTTCTACTTTTCCGATGGAGACAACTGGGGTGATGATAACGAAAAGATGGTCAAGCTGATCAAGGAGAAGCTTGGTCCGGAAATCATCAACATGATTGGCATTTCTCAGATTTGCTCTTGGCGGTACCAGGACAGCGTGAAGCAGTACGTCGATCAAGCACTGAGTAACGGTACGTTGAGCAAGAGCTATATTCGCACTGCCTACGTCGGACCTGAAGAGAAAGAGGACGACCGTAGTAACTTTGGTTTCGGGAACTGGGGTTATCGGCCGGATCTTACTGAAGAAGATCGCAACGAACAGATCATTGAAGCCATCCGCAAGTTGTTGGCGGATCAAAGGGAGGAATAAGCAGTTCCCAATAATCTTACAAAAAATTACAAAAACCCACCAAGAAAATTGAAATGAGGAGCATAGATAATGATGAAGAAAGTGGTGAAAGTTACAAAAACTGAGTTTGAACTGGATGATGGATCAGTATTTCCAATCACCCCACCGCTCTCTGAAGAAATGACCACTGAGGAATTTCAGGAGCATTATGAAAGAGCTTGTAACCTTATCCAAAGCCTCAAAGATTCTAGGAGTGACGACAAACACACTTCGTAATTGGGATGAAGCTGGGAAAATTCAGACAGTGAGAACTTCTGGAAATCATCGTCGCATTCCTATCGAAGAACTTGAGAAACTTCGTGGCAAGGAAACAAACATAAGAACAGTTTCTTGTGTCTATTGTCGATGTTCAACACATAAACAAGAAGAGAACCTTGAACGGCAAGTCGGTAGGTTGCTTGAACATTGTGCAAAGAATGATTGGAAGCCAGAACTCTACAAAGACATTGGTTCTGGTTTGAACGAGAACCGTCGTCAATTCAAGAAAATGCTCAAGCGAATTGCTGAGGATGATGTTGCCAGAGTGGTGATTGAGTATAAGGATCGGATTGCTCGCTACGGCTTTGAAACATTCAAGTCCTACTGCGAGAGTTATGGGGTTGATGTTATTGTTCTCAAAGATGCGGAGAAGAAAGAATTTGAAGAAGAAATGGTAGAAGACATCATTGCCTTGATCGCTTCTTACTCAGCGAAATTATATGGTCGCCGTGGCGGAAGGAAGAAAAAGGGGAATAATGATTAAGGTAATTCATGGGCAACTATACTCGGAAGATTTCTCCAAGTTGGAACAACTAGCGGCTGATTACAGTTCTTGTGTACGTTGGTGTTACGTCAAGTTCAAGCAAGAGTCAAGAGAATTCAATGATGTCCGCAATTTAGCCAAAGAGAAATATACGACGCTCAACACTCGCCAAATTTCTGATGCTGTAGTGCAAGGACAAGCATTGGCGAAGCGAAACAAAGATAAGAAAGTGGTGTTTGGTGGAAAGAAGTTATTGCAAAGATTGAAGGCGGGATTAGCCACTAAACAAGACTGGAAAGACGCAAGAGACGGGCAGATTTACGCTAGAGGCGACAAAACAAAGACGGGCAATCCAAATCTAAGAGTGGTTGAGGATCAACTGAGAGTTACGATTGGCAACAGGAAATTCGAGCATCACAAGTTGTTCATCGTTTTGCGGGCAGGAAACCCCTACCATTCTGTAAGATAGAATGGCTGGTCGCAAAGCGAGTGAGCGAAGCGAACGAGATTGCGACCAGCCCTTTAGGGTAGCGGGAGGAATGCCCGTGAACTAAAAATGATCTAAAAATTTAAGCAAAATAATTTTTACTTTCTTTCAAAAATAAAGAGCATCCACACTATATAAGTGTGAGATGTTTAAGGTCCAAAAGAATAAGCTGAAACTGGATAAAAGCCAATATAGATTCTGGCGGGATATGTGTCGCCGTAGTAAGAACTTGTTTAATTCAACGCTATGGGAAACTAACAACCATTTTGACCGTTGCGGAGAATTCTTGTCTTACCCAACCGCATATCATATTCTAAAAACCAGACCTGAATGGAAAGCTCTACCTACTGATCCAGCAGGACAAACTATGAAAGTGGTAGAACGATGTTTTCGCTCATTTTTCGGACTTCTCAAAAAGAAACAAGCTGGAAACTACAACAAACCAGTCAAGAAACCTCATTACCTGCCAAAGGACGGATATTTTCTTTGCATATTCCCACAACGGAATTACCAATGTAAAAAACATTTTTGTGTGATAGTTCCCAAAGATTTGCAAAGCAAATACAAGTTTAAGAAGTTTGTCTACCCAATTCCACCTAATGTTAAAGGACACAAGGTAAAGGAAGTGCGTATCCTTCCAAGAGGTAGAGCAGGACATTTCGAGATTGAGTTTGTGTATGAGGTTGAACAACAACATCCGAAGCTAGATCGCAAAAGAACATTGAGTATTGATATTGGCGTAAGCAATTTCGCTACTTGCCTTGACAGTAAAACTGGACGAGCGTTTATCTTAGACGGTCGTAAGATGAAGTCCATAAACCAATGGTATAACAAGGAGAGAGCAAGACTGCAATCAATTCTCGAAAAGCAAGGTCAAAAATCTAGCAAAAGGATGCGACGGGTAGAAGCGAAACGAAACCGTAGGTTGAATGAGTTCCTTAATCAATATACCAACTTGATTGTCCAAGTGTGCTTGAAGCACAAGATTGGCAAAGTAGTTCTCGGTGAAGGTTGGCACGCACAGAACGGCAGCAACATAGGAAGCAGGAACAATCAGAACTTTGTAATGCTTCCTTACGGCAAGTTTGCTTGGAAACTGCGAAATAAGTGTGAGTTGTATGGAATTGAGTTCAAGACCATCAACGAAGCATATACTTCCAAGTGCGACCATTTGGCAAATGAACCTATGTGTCATCAAGAGAAATATTTGGGACGTAGGACAAAACGTGGTTTGTTTAAGTCAAGCACGGGAACAGTTCTTAATGCTGATGTGAATGGAGCGTTAGGAATTATGTTGAAATCAGGTAGCGGGAATAGTCTTAGGACTAAACTCAGTAGAGGCGTTGTCAATACGCCTTGGAGAATAAGGTTGGATGATATCCAACAAACTTCTTCTATGCGACTGGCTCTAAGCATTGCTTAGGTACAGTCCAAGCCCCGACCCTTTAGGGTCGTGGGTAATTGACCCCTGAGAAATTCCAACTTCAATTGGCAGACCTGTTGGCGAGCGGGGAAGCATATAATATTCGGCTCAAAAAACAAGATGAGAAGCACTGGCAAGTGTTCATTGACTACGAAGTGGAAACACCAATAGCAAGGATCGGCTTTGTTGGTGGAGCGATTGGTGTTGATACGAATGTGGATCGCATTGCTATTGCCGAGATAGCGAAGGATGGTAATTACATAGACTCCCAAACATTGGTCGAGTCGAGGTTGCAACACGGCGGTACAGAGAAGCGGTTGTATGATATTGCTTGTTTGGTGAAGCAAGTCATTCAGATCGCAAAAGATAAGAAAAAGGGAATTGTGTTTGAGAACCTGCAATTTAAGAAAGAGTGGACTTGGAGTAAGAAGAATAACCGAGTCAAAGCAAACTTTGTATGGCGTAAATTTCTTGAATTGTTGGAACGTAAGTGTGTGGAGTATGGGATTGCTTATAAGAAGGTCAATCCTGCTTACACAAGCATCATAGGCAAAGTCAAATACAAAGAGATGTATGGAGTTACAACCCATGAAGCAGCAGCATTTGTAATTGCTCGGCGTGGTTTGGGTTTCAACGAAAAAGTAAGTGTTCGTAATTGTGAAGCAAAGCGAGTAAAACGGAAGATCATCAGAACTCTTGGTGAAAAGTACGATGGTAAGAAGGTTCACTCATGGGTTTTGTGGAGCAAGATTAAAGCTGTCCTCACAGGACTGCGGAAGAGTATGTGTGACCTAGAAGAGTTACGTGACCATTTTCGTGATGACAGTGAGATTCTGTCAGGTGAAGTCTTCCTCTCAGAACTGGTCAGAGGGAGCGATTGTGCTAACAATTTTGGTAGTGGAAGGACTACCTTGCGAAGTGGTAAGATTTTACAACTTTGTTAAACCAGGTAGCGGCGTGAATATTGTAGAGAACGAACTTGGACGATTCATGGCATTGGAGAATTACCGGGGCTCCGAATACCTGTTTGAATCTCGGTTTCTGTCAAGCCTGTTACAACCCGGCGATGTGGCCGTGGATTGCAATGCAAATGTTGGAAAGGTCACCGTGGCTATGTCAAGAGCCGTGGGTGATCTCGGAGGTGTGTTTGCTTTCGAGTCCCAAACCTTTCTGTTTCACATGCTTTGCGGCAATCTTGCTTTGAATCGAATCACCAACGCCCAGGCGTTCAATCGAGCGATAGGTGATGTAGGTTGTCGGAGCTTTTATGTGCCGAACTTCACCTATCGTGAGGAGATGGATTTCGGAGCAATTGGTTACGCTTCTAGGATTGGCACCGAGGATGGCGATGGGAACATTTATTGCAAGCCAATCGCAGCTTTGACAATCGACGAGCTAAGTTTCAGGGAAATGAAGCTAATGCGGCTTGATCTCGGTGGCTGCGAACTACAGGCGTTGATTGGCTCTAGGGAAACGATCAGGCGATGCCGACCTGTGCTCTTCGTGAGAATGGTGAAAAACCTAGAAGAGACCCTGGAATTCTTTAAGGCCGAAAAATACGAATGGTCGGTGGTGGACGTTAATGAAGGCAGCCGCCGTCTATCGGTTTTGGCGTATCCGGCCGCCGCCGATGTTACGGAGTGGTTCGAAGGATCTGAATTTGTGGACATTGATAGCAGCGACGACCCGGAACATCAGGCTTTGAAGGAAGCCAAAACTGCTGTATACTGAAGCCATTAAGAACCCCCAACGGATGAGAATAACATGGCCAAATCACGTATGATGAGCGGCTCACCGCTTCTGCAAGGTGACAACACGATTCCTGGAGTGCCAGTCCATAAAGAGTTTCTAGAACTTCTTCCCACCATCGAAGCCAAGTGTCGTGAAATGGGCTTGGACTATTATCCGATAGTCTGTGAGTTCGTCCGATATGACGAGATGGCCGAACTGGCAAGTTATGGCGGTTTTCCGGTGCGATACCCCCACTGGAAGTGGGGCATGGAGTATGAACAGCTTTCTCGGGGCTACGAGTACAATCAGTATCGCATCTCCGAGATGGTGGTCAACACTCGTCCATGCTACATCTATTTCATGGACTCCAACACGCTTGTAGACAACGTGGATGTTGCGTGTCATGCCATCGGCCACAACGATTTCTTCAAGAACAACGTGTTCTTCGAGCCTACCGACGACAACATGATGAACAAGCTGGCAAACCATGGCAGCCGGATTCGTCGCTACATGGCGAGATGGGGGTATGAGGTTGTTACCGAATTCATCGACCACGTTCTGCGGATTGAAACGCTGATCGATCCCCAGAAGGCGTGGAGGAAGAAGAAAATCAAGAAGGTCAATGTCCGGGACGAACGAGAGTATCGCTTCCCGGAACGACTGCGATCCACCCACAATTACATGGATGAATGGGTCAATCCCAGAGATTACCTCCATGATCAAAATGAACAGATCGAGCGAAAAGATGCTCGTGATTTTCTCGGTCTTCATGACAGACCAGACCGGGATATTATGGGTTTTCTGAAGGATCGTGCGCCTTTGAAGCCGTGGCAACAGGACATCATCACGATGTTGTACGAGGAGTCGATGTATTTTTCGCCTCAACGACAAACAAAGATGCTCAACGAAGGTTGGGCGAGTTTCGTTGACTACCATCTGCTCTGTCGGCAAGGGATGGCTGCACTTGGTCAGCTTTCTGATGATTGTGGAATTTGGGAGTATGCCAAGCACAAGATGGCCGTTCTAGGTGGAAAATACAGCATGAATCCTTACAAGTTGGGATTTGAGTTGTTTATTGACATCGAGGAACGATGGAACAAGGGGCAGTTTGGTGCGGACTGGGAGAACTGCCAGGACATGCGGGAGAAAGCCGATTGGGACAAGCAACTGGGCTTGGGCATGGAGAAGGTTTTCGAGGTTCGGCGATACTACAACGACTACACTGCCATCCAGGAGTTCTTCACCCCAGAGTTTTGTGATAAAAAGCAGTTTTACGAGTGGCGTCGGTTCCCGAATGGCGAATACAAAATCGTTAATCGGGATTTCCACTCTATTAAGTCCAAGCTGTTGAAGAGATATCTCAATGGTGGACTGCCGGACATTTGGTTGACCGATCCAAACCATCTTGGCAAAGGATGGTTCTTCATGCAGCATTACTGGGATGACCGGCCGCTCTATGACAAGTACGCCCGAGAGACGATTATTTCAGTTTTCAAGATCTGGGGGAACGTGGTGATTTTGGCCACCCGTAACACAGATGGGGTGGAGTTTGTGTACGTTTGCGACGGGATGGACCCAGAGAAGGACGTACACGTAATGTCCCGAGAGGAATACGAGAAAGAATTTGTGCGATAGAGGAGACACAATGAAGCTGAGTGAACGGAGACGGCTGGCGAAAAAGTCGCCACGCCAATTGGCGAGAATCAAGAAGCGAAAGGCCAAGTCTGTGGCTGAGCGGGAGCACCGGGAACAGCAAATGGCTGAGTACCTCCGCAGCAAGGGTTGGGTACAGAGTGGCCCTTTGGGCGACGTGTGGAAAATCCAAAATTGGAAGCCACATCGGGAAGTGCTTCGGGAGCGTCGTGGCTACATGCAGGTCGGCGAGGGCGAGTTCCTCCAGCGAACTTTACTCGAAACCGAGCAGAAACTTTTTGAATCGGACGATGCTGCGATGACTCTGCATCGTGCCTACGAGTATCAGAAACGGTTGGACATCACTGGTTATGAGAGACCAAAGGGTGTTGACGACGATTTGGCTGAAGCAATACTCTAGGATTGGCCGAAAATTCCGGGTCCATGCGGCTGTTGGTCTCCCGTCAGGGCCATGTTAGGGTGTTGCTGCATGGTATTGACATAATCCGGGTCATCCATATCGCCTAAACCGTGTTCTTCGGGGCTGGGAGGTTCATCGTTCATTTTGATGGCCTCCCATTTCTTTTTAAGCTCTTTCCAGAGTTCCCTGAACTGGTTGACCTTGGGATCGTCATCTTCTGGAAGCGTTTTTTCTAGATGTTCGATTCCTGAATCGATGGCCAGTAGACGGTCTTGGTCCTTTTCTTTGGTTTCGATATCCTGGGCATCAACTTGGGGCTGAAGACCCGTTCTCTTTACCTCATCGGAGGCAGGGGCATCGTTCCCACGGTTGACCATGGGCGGGCTCATTTCCGGGGTCATGGAGCCCAAGCTAGCTTCGGATTCTATGAAACTCTTAAAGTTCATGGCAGAATTATGTATGTCCAGAGAATTGATTTTGTGGTACAATGCCCTTAAGGATATTAGGAGGCCCGTGTATGCCGAGACAATCGAAGGATCAGGTGCTCTATGACATGCACAACCATTGTGTGAACCTGAATCTTCGGGACATCTATCTTCATTCCTATTACATCAAGGACGACGTGGATGAACCAGGGGTGGACTACAGGCAGGCAACGACGTTTATTAAGAATCTCCACATGCTTGACCAGCCGCCTTACAAACCGATTCTTGTTCACTTACAATCGACGGGAGGTGATTGGGACAATGGCATGGCCATGTTTAATGCCATTCAATTCGCATCTTCCTACGTGACGATGCTTGCTTATTCTCAGGCATCCTCGATGAGCGGCGTGCTTCTTCAGGCAGCGCCGCTGCGGGTTATGATGCCCGACTGTCATTTCATGATGCATTATGGCTGGGG
>Ga0123335_1004000_pt1 | contig 19672 bp, 17 predicted proteins | sample BiotimSIPDNA_2_FD_89707 | JGI IMG/M metagenome (GOLD analysis project Ga0123335, IMG submission 89707) | Anaerobic biogas reactor microbial communites from Washington, USA - Biogas_R2 time_0 SIP DNA | ecosystem: Engineered > Bioreactor > Anaerobic > Unclassified | place: Washington, USA...
AATACGGCGCGGGTGTCGAAGGGGCAGCCGTCCCGCCGCAACTGTTCGTTGAGGACAACGGCCCCGCCAAGCTCGTCCCCCTCGGCCACAACGACCATGATCGACTTCTTGCCGCGCGCCTTCAACTCCTTCAGATGCTCGACAATCTGGGGGATGTCGGTTTTCGTTTCGGGAATGGCGACGACTTCGGCCCCGCCAGCCAACGCCGTCCATAGAGCGATGCAACCGCTGTGCCGGCCCATCACCTCGACCAGAAACAACCGCTCGTGGCTTTCGGCCGTGTCTCGCAATTTATCGACCGCCTCGACCGCCGTGTTGACGGCCGTGGCAAACCCTATGGTGTAGTCGGTGCCCAGCAGGTCGTTGTCGATCGTTCCGGGGCAGGCGACGATGCGGCCGTCCCAATGCCGGGCGAGTTCGACCGCGCCGCGAAGGGTGCCGTCGCCGCCGATGGGGATCAGCGCATCGATGCGATGTTTTCGCAAGACGTCGGCCGCCCGGCGCACGCCCTCCGCCGAGCGGAAAAGTTCGCTGCGGCTGGTGCCCAAGACGGTCCCGCCGAGGTGGAGGATGTTCGATACCGAACGGAGCCGCATCAGCGGCGCGCCGTCGTCCTGGCGGAAGAACGCTTCTTCCAACAGGCCCTGATATCCGCGCAGAATGCCCACGACTTCGTGCCCCTTCGAGACGGCCGAGCGGATAACGGCCCTGAGACAGGCGTTCATGCCCGGTGCGTCGCCGCCGCTGGTGAATACGCCGATTCGCATGATATGTGTTTCCAAGGTAGGTTGGTCTAATCGATTTGTAACAACCTGGCGGCGAAACCGCAAGCGGAGGGCAACGGTTTTCACTTCATCAAATGACGGTTGATTGCGTCGATTATTTTTTTCGCCACATCAGTCTTGTCGCCCTTGAAACGTCCCAACGAATCGCCGCTGCTATGGATCAATTCGACCGCCGTGTCGGATGATTGAATGGCACCGGGACCATTGACGACGATCATGTCGCATTGCTTGCAGCGCATTTTATCCAACGCCGACTTAATCGGCTCTTTCGTCTCCAGAGCGAAGGCCACGATCCATTGCGAATCCCTTTTACCGGCCGCCAGCGTGGCGACAACATCGGGCGTTTCGACCAGGTCCAGCCGAAACGGCCCGCTGGTCTTGTGGATTTTGTGCTCCGCGACCGATGGCGGACGATAATCGCACGGGGCCGCCGCGCCGATCAACCCCGCGCATTGCGGGAACAAGCGCCGGCAGGCATCGAGCATATCCTTGGTCGAGACGACGCGATGCACCTCGGCCTCGGGCGGATACTCGACCTCGACCGGCCCGCTGACGACCACCGCCTGATAACCCGCTTGGATGACCGCAGCGGCCAGCGCCGCTCCCATCCGGCCGCTCGACGCATTTGTCAAGTAGCGCACGGGATCGAGATATTCCCGCGTCGGACCGGCTGTGATGAGTATTTTCGCCATCGCCCGTTTAGCGGCCGACGGCGCGTCGGCCTTTATGATGCCGCAAGCCGCCGTGCCGGCGGCTGCTAAACAGTGGTGTTGTCGTTATGCGATAATCGTTCCGCAATCGCTTCAAAAATTTTCTCCGGTTCGGCCATTCTTCCGGTGCCGACGTCGCCGCAACTGAGATGTCCTGATACGGGGTCGATCATCGCGACGCCGTCGGCGTGGAGTTGGGCGACGTTGCGTTGGACGGACGGCTTCGCCCACATCTTAGAGTTCATCGCCGGGGCCATCAGCACTGGGCCGTCGAAGGCCAGGTAAATGGTGCTGAGCAGATCGTCGGCCAGCCCGAGGGCGGTTTTGGCCAGGATGTTCGCCGTGGCCGGGGCAATGCAGAGCAACTCGGCGCGGGCGGCCACCTCGATGTGCGGATGGGCGCTGGGACCGAATACCCGCGTTAATACGGGCCGGCCGCTGAGCGCTTCGAAGGTCTTCGGGCCGACCAGCTTTGTTGCCGAGCGGGTCATGACGACCGTCACGCCCGCCCCCGACTGTGCCAGCCGGCTGACCAGCGCGGCGGTTTTGTAGGCGGCGATTCCGCCGGAGACGCCGATGAGTATTTCGCGGCCGGTCATTGGGATCATAGATTGCGGAAGTCCAAGTCGAGCGGGTCGGGCTCTTGCGCGCCGGCCGCCACTTGCACGTTCAACTCGGTGTCGAGGTAAATTTTGTCTTGCAGGATTTCGTCGATGACAATCTGCATTTTGTTGGTTTGCTTATCGGCGGGAACCAACGGCCGGCCGCCGGCGTTAAGCTGCACCATGCGTTTCTGGATCAACGTCGAGAGCTTGAATCGCCCGCCGACCTTGTTGATAATTTCTTCTTCCCGGAGTTCGTCAATCATTTCGGCTCTTCTCCCATTCTTGCGTGAGAATGTTGCATATATCGCCCACCGCCTGATCGAGGCGGTCGTTTATGACTTGATGCTGATACGAATCGGCCATTGCCAGTTCGTGTTCGGCTCGTTCGATGCGCCGCCGCAGGGCTTCACCGGTTTCGGTGCCGCGGTCCCGCAGCCGGCGTTGCAGTTCCTCGGGCGAGCTGGGTCGCACGAAAATGGTGATTGCGTCGGGGAACCGTTTGACCACTTCGCGCGTGCCCTGCACGTCAATCTCTAAAACTATCCATTTTCCCGCGTCGCGGCCAGGGGTAACTTCCGACCAAAGCGTTCCATACCAATGATCGTAGCCAAAAACGCGGAAAAACTCGACAAAATCCCCTCTCTGGCGGCGTTGATCGAACTCTTCATTGGTCAGAAAGTGATAATCGACCCCATCGACCTCGTCCGGCCGCGGCGACCGGGTCGTGGCCGAAACACAGCGGACCAACGGCAGGCCGCAGCGGTTGTACACGCGGCGCATGACGGACGTTTTGCCCGCCCCCGACGGGCCGGATACCACGATCACTTTCCCCTGCTTTTCCGGCACTACTTACTCGATGTTCTGGATCATTTCCCGAATGCGTTCCACCGCTGTCTTGACTTCGATTACTTCCTGGGCGATTTCCACGTCGTTGGCTTTCGAGCCGATCGTGTTGGCCTCGCGGAACATCTCCTGCGTGAGGAAGTCGAGCTTTCGGCCGGTGCTGTCGGGCATTTCCATCGTCGCTCGGAATTGCCCCAGGTGGCTCCGCAACCTGACGATCTCCTCGGAGATGTCGCTGCGGTCCGTGAACAGCCCCACTTCCTTGATCAGGTCGGCTGGTTCGAGCGATACCTTGTATTCGGCCAACACGCGTTGCAGCCGTTCGTGTAGGCGGTTGCGATAGTCCTCGACAACCAGCGGCGCGCGGCGTTCGATCCGTTCGAGCGATTCGATTACGGCGCGGCAATTCGCATCGAGGTCGGCGGCCATCGCTCGCCCCTCCTCGATTCGCATCCGGTCGAGATTTTCCAGCGATTCGCGGAGCGTCGGCTCGACCAAGTGCCAGTCGGCGACGGCGTCGGCCGGCCTCTCGCATGTTTCGTCCACCACGCCCGGCAACGGCAATAGCGCTTCGAGCGCGGGCGTTTCGCCGCTGAACCGCTCGGCCAGCACGCGAAGCTGCCGGTGGTATCGCTCCAGAATCTCGGCGTTGATTTTGTAATCGTCCGGCGAACGGCGCCGATCTACCCTCAGATTCACTTGTATCGTGCCGCGATGGATTTCTTTTCGTATCACGGCCTCGATCAACGGTTCCAATGCCGAACAGCCGTCGCTCGAGCGGACCGACACTTTCAGATAGCGATTGTTTATCGCGCGGATTTCAATCGACACAGCGAGTCCGTCTCGCCGGCAGTGCGCTTCGCCGAAACCGGTCATGCTTCGCAACAAGGCAACCTCACTCCGGACGTGCAGGATCGTTGGTTTATTGACTGTCAGACTGATAATTTCGTATACAATAGCCGGAGGCTAACCGCATCCGGAGGCATAATCCGCTTTTGCGACCATTATTCCAGAGGCGGTTATCCTCCGGCGTCCTCGGCCGGCTTCCCTTCGTCGGCAGGCTTCCCTTCGTCGGCCGGCTGTTCTTCGTCGGCCGGTGGAGCCGCAATGCCCGGAGCCTGTGCCGGGGCTGCGCCGCCGAGTCCCGCGTCCAACGGTCCCCGGTCTTCTCCGCCGCGGCCCAAGATCATCACGGTGGCGATGCAGAGGATGATCCAGAAGCTGGCCACGCCGATGGTGATTTTCGTGAATAGGTCTCCGGCTTTAGTGCCGAAGGCGCTTTGCCCGCCCATGCCGCCGAACGCGCCGGCCAATCCGCCGCCTTTGCCCCGCTGGATCAGCACAAGCACGATCAAGAACAGCGCGGTGAACAGCAGCAGAATCATTAACAACGTAGTGACGAAGCCCATTTATTCTTTCCCTTTGCTAAAGGACCGCAGCGATCACTCGGATCCCGTGCGGCGAACGGTCGAAAGGCCGCTCGCGGCGTTTTTCGGTCCCAAAATAATCAACCTGCTTTTTCCACGATCCCCATGAACTGCTCGACGTTCAAGCTGGCGCCGCCGACCAGCGCCCCGTCGATGTCGGGCTGGCCGAGCAATTCTGCGGCGTTGTTCGGTTTAACGCTCCCCCCATACTGTATGCGCACCGAATCCGCAATCGAGACATTATAACGAGATTCGATCGTCTTGCGAAGGGCTAGATGGACTTCCTCCGCCTGCTGGGGGGTGGCGACCTTCCCGGTCCCAATCGCCCATACCGGCTCGTAGGCAATTACGACGCTTTTGATCTCCTCGGAAGATAAACCGGCCAGCGAAAGGTCGAACTGGCGATTGATGACCGCCATCGTCTCGCCGGCCTCGCGTTCGGAGAGCAGTTCTCCGACGCAGACGATCGGCGTCAGCCCGGCCGCGAGGGCGGCGTGAACCTTTTTGTTGATCTCCGCGTCGGTTTCGCCGAGGATATGGCGGCGCTCGCTGTGGCCGAGGATGACGTAAGCGCAGCCGAAATCGCGGAGCATGGCGGCGCTGAGTTCGCCGGTGAATGCACCGTTCGGCTCGTGATACATGTTCTGCGCGCCCAGGGCGACCTTCGATCCGGCGATCGCCCTTCCTACGGCTTCGAGATAGCAACTCGGTGGGCAGACGGCCAGATCGCACCGCTCGATCGCTTCCGCCGCTTCCGCCACACCGGCGGCCAACGCCACGGCCGAGGCCCGATCGGTGTTCATCTTCCAGTTTCCGGCAATAAAAGGTCTACGCATCCGAGAGGCTCCTGGGGGGGGATGTTTTTAGTTGTCAGTTCAATATATATCCGCGCATCGCTTTCAATCAACCGGTCCAGGAGTGGGATACGAGCCGAGAATCTCCAACCGCGTTGTTTTTCGACGCAACGATTCCAGTTTGCGGCCTAATCGCTTGTCGGCTGCATGCCCTGCGATCTCCACAAAAAATATCGCGTGTTTGTCGCAGTTCTCGGCTGGCAACGATTCGATCCGACTTAGATTTACCTTGTTTCGCTTCAACACGCCCAGCGCGTCGGCCAAGCCGCCGGGACGATTATCCACCTGCAACAAAATCGCCGTACAATCGTTCTTTGTTCGCGGGGGGATCTGTTCGCCGATCACTGCGAAACACGCCGATCCGGCCGGGTGGGTTTCGATTTTATCGGCCAATACGTCGAGTTTACAGGGTGCTGCCCACTCCCGCGCGGCGACGGCCGCCGCGCCGGGTTTCTCGTCTGCCAACCGGCAGGCGGTCGATGCACTGGTCACTTCGACGGTCCGGGCGGTGGGCAAATGCACCGCCAGCCAACTCCGGCACCGAGGCAACGCCGCCGGCTCGCCATAGACCTCGCGCACCTCGCCGCGCGAACATTTACCCAATACCGCATAATGCAGGGCCAGCCGGACTATTCCGCAGAGTTTCATTTCACCCCGGACGACTGCATCGAAATCGGCGGCCACCCGACTCTCGACGCTGTTGCCCAGCGGAATCAGGCCGAATTCCGATTGCCGGCGTGCAAGCTCATCGAGCACGGCCGCGACGCCATCGACGGGCAGACATTCGGCCGAGCCGCCGAAATGGCGGAGTGCGGCCAGATGGGCGATGCCCAACCGTTGCCCGGAAAACGCCACCCGCGGCCGCAGCAGCAACGACCGGCAGTTGTCGGCTGCCTCGCGGATCACCGCCACGATCGAGCCGGCGGGCATCGGGCCTTTGCTCTTGACGGCCAAGAGGCGGGCGGCCTCCGCATCAAACCAGCCCCCAGATTGACCGCCCGACTCAACGGCGACGCCGCGCCGCTGCGCCGCGAGCACCGCGTCGGCTCGCCGCTGCAAGAGCCGCACCAACTGCGAGTCGATGCGAGCGATTTTTGCCGCCGCGGCGGTGGAGCGGGTAGTTTTTGCGGTCGATTTCCGCTTCGCCCCCCCCGCCTGTTTCGCCTTTCCTCGAGAATGATCTGCTTGCCGACTCATGGTGTTCGAGCACGGTTGTATAGGATAGTTATTTGCCCAGCCGCAATTTACCGGAGGCAGTTGGCCTCCGGATAATGTTATTAAGAAATATTTCGTTCCCTGAATCAGTCACCTTCTATCCAGCGGTGGCTGGGCTGTCAACCCTGCAAATGGATAAAACAACGGCATTTCAGCCAAATGTAACGGCAGACAAAGATTGGCAAGATGGGCTGTTATACGAAAATTTGCCGATCGTATGAATCGGTAAAAGTCTGGCGGCTGGGCTGCCGATAACAAGTTTGACGATTGCTCCTACGGAGTTTCGCGCTATATTGCGCATTCCCATGGGGTAAACGCTTGGGGGGAATACCAGCTTATCGTCCGACTATTCGATATAGGAATGGTAGTTTATGAGTCGGCCATCCCCCAAATCAGGTGTGTTGTTCACGGTTTTAATCGCTCTGCTGACGGGCTGCCAGCCCCAACAGCCGTTCTATCTGAAAAACGTTGACAACGACCATGCCTACTACAAGGGCGTGGCCACCGAAATCGAGTATCCCGACGTCGACACCGAGCGGCTGGCCGACGTTAGCGAAGCGCTGCATCCGATCTCGCTGCAAAACAAGGGTGAGCGGGAAATCTGGAAGCTCTCGCTGGAAGAGGCGATGCAAATCGCACTCACGAACAACAAAGTCATGCGCAACATCGGCGGCCAAGTCCAGGGGCCGCCGGACTTTATCGCCCGAAATCCTGAATTGGCGCCAACCATCTACGATCCGGCGATAGCCGAGAGCAACCCGCGCATCGGTCCCGAGGCGGCGTTGGCGGCTTTCGACGCGCAGTTGAGCGGCAGCGTGACGTGGAACAAGATCGATTCGCCGAACAACGTGAGTCCCGCCTATGGATTCATATACCCCAATGTCACCCGCGGCGACACGGGCGTATTTCAGGGCAAGGTTTCGAAGATCGCGGCGACCGGCGGCCAGTTTTCGCTGGCCCACAACGTCAACTACGACATGAACAACCAGCCCAGCCGCGGTTGGCCCTCCGATTGGAACGTCAATCTGGCGGCTGAGGTGCGGCAGCCGTTGCTGCAAGGAGCCGGGGTGCAATTCAACCGGATTGCCGGCCCCGGCGCCACGCCCGGTGCATACAACGGCGTGATGCTCGCGCGGATCAACACCGACATTGCCTTGGCCGACTTCGAGGCGGCGGTGCGAAATCTGGTCAGCGACGTGGAAATCGCCTACTGGGAACTCTATTTTCAATATCGCAGCCTCGACGCGGTGATCGCCGGCCGCGACAGCGCCTTACAGACTTGGCGGAAGATTTACACCCTGTACGTCAACGGGGCCAAGGGTGGCGAGGCCGAAAAAGAAGCACAAGCCCGCGAACAATATTACCTCTTCCGCAGCACCGCCGAACAATCGCTGCACAACCTCTATACGATCGAGGCCAAGTTGCGTTACATGCTGGGGTTGGCCGCCACCGACGGCCGCTTGATCCGCCCCACCGACGAACCGACCACCGCCAAGGTCGTCTTCGACTGGTACGAAGCGTTGAACGAAAGTTTGGCGCGAAGTCCCGAGTTGCGAGAGCAGAAGTGGCTGGTTAAGCGCCGCGAGTTGGAATTGATCGCCGCGAAGAACTTCCTCCTGCCGCGCGTGGACGCCGTGGGCCAGTACCGCTGGCTCGGCATGGGCAATCGCATCGACGGCGCCAACGCCTGGGATCAGAACAGCCTGCTCACGCAAGATGCCAACGCCTACGCCACCTTGACCGACGGCCACTTCCAGGAATGGCAGATGGGCATCCAGGCCAGTCTGCCGCTGGGCTTCCGGCGTGAATTGGCCGGCGTCCGCAACGCGCAGTTGTCGCTCGCCCGCGAAAGAGCCCGATTGCAGGAAGAAGAACTCGAACTATCCCACCAATTAGCGCACGCCGTCCGCGAATTGGAAGCCAACTACGTGCTCAGCCAAACGAACTTCAACCGCCGCATCGCCGCTCAACGCCAAGTCGACGCGGTGCAAGCGGCCTACGAAACCGACACCATCACGCTCGACGTGCTGTTGAAAGCGCAGCAGGCGCTGGCGCAAGCCGAAAGCGAATACTTCCGCAGTCTGGTCGATTACACCAAGTCGATCGCCCAGGTCCACTTCCGCAAAGGCTCGCTGTTGGAATACAACGGTGTGTATTTGGCCGAAGGTCCCTGGCCGGGCAAGGCCTACTTCGACGCCCGACGCCGCTCGCGTGCCCGCGCCGCCTCGACGCCGCTCGACTACGGCTTCACCCAACCCCGGGTCGTCAGCCGCGGTCCGATCGAACAGCACATCGGCCTCGAGGGCCTGATCGAGTCGGGTGAGTATTACGAAGAGCCGGCGCCCGAGCCGACACGGCCGGAGACGATCCCCGCGCCCGTGCCCGTGCCCAACGAAATGCCGCTCGATGCCCCGCCCGAGGAGCCGATCCCCTCCCCGCCGGAGCCGCTGAACTACACCTCCTCCGGCCAGGGGGCTGGCCAGTGGAAAGCGGCCGCCGGGCGCACGGCAAAAACCGCCCCGGCGGATCATAGAGTTGTCCCCACCGCCGGCTGGTCGGCCGTCGATCGAACATTACGCTAAACCGCAGGCAACTCCCGCCGAGTCCGCCGCCGACTTTACGCTTCTTCCGCGCCGCCCACTGGCACGATATGGCCCGTCGGGTCTATAATCGTTAGTGGCGGTCGGCCGAGCGCCGGCCTTGTGTTTTTCGACTCCTCTGACCTTGGAGGACGCGGCAATGCCTGTTCCCATGGAACTGTCTCGGATTATTCTCAGCGATATAAACGAACAGCAGTTCATCTACCTGAAGGAAATCGACGGCGAACGCACTTTTCCGATAGTAATCGGCCAGTACGAGGCCACGAGCATCTACAACCGGGTAAAGGGATTCCAACCGCCCCGCCCGCAAACGCACGACTTGGTCGTTAATGCGATCGAGAATCTTGGCGGCGAGTTGCAGGACGTGCTGATCAACGAGTTGAAAAACCACACATATTTTGCCCGGCTGCGGGTGCGGCTTGACGGCGAGTTGATCGAGATCGACGCTCGACCCTCCGACGCCATCGCCGTGGCGGTCACCTGCGACCCGATGCTGCCCATCTACGTGAACGAAGACGTGTTGCACGACGTGTTGGGGGAATCGTAGCGCCAAAAATTGCGTTGCAAGCTGTTGTAAGACAAGGATTTGCACCGAGCTTTTTGTGCCGTGGGCCGTTGTGGTCGAACGCCAAAATCGGTATACTAATGCAATTGCATCGGATAAATCGCAACCGCGTCGTAACATCAGGGTATGGCGCGATTTAAGTCATTCCGAAAGGACTCACGGTGTCAACCGATTCCAATCTCCCACCCGAAGGACCGATCCCCCCCGATCAAACGCCGCACGAGCCGCCGGAGGACAACGGCCTGAACGGCGGCAACGCAGACGCGCCGCCCCCGGAGGCCGGTCGGCTGCTCGACCTTCAGATCGAGGACGAGCTGAAGGTAAGCTATTTGACCTACGCGATGAGCGTGATCGTCAGCCGCGCGCTGCCCGATGTGCGCGACGGACTGAAGCCCTCGCAGCGGCGAATCCTGGTCGCCATGAACGACCTGAACCTTACGCCCGGCGCGGGCCGGGTGAAGTGCGCGAAAATTTCCGGCGACACGAGCGGCAACTACCATCCCCACGGCGAAAGCGTGATCTATCCGACGCTGGTCCGCATGGCCCAAGAGTGGAACATGCGGCATGTGCTGGTGGACAAGCAGGGCAACTTCGGCTCGATCGCCGGCCTGCCTCCGGCGGCCATGCGATACACCGAAGCCCGCATGTCGGCCATCGCCGCGATGATGATGGACGACATCAAGCTGGACACGGTTGATTACATTCCGACCTACGACGAGCGCCGGACGGAGCCGTCGGTGCTGCCGTCGAAGTTCCCGAACCTGTTGGTCAACGGAGCGAACGGCATCGCGGTGGGCATGGCCACGTCGATCCCGCCGCACAACCTTTCCGAAATCTGCGACGCGCTGGTCCGAGTCATCGACGACCCGGACGTGTCGATCGACGAGTTGATGGAGATCGTGCCCGGCCCCGATTTTCCGACGGGCGGCGTGATTTGCGGCCGGTCGGGCATCCGGCGCGGCTACCACACCGGACGCAGCACGGTCGTCGTCCGGGCGCGTACGAAAATCGAGGAACACAATAAGCGGTATCGCATCATCATATCGGAGATACCGTTCCAGCAAGCCCGCGACCGCATCGAGGAGCGAATCGCCTCGCTGGTCACGGACGGCAAAATCGCCGGCATATCGGGCATCCGCAACGAGAGCGACCTGCACGAGCCGGTCCGGCTGGTTTGCGAGTTGAAACGCGACGCCGACCCGGACATCGTGCTGAACCAGCTCTACAAGTATTCACCGCTGCAAGACAGCTTTTCGCTGATCTTCCTTGCGCTGGTCGACGGCAAGCCGCGCGTGCTTTCGTTCAAGGAAATGTTGGTGGAGTTCATCCGCCACCGCGAGACGGTCATCCGCCGTCGGACGCAGTTTTTGCTGAACCGCTGCCGTCAGCGGAAGCACACGGTCGAAGGGCTGCTGCTCGCCCACGCCAACATCGACGAAGTGATCCGCGTGATTCGCGGCTCCTCGACCCAGGCCGAGGCGAAAGAGCGGCTGATGCTGATCGAGACGCCCGCCGCCTTGATGCGCCGCGCGTTGGGCGACGAGGGATTCGACATCTTCGCCGAGGAGCGAGGGCTGCGCGACGCCTACACGCTCACGCCCGTCCAGGCCGACGCCATCCTGAAAATGACCCTCGGCCAACTGGTCAATCTGGAGCAGGAAAAGCTTGCCGGCGAACACAGCAAGCTGATTGAGGAGATCAAGGAATATCTACACATCCTCTCCGACCGGCAGAACATCCTCGACATAATCCGCGAGGATTGCCGCGAGTTGAAGCGGAAGCACGGCGAGCCGCGTCGCACCGAAATCAGCGGCGAGGAGCTGGGCGAGGTCGATCTGGAAGACCTCATCACCGAAGAAACGATGGTCGTCTCAATCAGCAGCAACGGCTACATCAAGCGAACTCCGGCCTCCGTCTACCGCGCGCAGCGGCGCGGCGGCAAGGGGCTTCGCGGCGCAAAAACCGAGGACGAAGACCCGATCCAGCACCTCTTCGTCGCCAGCACGCACGCCTACCTGTTGTTTTTCACCAACCGGGGTAAGGTCTATTGGCACAAGGTCTACAGCCTGCCGCAACTGGCCCGCGACGCTCGCGGCCGGGCGGTCGTCAACCTGCTGAACCTCGCCGAGGGCGAGCATATCACCGACTGCCGCGCGGTCCGCGATTTCGACCAGCCCGACCATTTCCTCGTAATGGCCACCGAGCGCGGGCTGGTGAAGAAAACGCCGCTGGCCGCATACAGCCGGCCGCTGAAAAGCGGCATCATCGCCATCAAACTACGCGAGGGCGACTCGCTGGTCGACGTCGTCGTCGCCGGGCCGGGCGACGAAATCGTCCTGGCCACCGCCAGAGGAATGGCCATCCGCTTCAAACAGACCGACGCCAGGCCCATGGGCCGAAACTCCTCCGGCGTGAAGGGCATCCGGCTCGTCGGCGACGATAAAGTCGTCGGCATGGTCGTGGCCGACCCCGACGCCACGCTGCTGACCGTCTGCGCCAACGGCTACGGCAAACGAACCCCATTCGGCCCGAATCTGGAAACCGAACCGGACGAGCCGATGCCGGACGACGCCGCGACCGCCGGTGCCGACGCGCCGCAAGAGGAAGAAGAAGACCATGCCTCCGGCGCCAGCTACCGCACGCAGCGGCGCGGCGGCAAGGGACTCCGCGACATAAAAGCCACCAAACGCAACGGGCCGGTGGTGGGCATCGCCCACGTCTCGGACGAAGACGAACTGATGATGATCTCCGCACACGGCCAAATCCAACGAATCTCCGCTGGCGACGTAAGCATCATCGGCCGCAACACACAAGGCGTGCGAATCATGTCGCTCGACGAAGGCGATTCGCTCGTCGCGGTAAAACGGGTGCCCAAGGAAGAAAACGGCGGTGTGGAAGCGTGATAATCGCCCCGCCCGCAGCAGGCCGCAAGGCGGCCCGGCGCCAGACCCCAACAGCTTGACCAAGCACGCCCGGCAGGACTCGAACCTGCAACCTGCGGATTAGAAGTCCGCTGCTCTATCCAATTGAGCTACGAGCGCTCGACGAAACTACTCTATTATAGCTGGATTATGTCCTGAACACTAGCCGGAGGCCGTCAGCGGCCGCAGGAAGTCGAAGGCCCGCCGCGCGGCGGCCGGCGCTTCGCGGCTGTGGCGGCTCAGCTCGACGTAGACCCCGCCGGCGTAGCCGACTTCATTTAATGCTTGCAAGACGGGCGGAAAATCGATCTCTCCCTCGCCGAACATCAAGTGTTCATGCCTGCCGCAACGCATGTCCTCGATGTGGACGTTTGCCAACCGCGGCGCCCAGCGGCGGATCACGTCGGCGATTGGCGTTTCGCCCTGGCAGTGCAGGTGTCCGACGTCGAGCGTCAACCGCAGGTTGGGCGCGTCGATCCGTTCGAGCAATTCCTCGAACGCCCGCATCGAGTCGATTAACATGCCCGGTTCCGGCTCGAAGGCGATGACGACGTTCTTCGCTGCGGCGTGATCGAGCGTTTCATGCAAACCTTCGACGAGCCGGTCCATTGCCTCCATGCGGGAAATTGGCGCCTGCAACGCGCCCGACCAGAGCGATACGCAATCGCTGCCCAATTCGGCTGCGCAATCGACGGCATATTTGTAGAAGTCGATCCGACGGCGCCGATTCTCGGACAGCAGCGTCGGCTCGTGCTTCGCGCGCGGATCGAGCAAGAATCGGGCGCCGGTCTCGATGACCGACCGCATATTCAACTTCTTCAACAACCGCCGCATCCGTTTCAGTTGTTCGGCCGAGCGTGAATCGCGCGGGGAAATCGCATTGTGGTCGATCGTGATTGCCACGCCCCGATAGCCGATCTCCGTCAGCAGTTCGACCGCGTCGAACAGGTCGTGATGGGCCAGGCCGTTGGTGTTGTAGCCGAGAAACATGAGCGCCAGGTTGAGGGTTGGGGATTAGGGAGTAGGGATTGTGGATTAGGGGGGTGGGGGTCGAGATGAATTCTAATCCATAATCCTCAATCCCCAATCCCCAATCCCTATGTCCTACGTCACTTCGATCCATCTATGGAACAACATTGCCGGGACAAACAGCAGCAGAATCAAGCCGGCCCAATATGCGTCGCGGACGGCGTAGCAAGCCATTGCGTCGAGCATGATGATCGACATCACGCATTGCGTCACCGCCATTCGCACCTTGCGCTGCGTGGGGTCGATCACCGCCTTGAGGCAGCGCCAGACGATCAGCGCGCCAAGTATGCCGACGAGCATGTACCATCGTTGCGGACCACTGCGGAGCATGGGCATAACGCGGTCGGAAACCGCGGGAAACCAGAGCAGCATGGCGATGCCCGTACACATGATCGTCGTGGCCAGGGCGAGTTGCAGGGGGTTGCTCCGCTGGTCCTCGCGGCGGGCGAACCAGGTGACGCCGGCTACGTAGACGCCGATCGCGCCGGCGACGAGCCAGAAGCCCGGCTCCAACGGCACGTCGGCCGCGTTGACGCCGAGCATCACATTCAGCATCCGGCAGAGTCCCATCGCGAGCGGGCCGAGCGGCGTCCGCTTCAGCCAACCGTTATAGAGCAGGATGGCGGCGGCCAGCAGGGCGGCGGCCACCCCGGGTCGCAAATGGCCGGCAAACAGTCCGGCCCCGGTTCCAATCCCCACGCCCAGCCAGAGCAGCGTCCAGCCGAGGCGCCGGGCGGCGTCGCTCGACACCCTACCCGATGGCAGCGGCCGTTCGGGCCGGTTCCGCCGGTCGTGCTCCAGATCGAACACGTCGTTCAACACCACGCCGGAAATGTAAAGCATACTCGATGCGGCAGCCAACAACCCCCAAACACACAAGTCCAAACCGCCGGGAATCCAGTCGTGGCCGGGCGGCCGGGCGATGAGAAACCCCATCGTCACGTCGGCCACGGCCGTGAAAACGTTCGGCAGCCGCGTCAAGTCCAGATACGCCCGAACCGCCTCGATCGTGCGAAACCGCAAGCGGTTTTCATCGTTGCTGGATGAGTCAGTCATCTTATATTTTTTCAGTTGTCAGTCATCAGTTTCATCCTGGTTCCCATGCTCCGCATGGGAACCCACTGTTCCGACGGCTTCATCCTGGTTCCCATGCTCCGCATGGGAACCCACTGTTCCGACGTTCTGCGTCGGTCGGCGGTCGCCGGTCGTCATTCCACGTTGGCGAGCGCCGCCCTCAGCACGCGCAGCGCCTCGCGGCCGGCCGCGTCGGGGTCTTCGATGTAGGGATACAGCTCGACGGTGACCCAACCTTGGTATCCGCTACGGACAATTTCGCTTAATACGGGCGCGAAGTCAATTGCCCCTTGGCCGGGCACAAGATGCGCGTGCCGGCGGGTGGACGCGATGTCCTCGATGTGATAGTGCTTCGTGTGCGGGGCCAGCCGGGCGATCCACTCGGCCGGCTCCTGACCCATGCAAAAGGCGTGGCCGATGTCGAAATTCAAACCGACCGTGGGCGAGCCGATCCGTCCGGCGAACTCCAGATACTGTTCGAAGGTCTCGATCATCAGTCCCGGCTCCGGCTCGATCAGCAGCAGCAGGCCGAGTCGTTCGGCCGTTTCAACGCAGGGCATGATCTCTTCGTAGAAGATGTCGGCGGCGGCGGCCCAGCTCTGGCCCTCTTCGAGCGGCCCGCCCGGCTCGGTCTGGATCGACGGCGCGCCCAATTCGACGGCCAGCCGCAGCGCGCGGAGCGTATGCTCGCGGCGGATCGCCCGATAGTGAGGGCAAGGCTCGATCCACGAAGGATGCCAATACGGCTGGCGGGGATCGGCCACGGCGTTCATCATAAAGGCGTTGACGTTGGCGATTTCCAGCCGGTTTTCGGCCAGGCAGTCGCGGATGGCCCGTTTTTGCGGCTCGAGCAGCCCGGCCGGCCAAGCGTGCGGTACGTCGGCCAGCAATTCCAGCCCCCCGTAGCCGAGCGCGGCAATCCGCCGAATCGCCTCGGCGACCGGATAGTTCATGTAGGCGTTTGAACTGTATGAGAGTTTCACGGGAAGTTTTCAGTTATCGGTTTTCAGTTTTCAGTTATCGGCTTAGGGTTTCACGTGAGATTTCACCAGTTGAAAATGCTCATGTCTTCGCCACCATCGATGGTTGTCAGCGCTTGTAGGAGTTTCGGATCGAAATCATTTTGGATCCATCGGACCGAGCCGTCGTAAAAGCCAACATGCACCCCGCCGCTGTGATCGCTGCGCGGTCCCCATTCCCGGAATGCAGATGAGGATGGCACTGCCCACCCTCTCCGTCGGCGCCTACTTGTTTATCGCTCGGCCGAGCTTGCTTTCCACACTGGCCAGCTTGCCGTCCAGCCGGCCGGAGCTGCCCTTCCGATAGTCGATTTTAATCGAACATGAGACCCTATCGCAATCGGCCTCCAGGGCCGCGAAGCATTTTTTGACGACCTCCAACGCGTCGTCCAACTCGGCTTCGAGCGTCGTTCCCATCGAGTGGCAACGGTACGGAACGCCGCTGGCGTCGATTATGTCGATGCAGCGGGCGACGTGTCCGCCCAGGCTTTCGCCTTTGCCGACGGGAAAAATGCTGAAATCCAACAGAACCATGGCAACTCCTCAACATAGGGTGGGCTCTGGGAAACCAACTTGTCAATTGGGAAATTATCCTTTGACGCCGACGCCGGCCGGTTTGCGGCGGCGAGTGGTGAGCGTCAAGGGCCGGCTCGGCAAATCGGCATTCGCGCAGGGAAAAGCATGGGCCGGACAGTGCGTGCAATCGCCCCGGCCGGCGCCGGTCGGCATGACGACGTGCATCGGATGCACCTCGGTCGTCTCGGCTTCGCCCGACGAATCCTGGCAGATCGTCCGCGACAGCGGTTCGTTTTCCACGGCGGCGACGACGTACCACGTCTCGCCGGGATGATCCATGCACTGCCGATTGAGCGCAAAAACGGCGGCCTCGGCTTGCGTGTAATCGAGCCAATCGCTCTCCGAGTTTTCCGTCATGAGGTGGATGCAGCGGGGCACGTCCAGCGGCCCGCGCGGCTCCCAGCCGTCGGGCCACCAGACGGCGACGACTTTATGCGTCAAGGGCGTGCAGAGCCGCGCTGCCGGCCAATGCCGACCCGTCCCCGTCGGATCGACCACCACCGCCCAGCGGTCCCGCTGCCGCGACGCTTCGCTCCGATTGTACTCGATCGCACTGTCGACGGCCTCAAAGAACTCGTCCGACTCGGCCAACACCTCGACCGGCCCTTTCAGGTTCAAGGGGACATCGTCGTCGCACTCGGGCTGCCACTTTTCCGGCCGGTGGATAATCGCGACTTGATATTTCGACATGGCGGTTGCTCCTTGGTGTAATAGTATCCCTGCATCCCGCTGGTTTCAAGGCTTCGCTCTCGGAACGTGTTTTTGCAATGGAGTCTGCTACCATTTAGCCCCGGGTGAATACACCCGGGGCAAGCGGTTCCCCATGCCCACCCCGCCGTGTATTCACGGCGGGCTGTTGAGAGTCGGCTTGATAACGTCGGTGAATCGAAACGTCCCGCGACTGCGCTCGCGGTGGGAAATCGAAACGCCCCGCAATTGTGCTTGTGGGAGGAAATCAAAACGCCCCGCGACTGCGCTCGCGGGGGGAATTGCGGCGTTTTCCACCCCGCCGGTCGCAGCCGGCGGGCGTTTTTCCCAACATTAACCACATGGCAGTGAAGCAATGCGTAATTGCAAAACACCCTCTCCCCTCTTCCCTCTCCCCTACGCCCCCTCCGCCGATGCTTCGCTCTCGTCTTGCGGCAGTACAGCGGGCAGTTCCAGCACGAAGCGGCAGCCCCGGTCCGGTTCGCTGCGGACCTCGATCCGTCCGTTGTGTTCGTCGATGATTTTTTTGCTTACCGGCAGCCCCAGGCCCGTCCCGCGGCTCTTCTTCGACGACACGAAGGGGCTGAAGAGGTGTTCCATCTGGTCGGCCGGGATGCCGGGGCCGTTGTCTTCGACGGTGATCCGGGCAATCGCTTCGGCGGGCAGATATTTCGTGGCGACATCGACCCGGCCGGGCGTTTCCTGCTCGACCACCGCGTCGATGGCGTTCGTCACCACGTTCAGCACCGCGCGATGTATCCCCTCGGGGTCGAAAACCAGCCGGGGCATCGTTGCGTCCGGCCGCCAGTTCAGCTCGACTTTGAACTCCTCGGCCCTGGCACGCATCAGCTCGACCACTTCGCCGGCGACGCCGTTCAGGTCGGCCTCGCAGAGGTCCGGCTCGCGCTCCTTGCTGAAGGTGAGCATGTCCATCACCAGTGCGGAAATGCGGTTCTGGTTGCGTTCGACGATTCCCCAGCCCTTGCGGGTGACTTCGTCGTTGTGCTCTTTCAAACCCATCTCGATCAAGTAGCTTCCGCCGCGGATGCCTTGCAGGATGTTTTTGATGTGGTGCGAAAGCGTGGCGACCGTCTGGCCGATGGCCGCCAGCCGCTCGGCCTGGACCATGGCCGAGTAGTATCGCGTGTCCTCGACGGCCAGGGCCGCCTGATGGCCGATGGCGATCATCAGTTTCAGGTGGTCCTCGGTGAAGCGGTTGGCGCCGCCCCGCTGGATCAACTGTTGGGCGGTGGTCGAGGTGTCGATGTATATCGCCCCGACCACGTCGTAGCGGCCTTGCATGGGGACGCAAATCGCCTCGCGGACGCCCATCTGCACGATGCTCCCGCCGGGGTCCCAGCGTTCGTCCTCGCGGGCGTCGCTGGTCAGCACGCCCTCGTTCCGCCCGATCACGTAATCGAGAATCGTCTTGCTGATGCTAATGCGTTCTTCGGCGCCCGCGTCTTTCCGGGTGCGGCGGACTTTCGGCTTCAACGTCTTGCTGGCCGGGTCCATCAGCATGATGCACCCCCGATCGGCCTCGACCCACTCGAAAATCAACTCCATGATCCGTTGCAACAACTGGTCGATGTCGAGCGTGTGGCTTACGGCCAGCGCGGTGCGGTACATTACCTGGAGGTTGCTTCGCGCCCGGGCGAGCCAGGAGTTTTGCGGCACGTCCGGGCGGAGATCGAAAAAGCGGCTGCTTTCCTGCTGAGTCAGCGCGCGGACGATCCGCGACTGATCGCCAGGCGCCGCCGGCTGGCCGATGCTCACCACTTCGGACAGGTCTTCCAGGTTTTCCTCGTTCCGGCCGGTGTAGAGCATCAGCGTGCGGCCGACTTGCACCTGATCGCCGCCGGCCAGCCGTTGGCGATGGATGCGCTGGCCGCCCACGAACGTCCCGTTGCTGCTGTTCAGGTCGGAGATTTCGTACTCGCCCTCGACCAGCCGGATTTCGGCATGATTGCGCGAGACCTCGGTATCGTGTATCTGGATGGAATTGGACGGGTCGCGCCCCAATCGCTCGATTGGCTCGGTCAACTCGAAGCGGCTGCCTTGGTCGGCGCCGCGGATGACGAACAGAGTCGGCACTGGTCGGTTTCCTCAGTGAGCGCGAGATAACTTGGAGGAACTGTTCCGATTTTCACGGTTCACCACGTAAAGGGGCGTGAGGTGAGTACAACGCACCTTTGTCCATTGGTGCGTTTCAGGCACCCTACGCCCACGCCCTCCCCAGCTTAGATTCTACGAATCCGCAGGTCATAATCCTAGTGCCGGGCGAAAAAAACCGCCAACTGCCGCCAATCCGCGCCCGAAAATACCGCCCAAACGCTCCAGTGCTGTATCTGCAAAGACATTTTCGGCGACATTTTCGAGCGGCGGGACGATCATGCGGGCGAGATTTCGTAGAACTTTCCGAAGCGGAAGTGGATGGGCGTTTTCCGTATCGAAGCGCATAACTCCGCGGATCACTCCCGGTTTCCATGCGCCGCTTTGTGTCCGATTCCAAGGCTCCACCTCTAATTCGACTGCGCAGGATACAGGCGACCGGTAACCGCAACCCATGATACATCAACTGATTACAGCAAACCCGATCATTAATTTTGTTTTTACCACGAAAACGCGAAATTACGAAAAATCGAAAGGACGGCGGATGATCGAGAAACACGATTCCTTTCGTGGTTTCGCACTTTCGCGTTTTCGTGATTGAAAGCCTTCAATCTTGCGCAGTAGAACTA
>Ga0123335_1004004_pt1 | contig 19658 bp, 15 predicted proteins | sample BiotimSIPDNA_2_FD_89707 | JGI IMG/M metagenome (GOLD analysis project Ga0123335, IMG submission 89707) | Anaerobic biogas reactor microbial communites from Washington, USA - Biogas_R2 time_0 SIP DNA | ecosystem: Engineered > Bioreactor > Anaerobic > Unclassified | place: Washington, USA...
AGCATTGGTATTTACACGGTTTCCATAATCCAGATGACCGGTCATGTAAACAAAAATGACATCAGGGTAAAGTGTTTCCAGGGTGCTCATTGGCGACAGGTATTGATCCCATAAAACACCTTCTTCATATCTTTCTCCAACCTGTCCGCACCATGACCACATGATCACGTTAATTTCTGAATTATTTGAGCTATTGAGGTAATCCACCGTATTATTATACCAGTCGGGCCAATATCCAACATCACGACCCAGTACTGCATTTTCTAAATGCAGCCGTCCATATGAACCGTCGCCGTTGTATTCAAAAATATCCTCAGGTAACATCAAACCGCGGCCTCCTTCGTTGGCAAAACTAATAAGTCCGCTCATGCCTGTGGTGAGCTGCCCTCCATGAGAAGTCCGGCCATAGGCAATGTGTAGCAATTCTTTTGCATCAAGAATTCTTGCTAACGGTATTTCGTTGATATCTGTACAGGTGTGATCAATGATAAGTTGCGGTTTTGCAATGGAACTTACCAAAAACATTAAAATAAGCCCTAACATGGTTGGTTTCATTTGTGTAAGATTAAGTTAAACGTTAACTTATTCATACGCAATTTGATAGCGTATTGTTAGGCATAATTGTAAAAAAAACCGTTTAAAGTATTATTTTATTACCGAAGTTTTAGCTTTCATAAGGGAAGTTTTTTTGCTGAGGAATCAGTGGGATTTGTTTTATGACGCTTAACATGTCTGAAGAAATCTACTGAGATTATCAGCAACCACAGGACTATTACTAGAATATATACTTTTTGAAGAAGTCCGTAGATATTAATAATTATTGGACTTTCAATAAGGCTGCTGACTGTGATAAAAGGGACTATTGATATAGTGAGGATACCTGAAATATTAGAAAACAGGCTGGTATTAACCGGCCCTGTTAAACCATAAAGAATCGAAACAAAAGGAAAAAGTATGAATTGTACCCCGGCAGCATAAATATGAATAGTCCCCTGAAATGTTCGCTGGGGTCCAATATCCATGGTAAGAATACCGGTTATTAATGCCGTAATACCCATAAAAAACAACAATAACGATAGGAGCCGGTGTACTAGGTTACGGGAATACAGCAACATACTAATTATCATCTCCGAAAAGCCGACCATAATGATACCTGCCCTCAACAAATAACCTGCTTTTCCAAACGTATAAATACTCAAAGGATTGGTTGTTAAAGACATTTCAGGGTTAAGAAGATGTATGAGTGTGAAAGCGGCGAGAAAACCTGCAATGAAAATTACAGAAATCATTGCAGGCATTCTTTTATAAAACGCTCTGATCATCTTAGTCTATTTTCTTAAAATACAAAACCAAATGTAAAATTAAATGACGGTGCTACACCGGAAAATCCCGGTTCCATAAAATTTTCATCCATTGTATTACCCATGTTTCCTTCATGAAGATCAGATTCGGTTTTTATGATTATTCCGCCTACACTTAAATCCAGTGATAACCTGCTACATATTTCGAATAATCCTCCACCTAAAAAAAAGAAACCTGCTGATGTGAATTTATCAACATATCCATAATCTTTTATTTCAGTATAGCTGTATCTGATACCAGGTGAAATATAAAAATTTCCTATCTCACAATTCATGTTTTTCAGATAGAATTTCTGATTGAACTGTACCAGTATTCCCTGCTTTGAATATCTATCAGACTCTTTGTAGGCAAGTTTAGCTGTAAGTGCAGAACCATAATTTCCGTAAAGCCTTTCATAGCGCACGTAGAATTCATTGAATAAAAGCTGCACGGGCCCAAAATGTAGATTATTATTGTAAACACTCGCATTTTCCTGTGCTTCAGCATCTGTTGTGATAGTAGAACTCCAACAGAGTAATAACATAATTGATAGCGTTTTTAGGTTTTTCATATTGATAATTTTATTGGTTCATTCGCTATCAAATATATTTACCTAACTATGGCAAAATGTTTCATTTTATAAAGTGGGAGGAAAAATATAGAATGAGAGTGAGAGTAAGGGAGAGTAAGGGAGACTAAGAGTAGTGGGGAACAAAAACTTAATGGCCATACAAGCTAATTACAGCCCCCGGTTTCTCGAACCCAGAACCCAGAACCTATGACCCGGTACCAATTTCTCTTATATAATCCTTAGGTGATTGCTGCACGTATTTGTTGAACGCACGATAAAAAGCCGACTTACTGTTGAATCCAACTTCGAAACCAATATTTTCAATTTCTGATCTGCTACCACGCATCTTCATCTTTTTCTTTGCAAGTTCAATCCGTTTTGAGTTTATAAAATTGAAAAAATTCGACTTCAGGTATTTATTAATAAAAAAAGAAGTTTGATGTATATTGAGATCAAGCATCTCTGATAATTTCACAATATTCAGGTTTGAATCAGTATAAATTTTCTTTTCGTTCATCAGAAATTCGAGTTTCTTTCTTATGGTGTCAATCTCTTCACTACTAAACTCTCTTATACCTGATCTGGTAATCTCAACTTGTGCTGAATCTGCTATTGTCTTTTTAAAACTTGTAAATCCTTCCTGTGTGAATACGGCTGTATGATTAAAGGCAGTCCACAGCAGGAACATATAAAACAATGTGATAACTAAAGGTACCGCCATAAAATCAACATAATAATTATCGATGCATATATATAACAAAAGAATGGTGATGTTCAGTGCCCAGAGCATGATTACAAATTGCTGAAGGTATCCGATTTTTAGCTGCTCGATTTCTGAACGGATTTCCATGATTTTTCGCCTGTATTGGTTTACCTGAAACGCAAGGACAAGGAAATAGGCGTTTAGTAGTATAAAGAAACCTCCGCGGATATATTTCAGGTAATCAGGTCCATGTTCATCGATAATGTCCTGAACAACTTTGTTCTTGGTGACGCTGTCGGATTGAAGAAAATCGATATAATAATACATACAAACCAAAATCAGCAGCACCGATATCAAGTGAAGAATGATGGCCAGGTTCATTTTTTTGCCCATCAGTATACGGAGGTACTCATAAATTAATGGTATACCGGCAATTGCTCCGGCCTGACTGATGAAAATAATAGATGGAAATGAGAATATCTGTTGAGACAGTATCAGGTAATTATTCACAAAATTCAGAGAGGGAAGAAATAGTATTATTGCTAGAATCCTGTTGGGAAGTGTGTTGTGGCGCCTTATAAACAATAAAACAAAGATAATGATTAGGTTAATCGTTGTGATTATGTTGATTAATTCAGGTAGCGTAAGAGAAAGTGTTCCTGTTCCTGTATTCATTGATACTTGAAATGGTGGATCGAATGTAATTGTAATATAGATATATTGAAAATTTTTTTGTTGAAACTTATTAAGTGCTGATAGAGTTAATTGCAGTTTATAAACTTTTTAATCTGTTATGAATCAGCAATATGGTAAGTTTTGAAGATGCCAATATTTTGCAAAATCCAACCCTCTTCGCTGAAGATATCTTACCCTAAATACGGTGATTTATTTTCCTGGTTTATGATCAGATTATGTAATTTCGCGCAATAAAAACGAAAGTTAATCCATTTAATCTTTAAAAATGAAACAATCAGATCAGAAGAACAGAAAATATGCCTTGCTGGTACCTACAAGCATGGGATTGCGGATCACTCCTGCTGCAGGACAGCCTGTACACAGCAGTGATACATTTTTTCTTCAGGCTACAAGCGCTGAGTCTAATGTAGCCAGCATATCATCAATCCTGGGTTTACCGGTAAAGGTTCTTACAACTTTTGTTAAAGGCAGTCCAATGTCGCAAATTATTAAATCTAGTTTAAGAGGAAGAAATATCGACTACGAAGGCAAAGAGGTTGAACAGGGCGGGCCATGGGGCTATCGTCACCAGATAAATATTGCCGACAGCGGATATGGATCAAGAGGCCCCAGAGTTTGGAACGACCGTGCCGGCGAAGTAGGCAGGACACTTAACGTAAATGACTTTGACCTCGACCGTATTTTTGGCGATGAGGGTGTCCGGATTGTTCATCTGTCCGGATTGATCTGTGCCCTTTCTGAACAAACCAGCAAGTTTTGTCTTGAACTGGCCAGGACAGCAAAAAAATATAATACCAAAATATCCTTTGACCTTAATTATCGTGCTTCGTTTTGGAAAGGAAGAGAAAAAGAGCTTAGTGCCATTTTCAGAGAAATTGCCGGTGTTTCGGATATTCTCGTCGGTAATGAAGAAGATTTTCAGCTGTGCCTGGGCATTGAAGGTCCTGAAGCCGGCGGCAAAGGTCTTGCATCAAAAATCGAGAACTTTAAGGAAATGATAAACCGGGTTAAAAAAACCTGCCCGGATACTGCTGTTTTTGCCACAACATTAAGGGAAGTTATTAATACCAATAATCATTTGTGGGGCGCTATAATGGCCGAAGGGAATAACTGGCATGTTGTTGAACCAAGATCCATCACGGTACTTGACCGTATTGGAGGTGGCGATGGTTTTGTCGGAGGCTTATTATACGCTATATTAAAGAATTGGGAACCTGAAAAATGGATCCAGTTTGGTTGGGCGACAGGTGCTCTGGCTACTACGTTTCTTACAGACTATGCACAACCTGCCGATGAAGAACAGATATGGAGCATTTGGCAGGGTAATGCCCGTGTAAAAAGATAGTATAAAGAAACTTCCGGAGAATTATTTTCTCCGGAAGCGATTCTGAATACTCAATCTAACTTTTAACAAGTGATCTATAACCTACCTGTAACAAAGGTATAAAATACCAATATCCTCAGGGTATTTAATATATTATTAGTTTTTAAAATATGTAACAAAAACAATAAAAATAGAAACATTGTATATCCTGTTTTCTTCTCTTTTATCGTTTCTTCCTTCTGAATTGATAGTAAAGAAACAACAGCACGAGCGGTAAACCAATATATAACAATAATGTAAATGGATCATCTCCAATTGGCTTGCTATCCACCGGCGGATAATGGGTGGGTGATTGTCCTGTTGTTATGCTGATGCCTGTTAAAAACAATATTGTAATAACAGATATCCTTATAAGAGAAATTAATCTAATTTTGATATGCTTCATATTCATGGAGCAATTGTATTGTACAAATGTTCAACCTATACCTGGTAAACTGGAATTTAAAATAATGTTTCGATTCATAAACCGTCTATAAAACAGCTGATATGAAAAAATTAATAATTATATGCCTTTTAGCAGGCCTGACAAACCTCTCATCAATCTTTTCACAAGATGTCAAAGTTGCTTGTATTGGAAATAGTATTACTCAAGGTACAAACACAGTAACTTTTCCCGACCAACTTGATTTTATCCTTGGCGATGGCTGGGACGTTCAAAACTTCGGCGTTTCAGGAAGAACACTCTTGCATAATGGGGATTATCCTATCTGGAATGAAACCGCATTTACAAATGCTTTGAATTTCATGCCTGATAAAGTCATCATTATGTTGGGAACAAACGATACCAAACCCTATAACTGGGATGATCACCACGGTGAATTCTATGATGACTATCTCTCTATGGTAGATACTTTCGCAGGTTTATCATCAGCACCCGAAATATGGGTTTGTTATCCGATACCTTCATTTTCAGATATTTTTGATATAAGGGATTCGGTAATTGTAAATGGTGTCATTCCACTTATTGATTCTGTTGTTGCAAACAGGGAAGTAAATCTTATTGATTTTTATACAACTTTTGAAGGTAAGGAATATCTGACTTATGACGGTATCCATCCAACAACCACTGGTAATAATCTTATTGCTGAAATATTATTTGAAGTTTTAGTTGATTCTTCCCTGGTAAGCATTATCGACGAAAATGTTCTGCTGAATAAGCCTGTTGTTGAAAGTTCCGGAGGCACCGAAACAAGGGATTTCATAAACGATAGCGATCTTGGAACGGAATGGGTTACTGACGGTCTTCCTGCAAGCATTACCATTGATCTTCAGGGTCCGGCAGAGGTAGATTTATTTGTGGTTAATTTTTTTACTGATGCTGCAAGAGGTTATCAGTATACTATTGAAGGATCTTCCGACAATGTGAACTGGACAATACTGGCAGATCAATCTGAACGTGAAGACACAGTATCATATTTTAGTGTCGACGCTTTTGATCCGGTAATGGTGAATTATATCAGATTCACTGTAACATCTTTTGTTAAAGAAGAATCGGATCTGGTTATTATTCCTGAAATAACGGCTCTGAGAAATACGGGTTATTTTCATGCTCCGGCAGTTGGTATCAGAAGGAATGCAAATTTCAATTTCTATGTTTATTTTCAGTCATTGGTCGCAACTGGTGGTGTTGCACTATATTCAGGTGAGACTCCTGATCCACACATTCCAATGACATCTTTCTATAGAAACAACGGTTCGGTCAGACTTGGTTTTGTCTCAGGAGGAATTGGCGATCGTAAAGTCATGGTATCCAAATTATATGATGCCGGCCTTTTGATCAGCTCTGATTCAATTTATTATACTATGGAAGAAATTGTTTCGGAAATAAAAAACAATACAAGTCATAATAACCTGATTATATTTCCTAATCCTTCTCAACATGGTTCAATTACTATTCAGGTTCCTGATAAACTGACACACTCTGCTGTCAGCATCTATGATAATTCCGGAAGGAAAATAAAGACTTTACATTCGCCATCTGATAATTTTGTTTGGGACAGAACTGATGGGAATTCAAGATTGGTTTCCCGGGGAATTTATCATTGCATGCTCGAAAACGAGGGGAAAGTATTGGCAGTAGCATCTGTAATTATTCAGTAATTCTAAAAATCTATTGACTCAGTTAATGAACAGAATATCAGGGGCAGTATTATTGCTTTTGCTGACAGGTATCGTTGGATTGAGAGCCCAGCTTATTGAAAGTCCTTATGAGGTAGGTAAATGGTATGGTTTTAAAGATTGTGCCATAACATACACATTCGATGATTGGACTGCCAATCAGTATGCCACAGCAGTTCCGGTATTAAACGGGTTTGGTTTCAGCGCTACTTTTTATATTGTAATTAGTTGGGGACCCGACTGGAACAATGTATTAAACACCGCGAAAATGGGTCACGAAATTGCGAGCCATAGCCTAATGCATCCAAGGTTAAATGAATTAACCGTGGAGGAAGAAGAGAAGGAACTTGGAAATTCAGCCAGGAAGATCATTGAAGAAACCGGAGCTGGAAATGGGCTGACCATTGCATATCCTTATTGCGTACCGGGAAGGGATTCACTCGTTTCTAAGTATTACTTTGGCGCAAGGCACTGTCAGGGATATGTTGAGAACAGTACTCCTGCAGATATATTTCGGGTAAGCGCAATTATTTGTGGAAGCCAGGGCCAGGTCCATTCTTCGGCTGATTTTATTGCGAAACATAATGAGGCATATTCTAAGAACGGATGGTCGGTATATCTTATGCATGGTATTGATGATGATGGTGGTTATTCCTCACTTTTGTCAGACACTCTTCGTAAAAGCCTTGAATATCTTGAGGAAAATCCGGAAAAGTTTTGGGTGGACAATTTTGGAAATGTAATCAGGTATATCAGGGAACGCAATAGTGTGTCTTTGCATGATGCAGGCAGTGATGCCGATACGGTCAGGGTCAGGGTTTCCGATAACCTTGATGATCTTATATTCAACCATCCTTTAACTATCAGGTTTCCTCTTCCTGAAAACTGGCAACAGGTATCGGGTATACAAAATCGGGTTCCGGTTAAAGCAATAATCATTTCGGACAATAAGGGAAAATTTGTACAGTTTGATGCTGTTCCTGACAGAGGAGTTGTAAGCCTTTTTAATGGCGGTTTTTTACCCGAGTAGCTTTTTTTCATTTTAGGTTACACTTGAACATTCCTTAATCTTTAAGGGTTAACCAATTGTAACGGAGAGTTACATGATATCTTCGTTGGATTTTTTCGATCAATATGAGTAAAAAAGCTACAGCTTTTAAGTATACGAATCAACTGCAATACGAAAGCAGCCCTTATCTTTTGCAGCATGCTCATAATCCTGTAAACTGGTATCCCTGGCGCAATGATGTGTTGAAACAAGCTGAAGAGGAAAACAAACCCCTTATTATCAGTATTGGCTATGCTGCCTGCCATTGGTGCCATGTAATGGAACATGAAAGCTTTGAAGACGAAGAGGTAGCCCGGCTTATGAATGATCATTTTATCTGCATAAAGGTTGACAGGGAAGAAAGACCGGATATCGACAGGATCTATTTGGATGCTGTTCAGTTGCTAAGCGGTAGGGGAGGATGGCCGCTGAATGTAATTGCACTTCCCGATGGCAGGCCGGTTTATGGAGGTACTTATTTTCCTAAAGATCAATGGTTTTCCCTGCTAAATCAGATCATCAGTTTTATAAGAAAAAATCATGATGACGCTGAGCAACAAGCTGCAGTTATTACTGAGGCGGTTAATAACCATGAAAAGATGACGTCGCAGCAACCTCAGTCAAAAACTGATATTGATAATCTCCATGAGATCTATCATAACTGGTCAAATAGTCTTGATTTTGATAATGGAGGAATGAAGGGTGCCCCGAAATTTCCGCTTCCCGCAGGAACGAATTATTTGCTTCAATATGCTCATATTTCTGGTAATGATCAGGCACTTGATTTTGTCAATACCACGCTGGAGAAAATGGCTTACGGTGGAATTTATGATCAGATAGGAGGCGGTTTCGCAAGGTACTCTACAGATGCGCACTGGAAAATCCCTCATTTTGAAAAGATGCTTTACGATAATGCCCAGCTTGTGAGTCTTTATTCCAATGCATATCGAAAATCGGGGAGAAAACTATACAGAATGGTTGCAGAAAGTTCGCTGGATTTTATCATGCGTGAAATGACATCAGATGAAGGTTATTTTTTCTCTTCCATCGATGCGGATAGTGAAGGGGAAGAGGGAAAATTTTATGTTTGGACTTATGATGAAATCGAAAAGTTAACAGGCCGGTATTTCGGTAAAATAAAAAGTTTATATAGCATCAGTAAGGAAGGTAATTGGGAAGATGGGAAAAATATACCCTACAGATCGCGGGAAAGTGTCGCCGATGAAAGAAGTATAAACGAAGCAAGTAAATTATTATTTGACGAGCGGTCTAAGCGCATAAAGCCTGCAATCGATGATAAAATGATTACATCATGGAATTCGTTGATGATAAACGGACTCGTTGATGCTTACAGGGTATTTGGTAATGATGAATACCGAAAGCTGGCTGTAAGGTGCATGAATTTCATTCTCGAAGTAATGAGGGATCCTGACTTCCGCCTTTCAAGAATTTTTAAGAAAGGTATAAAATCAGTTAATGGATTTCTTGACGACTATGCTTTTACAATTGAAGCCCTTATTAATATGTATCAGGCTTTTTTTGATGAAAAACACTTGATTCATGCAAAAGCAATCACGGAATATGTTTTGTCGCATTTTTACGACTCTCACAGCGGGTTTTTCTTTTATACTTCTGATCTCGATCCAGCTCTTATTGCACGCAAGATGGAGGTTTCTGATAATGTAATACCCTCATCAAATTCCATGATGGCTAAAAATCTTTATATACTGGGGACCTATTTTAGTGCATCTCACTATATCAGTATGGCAGAAAGGATGGTGAACAATGTCAGAAACCAGATGCTTACCGGCGGTCCTTATTATGCTATCTGGGATATGGTCCTGGCATATATGGTTTACAGGCCTGTTGAAATAGCAATTGTTGGCAGTAATTGCATTGCCTTCAGGAAGGAATTTGATAGGCATTACATCCCGCTTGCTTTATTATCAGGTACTGAAACAGAAGGTGTCCTTCCTTTGTTGAAGGATAAATACATTCAGGGACATACAAATATCTATGTGTGTCGTGATAAAACATGCAAACTACCTGTAACCTCTGTGGAAGAAGCAATGCATCAGATGTATCAGGTCATTTGATCCAGAGATCTGTCAATCCTCCATTTTTCCCTAACAAGGGGTCGGTTTCAGGAATGGGGACTACCGAAATATTTATATCTGCTTTTGGTCTCTCGCCTTCTTTACCATAATTCATATCCCAGTTGAGCCCGTCAGGATATGCTCCAACGACTCCAAGTTTTGTACTTCCCAGATTTTTATGTCCTACACCTGCCGGGATGATGACCACATCGCCGGCATTTATCCGGATCTTCTTCCCTCTTTCTCCTCCCAGATGCACCAATGCTGAGCCTGAATAAAATCCCAGCACTTCGTGGGTTGTGCTGTGGTAGTGATGATACGGATAGATCCCGTTTCGCCAGGAATTGGTCCAGTTATTTGATGCAAAATGTCTTTCAAGTCTGGTTGCACCTGTCAGGTCTCTTTCTGTGAAAACTTCCCTGTAAAGCAGAAGCGGCAATCGGCTATTTGGAATGCCGCCGTTATCCCTAAAAATTAATTGCTCAACTTTAAAGATTTTTTCCTGCCAGCGTAACTCAGTAAATTTGTTAATTACTTCAGCCATAATAATAACTCTCTGGTATTGAAACCTGGCAGACCATGATTTGTTTTCTTTTGTCCGGTATAATAAACAGCGAATTCTTCTTGTGATTATTCAATGAAATACATATTCCGGCAGAAAATCGCTTAATGGAGCAGATCGCCCTGATTTTCATGCCCACTTTTCTTAAAATATCCCGACGTTTCAGTCGAAGTACTTGAAATTCTGGGTAAACCTGTGACCCGGCACACATTATTGCTTCCGCTTCCTGAAAAGGTAATTCAACAATATCCTGATATTACTCAGAATCCTCCGGTAATTATTAAGAATAATTTGATACTGAAAGGAATTTACCTATTAATAGTTATGTAACATATAATAGAAGTTATGTAAGATTTTCTTCATAATCGGGATTATTTTTAGAGTAAGGTCATGTGTCATATACCGCATACAAAAAAGAAGACACAGGATTTTTTATGTGGTTTGTTCATTAATACTTAAGGTTGCCTATAGGAAATGGAAGTTTTATGAATTAAATTTCATATCTGATTATAAGTAGCTTTATTAACTTTCTTATTTTTGAAATCAATTTGAATCAGACATCTGCCATGAAAAGTATTAAAATTTACCTGCGTGCAGTTGTGGTCAAGGAAAAAAATGAACTGATGATGTTCGATACCGACCGCAACGGTGCAATTAATGATCTTATTACTATTGCACATCCCGGACAATTGATCATCTGGAAGCTTGACACTTGTAGCGGCATTAGTAAATTATTGAATATTAAACCGAAAGATAATGCCGGAAATATCTTCAGAAAAGAACCAAAGAGGGGCTGGTTTAATTCAATTTGCATTAAAATCCCTAAGGATGCTAAACCTGGTGATGAAATGTATGGTATTGAATGCCAGTTACATGATAAAACAAAAATTTATATTGATCCTTTAATCAGGATACCGCCCCCTTCACCACCTCCTCATGGATAAAACATTCTGGCAAGTTGTTACTTTTTTGCTTTTCGGTTGTGTTATTTCATCTGCGCAACCAGCAGATAGTTCTGTTTCCGGTAAGCCTTCACCGGAAATGGTTTATAATAGCTTGTGCGATAAAGCTGCCAAAACACTGAATACCGATTCAATTTTGTTCTATTGCGACCAGGCATTGACAGTGGCTGCAGCTAATCAGTTAAACCCCGGGAAAGCCCTCATCCATAAAGGAAATGGATACCAACTATCAGGCCGGATCTCCCAGGCAGTTGAATGTTTTATACAGGCTGCCAAAGTATATCAGGAATTTGGTAATGCCGTGGGTGTTGCAACTGCCTATGACTATCTGTCATCAGCTTTCATTAACCAGCAGAATCATGAAAATGCCAAGTATTATTTCCATAAAGCTATTGAGATTTTCAGAAAGGAGCGGGATTCCGTAAGATTGGCAGCCACACTTAACAATCTGGGATTCGAATATTACAGTATTGGTCAGTACGATTCCGCGTTGGTTCTCTATGCCGATGCAAGCGCTATTTATCAAAAACTCAATAACGAAGCAAAGGATGCATATTGTGTAGGGAATTCAGGTTTGGTCTATTCAAAACAGGGGGACCTGGATAAAGCTGAGAAGTATTTGCTTGATGCAATTGACATTCTTGAAAAATATGAGGATAAATATGCTGTTGCTGATTTTACTATTGAATATGCATACGTGCTTCAGCGTAAAGGAAAGATGGCTTCTGCAATAAAGAATGCCTGGAAAAGCTTTGACATTGCTTCACAGAATGATCTGAAAGAATTTAAACGGGATGCTTCCTATCGCTTGTCTCAGATTTATGAACAGAATCACCGGTACGACAGTGCTTTTCATTACCTCCTGATTTATTATACCTATAGTGATAGCATCCGGAACCTTGAATCAATCCAGAAAACAGCCGATCTGCGAATTCAATTCGAGGTCGCACAGAAACAGATTGAAGTTGATATTCTTCAGAAAAATAAAACACTTCAATTAATTATTATCATCAGTCTGGGAATTATCATATTGCTCGCTGCCGGTTTTATCTTCCTAACATATCTGGGTTTAAAGAAGAATAAAAAATTAAACTTTATTCTGGAAGAGCGAAGAAAGCTCCTTGAAATACAAAGCAACGAACTTCGTGAACTAAATAGGATTAAAGACAGGTTTTTCTCAATAATATCTCACGACCTCCGCGCACCTATAACTTCCCTGGGTGGCATATCTTACCTCATAAAGGAAAGTCTTTCACAAGATGACAAGTCGCTTCTGAATCAGGCCACTGATTATATCGATCAGACAGTTATTTCTCTTACAGGATTGCTCGAAAATCTGCTAAACTGGGCATTAAGCCAGCAGGGAAGCTTTCCTTTCAAAATCGAAAGTATTGATCTTAACAATACTATCAGCGAAGTTGTAAATACATTCTCTTTTGTTACACAGACAAAGAATCAAAATATTATTACCGAGCTTGAAGATAATCTAAAGATTAATGCCGACAGGAATAGTATCATGGTTATTATCAGAAACCTGATCAGCAATGCTGTTAAGTTCTCTAATAATGGCTCAGAGATATTAATCGCAGCGCAAAAGATTCCTGGTAATAAATTGGAATTGCGCGTAGCTGATAAAGGTATCGGAATACCACCTGAAAAGATTGAAGATCTTTTCATTCTTAAAGGTGATAAAAGTTCAAGAGGAACTGATAACGAAAAAGGTCTTGGACTAGGCCTTAGTCTGGTTCAGGATTTTGTAACTATGAATAAAGGCCAGATTAGTGTTGATAGCAAAGTAGGTGAGGGAACGGTATTTACCTTACACTTTCCTATGTAACAGCTTTAGTGATAAAAGTTATCCAACTTTCCCGCGCTTTATTTCGGCAGATAAATTACAATTTCAACTTTCCTGTATTGCCGCAGTTCTGCTTCAGACAATTCCTTCCAGTTGATGTTCTTTTCCAGAATTTGTGCTGCACCGAAAGATAATGTCCTGATACGTGCTTCACCTATTCCATTGTTTTGCAGGAATTCCTTAACTGATTCTGCCCTCTGTTTTGATAATTTCAGGTTATAATCGGCATCACCCAGTGCATCTGTAAATCCTTTTATAGTAACATACAGTCTTTTGTCAGCAACTAATTCTTTGACAACATCTTCGAGAACTGTCTTTTGTGCCTGCGGGTCAAGGGTGTACCTATTAATATCAAAATTTACAATCACTACATCAAAAACGGGGTCTTTAATCTCATGAATTACTCTGTCACCTAGTCCTGTAGTATCAATCTGTATCTCAGAAAAGAATGGTATGCTATCTACATCGATGTTAATCGATTCAGGGTTAAAATTGTATACAAGATGGTCTATATTAGTTTGAACATTCATCTGATTGTCAGTTAAAGGAACTTTAATTGTGAACTTTTGAATTTGGGTAAATTCTACCACCTTGCTGTCAAGAAATAATTTGGATTTTACATCAATTTCTTCGGCTACCGAAGTTTTAGAAGGGATCCTTGCAGGAAGTAGGCTGAATGAAATAATATCGCCACCCTTTATTTCGAGCTCTTTTGAGATCATCCTGATATCAATTATTTCCCCCCCTGATGTTCCGACATTTTTACGTCCTTCCAGAAATCTGTGGAGCGATTGTTTATACTTTTCCTTAGAATCAGGATCTGAAGTGAAGTCATATCTCACAAATCTCGTCAGGGGCACAATAATCTCAATAACTTCTTTTGTTTTGCCATCTATTTTGCTCACAGTAAGTATATATTCCTTGCCTGGAATGATACTTACTTCATTTGCTATAAATTGATTGCCGGTTTCAACTTCTTCGGGTGTATTGGTATTTACATTCATACTCACCAGCCACCCCGATTCTTTAAATTGGTTGTAACCAGAGGTATCGATGGTTATTTCTGAAAAAAATGGGATGGTGTCCAGCCCAATCATAAAGTTTTCAGGGTCAAAATTCTCTTTTACATAATCAATATCTGTTTGCAGGTTCATTTTTTGAATTTCTTCGAAAGGCATGGTGATTGCATATAAATCTTCCTTTGAAATTTCCCTTAAATTACCATTTATTATCAGACTTGATTTTGGCTCCGGACCTGTCATTTCTTTTTTAACTAACTGTTTGACAGGCAACATATAAAATGTAAGATTTTCGCCTGGTTTTACCTCTATTTCTTTGGATAACATTGAAATATAAATAATTTCTTCGTTGGCAAGTTCCAGCCCTTGTCTGCCTGTAAGAAATTCTGCTAATTCTTTCTTATAGTCCGATCCATCTCCTTCTGAAGAACTTAGATTATATTTTACGCCTCTGGTTAAAGGAACAATTACCTCTAGATTATCCTTACTCCCTGAAATAGGTTTACTCATGGTGAGAATGTACTCTGTTGCTGGAATTATACTTAATTGTTTAGCAATTAATCTGTTAATATCTGCCACTTTATTTAAAGATTCAGTATTTACCGTGAGGTAAATCATGGATTGAACAATAGGATCGAAAACAGGACCTTCATCAACGGTTAAAGAGAACTTTTTGGAACCGAAAGTTTTTTCCATATGTTCCAGGTCTGATCTAAAAGTCAAACCTGCTTCATTTTTTAATGGTAATAACATAAAAAATGATTGTCCAAAAACACGGACCGTCCTTTCACCATATGTTAAAGAAGATACTTCGGTCCCTTTAGGATTAACACTTTCATCAGCTTTAATGAAACGAATAGTATAGATGTCACTTTCTTTAAAATCCATTTCTTTAGCAAGTGCAGTTAAGTTAATCACTCCGACATCAGGTTTCAGATAATTCTTTACTTTATTCTTAAGATATGATACATACTGAGGATCAAGTTTCTGGGATCCTAATTCAAAAACATACTTCATTTGCGGCTGGAGCCTGATCTCAGCCTTCTGTATTGGCGATGGGTTCATACTGACATCAAGGTTCTCCCTCTGAATTATTAGCTTGTATGCTTCCATCGGAATAAAACTGAATTTATAACCACCCTCAAGGCCTGGCACGTAGTACTGTTCACCGCCTGATAAGATAATATTCAACATGTTATCTTCCGGGGTTTGTCTTATCCTGGGTTTATAGCCTGCGTATTTTATTTTGAAGAGGATGGTATCTGTTTTATTAATAACTACCGAAGTGTCTTTATAAAGTTTACTTCTGTCTTCGCTTGAAACCAAAATATTTTCACCTTTTGTATCGTCTTCAACAAATTTATTATAGATACTGAGCTGTTCCCTGAATTCTTTGATTTTATTGTTTGCCAGTAATACCATTGCGTATTTCATACGATATGCATTATCAACCTGCAGATTTTTTTCAAATACAGTTCTGTAGCAATTTTCAGCCTGTGGATACATGTTAAGCTTTGTATATGCTTCAGCTTTTTTTAATATGGAAAAATTATCAGTCTCATCAAGTTGATACGCCATATTATAAAAAACAATGGCTTTTTTGAAATCATATCTTTCGAAAAAATAATCCCCTTTTTCGTTTAAAATGTTCCTTTTCGCTGCAACAGCAGTACTGGTTTGGGAAAATGAAATGTTCCAGATGATTGCATACAACATTATAAAGAAAACTTTTCTCATAATAATCTTTTGTTTTATCTAATCTACAAAAAAATACTATCGATTGGAATTAAAATATTCACAATAACAGAGTACTTGTTTCAATTACTATCCTTCTGTGATCTTGAGCACATACTCCTTTAGTGCAATTGCATTGTTTGTTGTATCGTTTTTTGAACTGTATAAAAACATAACTTCTTCCTTGAGTTGTAGCTCTTGAAGCAGGTCTTCAACAAGATTGATTTTCATGTTCAGCTCTGAGAAATATTTTTTTTTAAAGTCATCCCATCGATCGGGGTTACTATGGTACCATTTTCTTAGGTCATCTGATGGTGCCAGTTCTTTCAACCATAAATCAGGTTGCAAGGTCGATTTTGAAATGCCACGGGGCCATAGTTTATCGACCAACACCCTGAACTCCTTTTTTTCAGCAGGAGCATCATACACGCGTATTATCTTTATAAGCAAAACTTCTTTTTCAATAAATTTAGCCAATTCATTGATATTTTTACTGATTGTATGTGAATTTGTTTTTTCATATTTTTACATCATCCGTCCACAAAATTGTTTAAAATGAAACACATAGCCCACTTCGATTATCCCAGGGAATGTAAAATGATCGTTCGTGATTCTTTCCTGGAAAACGTATATTACGGTCTGGATGAATTCGATTGCAGATATATTAGAATCCTCCAGGCTAAATTTGGCTGTGTCAATAGTTTTCATACTATTCCCGACAGGGTTAAAATGGAAATGGTACCTTTTTCATGGAATGAGCAACGACAATTATTTGTTTATGATGAAAGAAAAGCTGAAGTGGTACAACTTAACAGGTTGGAAAATATGGTTATCAGCTATACCCGCACGGCTTATGCAAATAATTAGCTGAAAACACGAAGCATTTCGATCTTTACATGTGATTTAAAATCTGAAGTTCTTATTGTCTTTCCGAAATTACTCCTCCTGGGATATTCAAATCTTGAATTCTCACTTCCAATTGTTTTTCATCCGCAATAAACACATTTAGCCGCTGATCATGAATTTTGTAGTAAAAATGATTAAAATTGCAGCCTGATATTCATTGCCGGATGACAAATCGTGAATTGGTTTTAGGAGCGGAAGCTATTGCAATAGCAGCACTCGATGAAGGAATAGCAGGCGTTTATGCCTATCCGGGTACACCTTCGACGGAAATTACGGAGTACATACAGAATTCTGTTGAAAACTCAGAAAGAAAGATCCATTCCTCATGGTCAGCAAATGAAAAAACTGCTTATGAAGCAGCCCTTGGTATGTCCTATGCAGGTATGAGGAGCCTTGTGTGTATGAAACATGTTGGACTCAATGTTGCAGCCGATGCTTTGATGAATTCAGCAATTACGGGTATTAATGGTGGAATGGTGCTGGCTGTTGCTGATGACCCTTCCATGCACTCCTCCCAGAATGAACAGGATTCCAGGTTTTATGCACGTTTTGCATACTTGCCGTTTCTTGAACCTTCAAATCAGCAGGAAGCTTATGATATCACACGTTATGCTTTTAACTTATCTGAAAAGTCTGGTCTTCCTGTTATAATCCGTATCACTACCCGTCTTTCTCATTCGCGTTCTGCGATCACCAGAACAAAAGTTACTCCGGTTTCGAAGCTGGACCCTGTAAAAAATAGTGGTAAATGGATTTTGCTGCCCGCGAATGCACGCAGACAGTATGAAAAGCTTATTTCAATGCAGAACAACCTTGTATTGATGGCTGAATCTTCAAATTTCAATTTTGAAGTCCCCGGAGTGGGTAATAGGGCTGTGATTGCATTCGGACTGGCCTACAATTATGTAATGGAAATCAATAACCATTACGGGTTAAACTTACCTGTCCTCAAGATTTCCCAATATCCACTGCCTGAAAAATTGGTTAGTGATTTCTGTCGAAAATATGAAAGCCTTTTGATTGCTGAAGAGGGTTATCCTATCTATGAAGAATTAATCCGGGGCATTTTCAGAAATCCTGATATTCACGGCAGGCTTGACGGAACCCTTCCGCGTACAGGTGAACTATCGCCAGATGTTTTAAAAAAGGCGCTTACAGGGATGGTTTCTGCTTCAACTGAAATACCTGAAGTATTGGCCTCAAGGCCTCCGCAGCTTTGTCAGGGTTGCAGCCACCGCGATTTATATGAGGCCCTGAATGTTGCTCTCGATAATTATCCCGAAAAATATGTTTTCTCCGACATTGGCTGTTATACGTTAGGCGCATTGCCTCCTTATAAAGCTATTGATACATGTGTTGATATGGGGGCCTCCGTCACCATGGCAAAAGGTGCTGCTGATGCTGGTTTATTTCCGTCAATTGCAGTGATTGGCGATTCAACTTTTACTCATTCAGGAATGACTGGCCTTCTCGATGTAGTAAACGATAATAATAATGTAACAATTATTATTTCAGATAACCAGACTACGGCTATGACGGGTGGTCAGAACTCACCGGGAACGGACCGGCTATTCGATATTTGTAAAGGGCTGGGGGTGGATAAAGCTCACATCCGCACCATTGTGCCACTGAAAAAAAACCTTGAGAATAATATTGGTATTATAAAAGAGGAATTGGAATACAAAGGTGTATCTGTGATCCTGGCGTGCAGGGAATGTATCCAGACAGCCAGAAAAAAGCACAAATAAAAAAGACAAATGATTAAGAATATTATCATTGCAGGCGTGGGCGGGCAAGGAATCCTGACTCTTGCAGCAATTATTGATCAGGCAGCAATGGATATGAGTTTATATATAAAGCAGGCAGAAGTGCATGGAATGAGTCAGCGTGGTGGAGCAGTCCAGTCGCATTTACGGATATCAGATAAAGAAATATACTCTGACCTTATCCCGGTTGGTATGGCAGATCTGATCCTCTCTCTTGAACCCATGGAATGTCTCAGATATTTACCATATCTGTCTGATAAAGGGGCTGTTGTTACAGCCCTGAAGCCTGTTAAAAATATCCCTGACTACCCTGACGAAAGCCTTATTATTAATGCAATAAAAAATTCAGGCTTTCAATCCAGATTTGTAGATGCTGAAGACCTGGCACGTAAAGCTGGAAATATTAAGAGCGCAAATGTGGTGATGATTGGTGCTGCGTCTGAGTTTGTGGGATTAGGAACTGTAAATCTGGAACAGAGTATTACTAAAATGTTCTCTAAAAAAAGTGAAGAAATTATATCATTGAATATTAAAGCTTTCAGACTTGGTCTTGAAATGACTGGTTTAAAAAATTGAAATTGCATGATCTGGAACGAATTTATCGAAACTGCTGACAGGGAAAGACTTACACGAATTCAGGATGAGCGTTTTGCAGGTATGATTGAAAGGATCTATTTCAATGTACCTTTTTACAGAAAAAAATTTCAGGAACTGGGTCTGGGGCCTCAGGATATAAGGGGTATCAACCAGCTGTCAAAACTTCCTTTTACGTTAAAGGACGACCTGCGCGACAATTATCCTTTTGGCTTATTCACATTACCTCAGAGTGAAGTGGTGAGGCTTCACGCTTCAAGCGGTACCACAGGAAAACCCACAGTGGTAGGTTATTCCAGAAAT
>Ga0123335_1004005_pt1 | contig 19650 bp, 18 predicted proteins | sample BiotimSIPDNA_2_FD_89707 | JGI IMG/M metagenome (GOLD analysis project Ga0123335, IMG submission 89707) | Anaerobic biogas reactor microbial communites from Washington, USA - Biogas_R2 time_0 SIP DNA | ecosystem: Engineered > Bioreactor > Anaerobic > Unclassified | place: Washington, USA...
AAGTCTCTAGCCAATTATGTTCACTTTTACAACTATTATCGGGTTCATGATGCGCTACAATATCAAACACCCATGCAATATGCTGGGATACAAAAAAGTCTCAAATGTCCGTGACCTATACATGTATTTGCATTTTTACATTACATCACGTATAATCTCATTCTGTTTCCAAAGACAGCGTGGGTTTTGGTTAAGCAAAAATAATCAAAAATTAAAAATCGCGCCGAGGGAATTGGTTCTTTAGACAGTATTTTTTACAAAATACTTCCTCTCACCTCTTCCTCAACTCTTTGTTAACAAAAATTTGTATTAATTGTTCATATACATATTATGCCAAGTCAATATAACCAACAGCAGATTGAGATTATTAAAGAAAAATTAGCAAAAGCAAAATCAGTTGCTGTTGTTGATTACTCGGGCACCAGTGCTTCAGAACAGGTTAAACTCAGAGCCATGATCAAGCAAGGTAATGGCGAGATGTTCGTTACCAAAAATACCTTAATTAATCTTTCAGTCGGAGAAGAAACTCTTAAAGAATCTTTAACTGGAATGAACGCCTTAGTTATTTCTTATGAGGATGCTGTTTCAGCTCTAAAAAAACTATTTGAGTTTAATGATGAGGCAAAAAAACTTGAGATTAAGCAAGGAATTATCTTAGAAGACGGAAAAGTAAAAGTTTTAAGTCAAGAAGAGGTCGAGCAGTTAAGTAAACTCCCAGGAAAAGATGAGTTAATGGTCATGTTGATTCAACGTTTGCAAGGTCCAGCTTATGGATTAGTTAATGTGCTTAATGCCGGTCCAAGAAATTTGGTGTATGCACTAAAAGCAATTGTTGAAAAAACCAATTAAATATTTATCAATTAAAAACTAATAAATTACCAAGGAGGTACAAATGGCAGACGAGAAAACAAAAGAAGCCAACACTGAAGCAAAAGCCGAGTCAAAGCTTTCCGCTAAAGTACAAAAAGTTGTAGACGCAGTAAAAGAGCTTTCACTAATGGAAGTTTCTGAGCTTGTAAAGGCTTTAGAAGACGAGTTTGGTGTTAGCGCAGCCGCTCCCGCTATGGTAGCAGCAGCTCCTGGCGCAGCCGCTGGAGCTCCAGTTGAAGAGCAAACAGAGTTTGATGTTATCCTTAAAGAAGGTGGCTCAAACAAGATTGGTGCTATTAAAGCTGTTCGCCAATTAAAACCAGAATTAGGTTTAGGTGAAGCCAAACAGTTTGTTGAAAGTGCTCCTCAAAAAGTTTTAGAGGCAGCTAACAAAGACGATGCCGAAAGTGCCAAAAAAGTTTTGGAAGAGGCTGGCTGTGTAGTTGAGATGAAGTAAGCTTCGTTCAATTTTACAAAACGAAAATTAAAACCACCCCGCAAGGGGTGGTTTTTTGTAATTCAAATATTCGCTCTTTCACTTAAAAATTTAGCTCTCAATCTTCTTCAACTCTTTAGTCAGACCTTTTTTAACCAATAAATAGACGCCACTGGCAATAACAAGCTCAATAGCATAGAAAGAAAGCGATGCGATTATCTTTCTAAATTGTCTTGTTTGATAAGATACATTACTCGACACATCCTGAATATTATAGCCACTACTGGAAAGACCACAGCCAGAATCAACATAGCGTGATCTTAAGTCAGAGTATGATTGTTTGTATTCAGGAATTTTTGAGTAGTTATAAAAAGTACCAACTGGCGCCCAAATATAATCTGTATCTTCTACTAGTAAAGACTCATCTCCTCTTGTTTCCAGTCTTTCGGCCATCGATACTTTTTCTACCTCAGCTGGAGGAATTAAAATCTGGCAAGTGGCTACATCACTCTGTTGATTTTGATCTACAATCGATAGTTGAATATAATAGTAACCAGGATCGCTAAAAGTGTGATCCAGTTTCTCTCCCCCAACCAATGATGTCCCATCATCGATTCTCCAAATATACTTTTCAATCTTATCCTCAAAGGCTTTAGACATTGTTGCATCCAAATGGAGAGTATTAGTTTCCCAATTCATGTTGGCTACAAATCTTGCCACAGGATCATAAGCCGACGGCCAGATTTTCATACCAACCACACTCACTAAATCACGAGTGGCCAACAGTGCCATCGCGACAATTATTCCAACAGTGATCAAATAGGAAACCTTCCAAAAACTCAAAAAAAACTTATAAAAACCTTGTTTGATTTTGGTTTGAGAAAGGTTAAGTTTGTTAAACAATGACGAAACTGCTTTCTGTTCTAATTTTTTTCCAGATTTTTCCGAAGATGATTCTTTCATAAAAAAAATTATGATTTATAGATAATCAAATTATAACAAATTAGTTCATTAAAAATAGATGATCGTGAAATGATTATTATTTGTAGTTGCTAACCTTTCTCCACATATACACAAAATCCTGATACTGACCATTTCTTTTTACTCCCTTGGGTAGCCGACCAAACTCCACAAAACCAAGCTTTTTATATAAATGTAAGGCTCGTTGATTGGTAGAAAAGGTTGTCAGTTGAATCAGTTCAAGGCCTGGAAGCCATCTTTTTGCAATCTCAATAGCTAGCTCAATCAAAGCCGTGCCAAGTCCCATGTTTCGATACTCCTGTCGAATACTAATGCCCAACTCTCCTAAATGTTGCTGAAGACCTGGCTCTAAGTTGATATTGATTCTCCCTGCAAGTCTTAATCCATCTTTTGTCTGGCAATAAACAAAAAGATATACTGATTCATGTCGCTCAATTTTTCCAATAATTCTAGCAAGATATACTTGAGCATCTGTTGAATTAATTCTCTCCTCTGGAAAGAGAGTAAACTCGCTCTCGGCATTAAACTCATTGGAGTACTCAACCATCTCAAGTACATCACTTTGCTCAGGAAATCTAAACAAAAAATCTTTTCCATTGATCTGCTTTTGATAGCTAAACTGTGATAATGAGTTTTCTGCGCTATTATTCATGAGCAAGTTGTAGATGCATAAATATTTTATCTGCAAACTCATTATCTCGATATATTCCCTTTGGGAGTCTTCCGTACTCAATAAAGCCTAGTTTTTGATAAAGATGAATTGCCCCAAAATTATCGGCTTGAACAGACAAAGTGATAATTTTTATGTGAGTTAAGTGCAAACGAACTTGATCTAACATTATTGTAATTAATGCCTCTCCAATACCCTGATCTCGATACTCTTTCTTAACTGAAAGGCCAAAATCTAAAACATGCTTTTCTATTTTTTCTTGAGGTCTTAAATCAATCACCCCCACAAGAGTATCCTCATAGAAAGCTAAAATTGCGCCTCCACTTTTCTCTTGCATCGATTTCAGCAAACTTTCCAGATATCTTTTCTCTTCTTCTAAAGAGATCTGCTCTCCTTGAAAACGAATAAAGGTTCTTTCACTTGAGAGAGTGTTGATATACTCCATTAATGCTGGAGCATCACTTAACACAGGATATCTAAAGGTAATCTCTCGATTATTGATGTCTCTGGTAAATATTGTATCTCCTTGATTCATTTACTGGTCCTTTTTTTTCTCATTTTTTCCCTAATCACAATGCTTTCGGCAGATCTTCTATCTGAGCTAAGTTTAATACTAGCAGTGAATCCACAGTCCTGAAAAGGAGTAACAGCCGGACCACCAAAACCAGACAGACGTATTTTGCCAATTCTATCAGGAATAATTGAGGTCATTACTTGACCACTAATGCCTTTGTCTATCCCAAGCAATCTGGCAACCTCATTAAGCCTAACCGCTAGCGCAGCTGGTAATTTACTCAACTTACCCAAGATTGCCATATTGCTTGCTTCAGCTCTATATAACAGTAAACGTTTTTTATCTTTTATACTAGCTAAATATGGAGCAATTCTCCTAATATCGCCAGATAAAACAGCATTTAATAAACCAGCCGCATTTCCCACATTAAAATGATCAAGTTGCCTGAGAGGATCTAAACTGAATCCTAAAACTCCTCCCTTTACAGTTGTCCCGTTTACTCCATAGGTTGCCAACATTAATAACTGAAAAAAATCATTATAAGAAATCACATACTCCGTTTGAGTTATCTCTGAATAAAGACTATTGATCTTAGCAACAAGCTCATTTGGCAAATGCAAGGAATTAACTAAATATTGATCAGGATTCTTTAAAGTTGCTCTTTCTACTTGATCTCCAAGAACTAAATCACTTTCTGACAATGCTGCAGATTCGACATTTACCCCTAATTGATTACTAATATGCTGTAGAGACTGAGCAAACATATATCCGGCAGGAACACCATCTAAATATTGGTGATTGGCTATCATTAACACCATCGTTTTTTCAGGATTTTCTCTAGTCAACACCCTTACTATTACAAATGGCCTAAAAGAAATTTGATTGTAAAGAAAGTTTCTTTGCTCTTGAGAAAAAATAGGTATGTTATTCTCGTCGCGGTCAATTCTCCCTAGGTCGATTACGGCAGGAATCTCACAACTATTTACTAGAAAAGAGTCCTCTTGATTAGTTACAATTGGCAAAGATCTAGTTCTATTTAAAAGTAAGTGTTTTTTTACAGGATCCATCCTCGGATCAAAATAAATAAAATTATCATTTTCCCAAGGAAAACCATTCAGGACACTTTTAAAAAATCCTTGGCTAATCAACATTGCTGGAATATTCTCTTCAATAACCATAAACAATGAAAATCTTATGGCCGCAAGCTTATTTTCATCTTCTCTGGGAATTCCCAAAAGATTAAGTACCGAGTATATCCCCCAAGGAGAACCATTATTTTCTTGTAAAACTCTAAGCCTATCAACTAAACCCTGATTAGCTTCAGTTGCCCTTAAATAAGGGGCTAGCTTTTTTATCAACCCTATAACACCGTCTGTTTTAAATACGTTAAGAAAGGTCGTTGTTAGCAGCTGTAGAGAAAGAGGGATTTCCCTAATTTCTGGCTCACCAGTTAATGAAATAAGCTCCGTCTGAATTACACGTAACATTTCTTTTCGTCTGAGTAAATCGGCTTGATCATGGTGGTTTACAACTTCCAGATTAGTCATACGAAAATTATTATCCACCAGGTGAGATGTTTCAAGTATAAGCACATCTTTAACAAAGATAAATTTAAAGAGTTATTATCGAACTCTAGTTTTTCCACATCTTATTCAATCGAAATTATTATGGGATTTTATTATTAACAATATGGGATATATTTGTGAATAACTTTTTATTGCAAAACACTAAAAGACGCAAAGAACAAACATTACCCAAATCTGAAAGCTAGTTCTCCATTACGCAATAATATTGTTATCATAAAAATTCTTAATTTTATACCTTATATCAAGCTATATCACAATTCTTAATTAGCTTATTAATTTTACCTATTGACCTAGTTTAGGTTATTCTGCTACTTTATGTATAGAGATTGAAAACCTTTGATATTGTTAGCAATCTTTAACTTAATAAAGTCATACTTCCTAATTATTACCTTGAAAGGATACAACTCATGCCCAACACCTCGGCAAACACCACTAACCAAGCCATAGACACAAATGCTGACGATCGCCAAACAGGTCGTGCCAAAGATGCCGCCAAGCTAGATTTAAGTAATTTGCCAGATTTATTAACCGTAAGAGAAGTTGCTGATTTGCTTCGAGTATCTCCATTGACAATTAAAAGGTGGGGAAAAAGAGGGAAATTACCAGCTATCCGCATTAATTCCAGAGGAGATAGAAGATACAAAAAAGAGTCTGTTTTATGGTTATTGGGAATTGACCCAAGTGAGATTGAGTAGGCCAGTATTTCTTCAGCAAACTCAGCTAACTTTTAAACAATAGATAATACCAAAATTTCAGTAGTCGTAGTTGTCTTTTCCACCTCCAGGGTTCTTGAACTAGCCTGAATAACCACTCTAAGCCACACCTTCTCATTGCCAAAGGCGCTCTTTTTAATCTGCCAAGAATAATATCAAAAGCCCCTCCTACCACCATCACTATTTTTACTCCTGATTCAGAAAGTAACTGCTTGTGCTCGAGACTCCATTTTTCTTGAGTTGGCGCACCTAGAGCCACCAATATCACTGCTGGTTTAACTTTATTAAGAATTCGAATAATGTTGTTCTCATCCTTTTGATCAGAGTAGTTAATATCATTTGATATTGGAGTCCAAAAAAGATTTTTTGATAACTTCCAAAGATTGACAAAGTTTTGAATCTGACTACTTGAGCCAGTCAACAACTGATAATCTCTACCCCCCAAAATTAAGACGTCTTGATTATTAGCTTCACAAATTTTTATTAAATCCTGCGCTAAATCAATCCCAGCCACTCGCTGCTTAATTCTATTAGATTTACCCAAAATTGAAAGCAAAAAACTCGCTAATATCAAACTAAAACCATCGGGAATAAGAAGATCTGCTTGCTGTAAGTACCGCTTAAAGTTTGGGTTTTCAAAAGTTAGCGTAATTTGTTCAGCATTGGGAGTAAAGATAAAAAATGGCTTACAATTCTTTCTCAAGAGAGTTTGTATAAACTCTAGCAATCTTTCTTTCGTATTGCTAAACAAGTTTAATTCTAAAAAATCTTCTAAACTATGCTCTATTTTTGCTTTCTTCATGTCCAAAAAATATTGATTTTTACAAAATATATACTTATTAGTTATGTAATAATATTTCTTTAAGTTATATAAAAGAAAAAAACTTATTTTTTCATTAAAAAAAATAATGTTAAACCTTCGTTTTTTTTCTATCTCACAGCCTATATTGTCTGAGTTACCCTAAAATATCCGAATGCTACAACTACCAATTTGAACAAAATCGTTTTCTATTGTGACAAAGCATATTTCTTTTTTACTGTTTTTGTATACATTTATACTAGAGTATAATGGCTTTATTACAAAAGAAATTGCTTCTTTATAAATACTCAGTTGCTTTCACAACTACTCAAAGAGATTATAATAGAGTTATATGATAATTGACAGTCTACGACAAAGACACCACACTCTAAAATATCAAAGTTTTCAATATCAACTTAATCCAAAAAATGAGACACAGCTATCAATTCAGTTTGAATTTTTGCTTGAACCCGATATTATATTCTCCCCTACTTTGAACATTTCTGGAATAGATTCCAATAACCTTAAAAATCTCTCAGCTGAATTTCTTGACTTGCTTATCTTTCAACTGGGATTAGCCGAGCTGCCAAGCTACTGGAAAGCTGCTTGTCCTCAAGAGATCGTCATTGAGGCGGGTTTTCTTGACAAGAAACAGATAAATTGGTGGCACAATCTTTTTATTCAGGGGCTGGGCGAGTTTTTTTACACCAATCAAATTGATTTCACCCAACCCAACTTCTTGAAAATATCGTCAACTGCCAAGCCAACCACCGCCCAGCCCGCACCTCCACTAGCAGATCATTATCAAACTCCTTACTTAATTCCTGTTGGAGGTGGAAAAGATTCTGGATTAACACTAAGCCTACTTACTCAGTCTAGTGAGATCTATCATACTCTGATACTCGAACCAGCTTCACCAGCAGCCACTCGACTAGCAATTCAAAGCTCTGCAAAAAAACAGATAACAGTTCACCGAACCATCTGTCCTACTCTACTTAAGCTAAACAAACAAAATTATCTTAACGGACATACGCCATTTAGCGCTTATCTTGCCTTTTTATCTACACTAATTGCTCATCTAGAAGGACACAAACAAATATTATTAGCTAATGAAAGCTCGGCAAATCAACCAAATTTAAAATATAAAAAAATAGAGGTTAATCACCAATGGTCAAAAAGCTATGAGTTTGAAAAAAGTTTTAGAGAGTATGCCAACCTATATCTAGGAAGCAAGAATAAACAAGCTGAGTATCTATCCTTTTTACGACCCCTTAATGAGTTACAGATAGCTGCAAAGTTTGCACAGTATCAAAACTATTTAACTCAATTCAGAAGTTGCAACGTAGGTCAAAAACAAGATATGTGGTGTGGTCAATGCGCGAAGTGTACCTTTGTTTTTTTAATGTTGTTCCCATTTGTTGAAGAAGAGATTTTAACAACTAAAATCTTTTCTCAAAATCTATTTAATAATGTTTCACTCTTACCAACTTTTAAAGCCTTAGCAGATTCTTCAATAGACAAGCCTTTGGACTGCGTAGGCACAGATCTTGAGGTTCAGGCTGCCCTGCAACTGTCAATTGAAAAATACATCCGCAACAATCAACAGTTGCCACTTGTTTTAAAAGAGTTAGCTAAAACTCTCCCCAAAGACAATCTCTCAAACCAGCTTCTAGAAGCCTGGAATAATCATCATTTTTTGGATAAAAAACTAGTTAAGATATTAACAAAATCATCATCATGAACATCAACCCAGAAATTATCAACTCGCTTACTCAAGAAAGAATTCTTATTTTAGGCTTAGGAAGAGAAGGTCTATCTACTTATAATTTTTTACGTCAATATCTACCAACACAAACTCTTGGGGTGGCAGACTTAAATACAAACTTGCCAAGCACTCTTAATTCAGATAAAAACCTTGTCGCCTACCTTGGAGCAAACTATCTTGAGAATCTTGAGCAATTTACCTTGATATTTAAAACTCCTGGAATTCCCCTGACTACTCCTCAAATAAAAAAAGCCGTTGAATCTGGAGTCAAGTTAAGCTCAAACCTCCAGCTTCTTCTTGAAATAATTGCATTAGAAAAAAGAAGCTCAGACATAAAATTGCTCAATCTACCTACTCCTCTAACCATAGGAGTAACTGGTACTAAAGGCAAAAGCACTACAGCGAGTCTCATTCATCACACATTAAAACATAATAAGATTGATGCTGTGTTGGTTGGAAATATTGGCAAACCAGCGCTAGAAGAGGTAGATCACATTCACAAAAATGGCGTGTTTGTAATTGAAATGTCATCTCATCAGTTATCTCAACTCACCATTAGCCCTGATATCGCAGTGGTGCAAAAAATAACTTCAGAACATCTAGATTATTACAAAGATACCGATGAGTATATACGCTCAAAAGAAGCTATCACAAGGTATCAAAAGGTTAATCAGTATGTAATATTCAATCCAAACAAAAAAAACACTACTAAAATTGCAGACTTATCACCTGGCATCAAGCAAAAGTTTGTTACAAATGAAGTTCAAAGTGTCAAAAACACTGATATAGAAATTTACCTTAAATCATATTACTTAACCTTTAGATATAATAAGTTTGAAGAAAAAATTATTCATCAAAATCAAATTCCGCTACTAGGTACGCATAACTTACAAAATATTGCTCCTAGCATCATTATTGGCAAACTTTTTGAACTGACTGCCACACAAATCTCAAATGCTATTAGCTCATTCACTCCTCTTCCCCATAGATTAGAAATGGTTGGTGTTATTAACAATGTCACCTATGTAAATGACTCGATGGCAACCATGCCAGATGCCACAATCTCGGCACTTTCGTGTTTTGATAATAATGAGATCATCCTTTTGGCTGGCGGACATGAGCGCAATCAAGATTTTAAGTTACTAGCTAAAAAAATCATTAGCGGCAACGTTACCGCCGTTGGTCTATTTCCAGAAAATGGAAAAAGATTAGGCGAAGAAATTAAAAATGAACTCTTAAATCAAAAGGTTAATAAAGATATTAAAACAAAAATTGTTAACTCCATGGATGAAGCCATGGAGTTTTCTAAGAAATTTAGCAAAAAAAATTCAGTTGTTTTATTATCACCTGGAGCAGCCAGCTTTGGAGTTTTTAAAGACTATGCCGATAGAGGCAATCAGTTCAAAAAGTTAGTAAACGAGATGCAAAATATAAAGAAGGATTAAGCTTCTTAACTATTCTGTGTCTGCTGATATCCGATACTTTGTCTAAACTCATCCAAGTGATCAATCACCACCCCAACACCTCTAATCGCAGTTAAATCCGGCTCATCAACTACTGACACAGGTACACATAACTCCTTAGATAAATAATCTTCAATTCCATGCAGATTGGCTAATCCTCCAGAAAGAAGTAGGCCCTTATCAAGAACATCTACTGTTAAGTCTGGAGAGATGCTTGATAATAATTTCTTTACTAAGTTAACATAAGTTAAACCATATTCTGCAAATATACTCTCTAACTCACTCGCAAACACAATTCTTTCTGAAGGTTCACCAGTTTTGACATCTAATCCCGATATATTTATTGAACGTTTCGAATCCTTCACCAAAGAACCAATTTGAATTAACACTTTTCTAGCTAATGTTTGAGTGATCGTTAGTTTTTGATTCACTGTAAACCAATAAACTAACTCATTAATCAAACTGCTTCCGGCCATAAAACTTGACTGAGACCGAACCACTTTTCCTAGAGAAATTGCTGATGCCTCTACCACACCCTCGCCCATCTGCAAAACAAACAATCCAAATGAGTCAGAAATAGGAGCTCCAGCACCGAGTACTGATGCCAAGGTTTGGTCAACCAACATTACTTCTCCTGCTCCAATCTCAACCAGAACCTTAACTAGAATATCTTTCATCGATGGATAAAAACTATCAGAAATAGAAGCTATCGCTGTCGGGCTAAAAAAGTACACCTGATCACCAGCCTTTGCCAAAAACATTTTTAACATTGCTTTTAACAGCTCTTCATCAGTAAACTTAGGACATGCAATTGGAGAAAAAACTTTTATTGAATCATCAACTCTTCCTAACATTCTGGCTGCTTGTTTTCCTACAGCCATAACCTTATTATTTGTTTGGTCAACTGCAACCAAACTAGGCTCATCAATAATTAAGCCTCTACCTTCAACCCATATTCTTATATTTGAAGAACCAAGGTCAATTCCCACTGAATGGTTAAGTGAGTGAATAATTCTTGAAAAGAAGTTCATAAAAATTGGTCCAAAGTCAACTAAATACCATCAATAATTCTTGAAGTCATTCTATCATAAGGGAAACAGTCGATTATCACATAGTTAAGCAACAATTTCTCACTAATTGACAATCATCAGAATAATGTAACAATAGTTAGCTATTCAATTTAGAAACCGCTATATCAGCAATTTTTATATTTAATACATGACATTTCCAAGCAAAGACTTCATTCAAGTATTTAGTAAAAAAAATATTCTTATCTTTGTTATTGGTTTAATAACTGGACTGAGCATTGCTCTACTAATCTGTCACTTTTGGAAAGATCAATTGCCAGAAAATCCTTCAATTCAAGAATCTAGAGAGGAGGGATACCGATATATTAGTCCCCTTCTAGAATGTGAGGCATTTAGCATATCGGACTCAATTTTGACTAAAAAAACAACTCAAACCATTAACCTTTTAATCAAAAATTATCAGGATCAAGGATATTTGAAAAATGCTTCAGTCTATTTTAGAGATCTAAATAATGGTCCTTGGTTTGTTGTCAATGAAGAAGAAACATTTAATTTAGCAAGTTTATTCAAGGTACCGATCTTAGTTGCGTATCTCAAGCAAGCCGAGACTAATCCAGAAACACTTACCATACCACTTACTTTAATAAATAATGAGGAAATTATCAGTCAAGAATTTAACTCAGCTAGCCCACTAGAAAAAGGGAAAGAATATACAACTGAAAAACTGCTTACACAACTGATTGTTGATTCTGATAACTCAGTCTTAGAAACATTAGTTGAGAATATTGGCCAAGATTATCTAGAAAAAACCGAGGGAAATTTGGGATTAAAATACTCAAACCCAGCCAACGGTGATTACACAATCAAAGTCAAGGATTACTCTAGTGTCTTTCGCAGACTCTACAACGCCTCTTATCTGAATAATGAAATGTCAGAAAAAGCCCTAGAAATATTAAGTAGGGTTAAGTTTGATCGAGGGCTAAAAGCAGGTATTCCTCAGAATGTAGAGATAGCTCATAAATTTGGAGAGAGAACATTCGTAGATAGATCTCAACAGCCTTTAGAAAAAGAGTTGCATGATTGTGGAATAATTTATCACCACCAGAATCCTTATATCTTGTGTGTAATGACTTCGGGCAATGATCTACTTAAACAAGCTTCCCTTATTAAGGATGTTTCAAAATCTGTTTATGAAATGGTAGACACTCAAGCGTTCGAAAAATAATAAAACTAAGAAGTAAGGGTGGTTTTTATAGCCAAATTTCATAATTTGCTAGTATATAATACTGATTGAGAAAAATTATCTTCAAGTTGGTTAACTATGAAAAAAATGTCGCTTTTTAGAGTTATCTATACCCTTCTTTCTGCCCTAATCATTCTAGGGGGGTCATATATAGCCATCATGTATGCTCAAGGAAGTTATCGTTTTTCTCGCAAAGGAGTTTTACCTGAATCGGGTTTATTGAGCGCTAACTCTTTTCCAACTGGTGCTCAGGTATACATTGATGGAGAACTGATAACTGCCACCGATGACACTATCTATTTAGAACCAGGAACATATCAAGTTCGTTTGCAAAAAGATGGTTACTCTCCTTGGGAGAAAACCATTGCTTTAGAAAAGGAGTTAGTTACTCAAACTGACGCTCGTTTATTTCCGGCGGCTCCCTCTCTCACCCCTCTCACTTTCACAGGAGTTGAAAACCTACTACCATCTCCAGATGGCCGCAAGATTGTATACTACACCGCTAGCGCCAGCGCCCAAACAAGAAATGGTCTTTACATTCTTGATCTAAACGATAACATTAATCCTTTTCAGAAAACATCTCGCCAAATTGCTGAAGATGTCCCAGTGTATGAGTTAGGAAGTGCTAAATTTATTTGGTCTCCAGATAGCTCCCAGCTAATGATTCTTTCAAAGCTAAAACAAATCATTGTTGATACAAACCAAAATAACAACTTACAGAGTTTGCCTGATATTAGCTTTCGCAGATCACAAATCTTATCTGAATGGGAAGAAGAGATGTACCTACGGGAAAGACAATACCTAACCGAGTTCCCAATCGAAGTCATCGAGATGATTAATCAATCAGCTAAAAATGCTTACATTTCTCCTGATAAAAAGAAGTTACTTTACACAGCAACCGCTAGCGCCACTCTTAAAAGTGAACTAGTTCCTCCTCTTCCCTCAACCAACACCCAGCCTGAGGAAAGATCCATTCGGTCAGGTGGCATTTATGTTTATGACAGAGAGGAAGATAAAAACTTTATGATCGGGCAGGAAGTTAATGAATCTCACACTGTAAAAAAAGCTCTTCTTGCTAATGATCTAGATCAAAAGAAGCCTTTGTCGCTCCTTACCTCACCGAATTCTTTTTCAAAACTACAAGGAGAAAGCTTGGCACTTACAGCCTCACTATTTAACACCTACCACACTTCACTCGCCGTTAATACTCTCCAATGGTTTTCTGATTCTAATTATCTTTTGTTTGTAAAAGATAACCAAGTTCAAATTATTTCTTACGATGGCACCAACAACACAACTTTATATTCGGGACCTTTTGAAAAAGATTTTATTTATCCTTGGTCTGATGGCACTAGATTGATTATCTTAACTTCCTTTAGTCCAGACACACCAAAAAATCTTTACTCTATTGAGTTAAAGTAAAAAAATATCTGGAAATCAAAAGGGTTGTATTATTTTTAATAATTATTTTTCGGAGTGTAGCTCAGATGGCTAGAGCGCGCGCTTCGGGTGCGCGAGGTCGCTGGTTCGAGTCCAGTCACTCCGACGTTTTTCAACTAGAATATGGCTCATAAGCAATAATCCATTTCCCCCCAGTTCTTTCTATCCAAACTGAACAACCCAAACTCTTGCCAAAACCCCTACTTAGGTGCTGAAATACTCTTCTTGGACTGCTTCCATCTCGTTTTTCTATTTTTGCCTCAGCAAGCTCAGTTTTCTTAAACAATATTTCCAAGATAAGTACTATAAATTCTTCAGGAACCCTTTTATTAGATAGCAACTTGTTAGCTCCTTCAAGTAATTTTCCTACTAAATTGATTCTATCTGGAGAAATTGCTTCAGGATTAACTCGTTGAACAAGTTCTGCAATTCCTTCAACTCCTGTTGATGAAACATCAGTAAAAGGCTTAATTCCCATCCCCTCTCTTATTTGTGCAACAAACGTATCTGCAGAAAGCGCTGAGCGACTACTAGCATCAACAGCTTTTATTAAAATTTCTTGATATGATGTATCTTCAAAAAGAAAAGTCAAGCGAATTATTTCGGCCATATCATCTTCCGCAATATCTATCTCTACCCCCACTTTTGATGAAGACTGCTGTTTTTTCTCATAAATATCTTCAACTTTGTTTGTCACTCTATAAACATTCCTAAAAAGCAGTTCTCCTTCCAAAGATTGTAAAGCTTGTAATAAATTTACTCTCGCTTGATGGTATTCTTGATTAACAGTTGCTTCTCTTGTTTCTGTCATAAAGTAATTTTCCTCATCTCCCAATCTCGCTTCTTCACTTTTATCTGGGAGATTAATAATTTATTCATGGCTAATTATAAAATATTAACCATAGACAAACAACTGCTTAAAGAAAAATCTTTGAAAAATGTTAAAATCTAGGTGAGTTTTATCAGCCTCCATAGTTTAACGGATAGAACAAAGGTTTCCTAAACCTTCGATCCAGGTTCGATTCCTGGTGGGGGCACACAATTTTTAATGACAGCTCCCAGCTGAAAATGACCGATTAGTCTCTCTCATGCTCTGCATAAACTAAAGCCCCCATTGGCCAGCTGTAATCAAATAGCTCTTCCTCGGAAAAAACAATGCTAATTTCATTATGAGCTGCCTCATCTTCAGAAGAAGCGTGAATTAAATTAAACTGCTTGCTCATACCAAAGTCACCTCGAATCGAGCCAGCCTCAGCCTCTCTGCCCAAAGTTGTACCAACTAATTTACGAACTACCGGCACAGCATCAATACCTTCCCAAGCCATAGCTACAACTGGCTGAGAACCCATAAAATCCTTTAAATCGGAAAAAAAATCTTTCTCCCGATGTTCGGCATACCACCTGTTCAACATATCATCATTCATAATCGTCATCTTCATTCCAACTAATTTCAATCCTTTTCTCTCAAATCTAGTAATAATTTCTCCAATCAGGCCTCTTTGCAGACCATCTGGCTTAACCAAGACTGCGGTTCGTGAAGGTTTCATATTTCTCCCTACTAACTAGTTAATATTTATTATATTGATATGAAGAGATTTTAACTCAAGATGAAGAAAACTCAAATGGAAATCTGTAACCTCATTTTTTTATTTTTTAAACAGCCATATTTTTTTTCTAAATTATTTTGTATTTTAAACCAATCTATCTAAAATATGGACTGTTTTGATTGATGATATCCGTCGCTATCTGAAAAATTTTTTTACATACTTCTTGCTGTTTTAAAAAATTTGGATCAACTTCTTGTACAATATGCCTTCCTCTAAAAAGAAGGCCTATTCTTGAAATTAGATTACCTCTAAAAGGCAAGGTAATTTCTGGATACTTAGTTAGCTCATCAAGTATCCACGTTGAAGCTTGCTGAATTTGTGCTAAGGAAGGAGGGCGATTATTGTCAGAAGAACTAGTACTCCAAATGTGAATTTTTTTTGACAAGCTCATCGCTATCGCCATCGACAACTCGCCAAGAGTAACACCAGTCTTAACAGAAATTGCGCGCAGATTAAATGAGATTGGATCAAGAGCAATGACAACCAATGAGTTTCCATCTCCTACTTCTAGATTTTCAATATTGGTAATTCTTGCTCCAGATGTTTGTTTCCTACCGACTTGATCTATTAATCTTGCTTTAGTCACGGTTGTTTTTCCAGTCAAACGCAACGGTTCAACCAAAACACCGTCCCACATTGTTCTTTCTAAAATATGTTTTTGATCTATCAAAGCCAGTTTTTCTTTCTCTAATTGTTTTTCATAACTAGTCAGTCTTTCAAATTCTGCATCTAGCTCCTTAGTGAAAGATTTTTCAAAAAGATCGTCAAGTGCTGAACAAGTTTGTCTAAGCTCCTCTGCAACCACGGCTAGTCTCTGATTAATTGTTGCTAATTCTCGTTTTCTTCTAAACAACACTTGATTTTGTGTAGTTATTCCCTCAATTATTAAAGTTGCGTTAGCCTCAAAAATAATTCTTTCACTGGAAGAAGGAATGTCGGCAATACCAACCAATTTCACACCATAGTCCATCATTAATTCTGGAGAGACTTGCTTTTCTAGCATTATTTTTACTAATAATAGATGAAGATATTTACTTACTGCTTATCACTGCTACTCGTGTTTCATCTAAGTTAATTATTGTTGGTGCTAAGTTACATAGTTGATCAAGAGTAACTTTATTGATACCGTCTATTACATCTTGAGGTTCCTCTAATCTATTAAGAAGTAACCAACTTAGCCCATAGTGCTGAGCTACTGCCCTAGAACTTTCCAGACTCAAAGCTACTCTACCAATTAAATATGCCTTGGCTCTCTCGATCTCTTCTTTATTAATTGGTTTCTTGCCTGTTATTAACTGATCAAACTCATTTTTAATTAAATCTATTCCCTGATTAACTTTTTTACTGTTTAAACCTGCACTGACTCCAAGCAAGCCAGCATCTTGATATTGATCCACATCGGCATAAACATAGTAAGCTAAATTTGCTTGTTCTCTGATAGTCTGAAATAATCTTGAACTTCGATTGCCACCCATAATTGTGGCTAATACTGTCAATACATACCTCTGTGGATCATCACGCTTTAATGCTGGCCAGCCCATCACTAGATGTGCTTGCTCGGTATCTCTCTTTCTGTTCACCTTTTTACATGAGGAGAAACAGTTATTAACATAAAATTTCTTTCTTCTTTCAGGATGATGATTTGAGCGTAGATTTATTTTTTCACAAAACTCGCTATTAATAGAGTCACCCTCGCTAAAAATGTTATTGACTTTTTTAATAAGGTTCTTGTTTATTAACTCTTCTTCATCTCCTGCAATCACCAATATTAAGTTCTCAAGTCCATACCACTTATTCAAGAAAGCTTGTAAGCTTTTTGAGGTTTGATTATTAACCGATTCGATCGAACCACTAATTGGATGTTCAAGACTACTACCTCGATAAACTGCTTGCTCGAACTCATCTGCAATAAAATCTTCTGGGGAATCTCTGTGCATTTTAATCTCTTCGACAACTACCGCTTTTTCTTGCTCAACATCTTCAGGTTTAATTAAAGGAAAAAATACTAACTCTTTTAGCATCTCCAAACATAACTCAAGATGAAAGCTAGCAGCTGTCACATAAAAACCGGTATACTCTTTTGCAGTAAAAGCATTGGAGCTAGCTCCAATGCTATCTAAAGCTATTGATAAACTTAAACTATCTGGATACTTACGAGTACCCCTAAAAACCATATGCTCTAATAAATGAGCTAAGCCATATTCTGCCGATTCCTCATATCTGGAACCAACATTAACAAGCAACAGAGCTGTTATTGATTTAAGAGCTGGCATTGGAACAAAAACTACCTTCATACCAGACCTAAGTTGTTGTTGTTTTGTGTTAAACATTGACTATTATTCTAGCACAAGAGCAGCAATAGCAATTACTTACTAAGTATTAACCTATACTCAAAATGTCATTAAACACGGTTATTAATAATAAACCCGAATAATTTGTATACATTTATTGTTCTTTTACTACACCAATGCATTTGATAATATGTGTTTACACCAGAGGTAACTTGGTATTCATTATTGCATAAAAAAAGAAATTAAGAGTGCGTTATTGGTGATTCCATTAGCTCTAATCTGGAAATTATTATTGAATAATAACCGAAACACATAAATTATTATGCAAACAGTCATGATTTAAAAAATCATAGATTCATTTCTTATAATCACGCGTTATTATTTATTTAAAAATTGAACATATTTTTACCAGAGTTAATATCAATTTTTGATGAATTAATTATGAGTGCTTGGAATTGATACTTGCAATGGAAAATAATGTGTGTCATATTATTTTTTAAGCCCTTTAACAACCTACGGAATTATTTTGTGTAATATTTAAAATATTATATAGAGCAGTATTTTTGCATTCTTTTCATAAATAAATAAAGGTAAAAAATCTACTTAGATTTATACAATAGTTACAAAAAGTAAATTTAATTTGACCTTCCAACTTCCCCTTCATTCTTCTTATTCTGCTAATCAGTTGCCTTATTTACACATTTATGACTAGAAATCCAATAAGTATTTCCGTCGGTGATGAGCTTAATCGTTCCAAGCTCATCAGTTCTTAAAACTTGTACTTGATGCCGATTTAATATCTGCATCACTTCTAAAGAAGGGTGGCCAAACTTGTTGTTGTAGCCGCAGCTAATTACGGCTGTTTCGGGTTGTATCTTGCTGATAAATTCTTGGTTAGAGCTTGTTTTTGACCCATGGTGTCCTATTTTTATTCCTTCGACATTTTTAATCAGTCCCCTGTCAAGTAGTGCTAACTCGTTTTCTTGTGAAGCATCTCCCATTAATAAGAAATCAAAATTAAAATATTTTAACAACAAGATGATTGAGCGCTCATTTGGATCATCGTCTCCATGTGGCTCCAATAGCGTCGCGTCCGATAATAGAGTTTCGGAAAAACTGTTTGCATTTGAATTTACCATTGGTAGTCTACCTTCATCGGGAGCCAAAAAGAGCAATCTTCCCCCAGAGGTAAAAGAAATCTGTTGGCCCAAAAAAGCGCTTTTTATTTTAGTTTGTTGAGATTTCCTGGTTAACAACTGCTTAAGCACGTTTTTATAGGTTTCACTAGCTGCAGTATCTGCCAAAAACAGTTCATCAATCTGATAATTGTTTAATACATCAGCACATCCGCCAATATGGTCAGCATCGGTATGAGTTATTAATAAAACCTCGAGTGACTTGTCCCAAAAAGGCATATTTTGTCTAAGACACTCCAACACTTGATCACCGGGACCTGTATCAATTAACATCTGCCAAAACCCATACTTGATCAAGATTGAGTCACCCTGATCAACATCACAAAAAACAAGTTCTAAATTTGAAGAAGGCCAATATCTGATTAGCTGCACAATAAAACCAAAAACAAAGAGAGCTGAAATAAAAGTTAATTTCTTAAACATCAATTAGCTCCATGAGTCTACTAAAGCAGATAGTGAGTATCGTGAAAAAATTGTGCGATGGGTACGATATAAGTGAAACCTACCTATGAGAAATATGACGATATACCATATTATAGTTAGTGTGGGAGAAAATACTGGAAGAGTGGTTGAGAATTGATCAAGTTGTAATATTCTGTCAGAAATTTCAAATAAGGTAATAAGTGGGAAAAGAAGAGATGCTGATAAAGTACTTGAGAGATAATAAAATCCAAAAAAAAGAAACGTAAAGTGAAGACAGATGAGCCACCCACACCAACAAATTCCTAGATAAAAAATAACTGGAGCTAAGCCTACAGTCAAAGTATTAATAAGCAAGCTGATAAGACCAATTTTGCCCCAAGTAGCAGAGATCAATGGCAACATTCCAAGTTGAAGAGATAGGAATAAAGCAAAATTTTTATAAAAAAGAGAAAAAGACTTCCTAAAAATATAAATGACAAAAGAAGAAAGGGAAGATCTAGTAAGTGTCAAGCACCCCTTTTCGTAGACACAGAGTGTAAATACTCGGAGTGGAATCTGGAAGGAGGCATTTTAAGTATCGAGTGAATTCTTGTATGGTTGTAGTTGTAAAGTGTGTGGTGGATGG
>Ga0123335_1004012_pt1 | contig 19621 bp, 18 predicted proteins | sample BiotimSIPDNA_2_FD_89707 | JGI IMG/M metagenome (GOLD analysis project Ga0123335, IMG submission 89707) | Anaerobic biogas reactor microbial communites from Washington, USA - Biogas_R2 time_0 SIP DNA | ecosystem: Engineered > Bioreactor > Anaerobic > Unclassified | place: Washington, USA...
CCCGCCCAACTCATCGAATTTTATGACCGCGCCGACATAGAGAAGGCTATTCTCCTGCCGCTGATCGGCCCGGAGTTCTATCTGCCGCAGGCGAACGAGGACATCCTGGAGGCCGCAGAGCAGCACCCAGGCCGTTTCATTCCTTTCTGCAACATCCACCCGCGCGCCATCCGCAATGACCCGCAGGCGCCATTGGAAGCAGTCCTGGAGCAGTACAAGGCAGCTGGCTGCAAGGGCGTCGGCGAAGTGATTTGCAACATGTCTTTTTTCGACCCCTACATGCGCAACTTTTTCCGGGCTGTGGAGAAAGTCGGCCTGCCCATGACGTTCCACATCGGACATCGCCTGGGCGGCTGCTATGGCATTTATGACCAACCCGGCCTGCCCGGCTTGGAAGAAACCCTGCAAGTTTATCCGAACTTGGTCATGCTCGGCCATTCCCAGACCTTCTGGGCGGAAATCAGCGTGCTTGACACCGTCGCCGCCCGCAACGGCTATCCGAGCGGCAAAGTGGTCGAAGGCGCTGTGCCGAAAATCATGCGCCGCCGCCCAAATCTCTATGGCGACCTCTCCGCTGGCAGCGGCGCCAATGCCCTGATGCGCGATCCAGAGTATGCCGCCGCTTTCATGACCGAATTCCAAGACCGGCTGCTGTATGGCATCGATATCTGCTCTGCACCCCAGGACAGTCATCGCAAACTGGCCAACTTCCTCATCGAAATGCGGGACACTGGCAAAATCAGCCAAGAAGTCTTCGCGAAAATCGCTCGCGAAAATGCCATCCGACTGCTCAAACTGTGACACCCGGCCGTGCTACATCAATGCCGCCAACAGCACCAAGACCAAACAACCTGAACTGAAACGTCTTATCATTGCACAAAGAAAGGTTCTCCCATGCCGAAATCATTGACCATTCCCTCTATGTTGGCCGCTGTCGGGCTGGCCGCAACTGTTCTTTTGACCAGCCTGGCAACAAGCTGCCGGCACTTGGCGCCTACCCCGGTGGCGCCGGAGCAATGCCAAATCGTGGTGCCGGCAGACGCCATCCCCGCTGAAAACTACGCGGCCAAGGAGCTGCAAGAAGGCCTGCGCCAAATCTTCGGCGTCGAAATCCCCATCGTGCACGAGAAGACTGCGGCGCACGCATTCTACATCGGGCAGTCGCACCTGACTGCGGCGTTGCTCGGGGTTGATTGGCAGGAGATGAAGCGCGACGAGATGATCGTAGCCAAATACAAGGACAACTACATCTTGTCTGGAGCACGACCGCGCGGCGCTCTCTATGCCGTCTATGAACTGCTGGAGCATGGCTACGGCGTTCGCTACTGGACTCACGCTGTGACCGACTGGCCCAAGGCGTCGCAATTCTACCTGCCGTCCTACACAAAGCGCTTTGCGCCGCCCTTTTTCAGCCGCCATGCGTATTACGACCTGATCAACAAGCATCAGGAATTTGCAGTCAAGATGCGCACCAACTGCACGGCTTCCACACCTGAGCTGGGCGGCCGCGAAGTGCTGATCGGCTTTGTGCATACCTTTGACCGCTGGCTGCCAGCAGCCAAGTACTTTGACAAGCATCCGGAATGGTACAGCCTGCGGGACGGCGTCCGCGTCGGCGGTCAGCGGGAAGGACAGCTCTGCCTGACCAATCAGGAGATGCGCAAAGAATTCATCAAAGTAGTGCTGGAGAAGCTGGGGCCGCATGGCGACGGCGCTATGATTGACGTGTCCCAGAATGACAATATAAGCTATTGCCAGTGCGAGAAATGCCAGGCGTTTGTCGACCAGAATGGCAACCAGACTGACTTGCTGCTGGACTTTGTCAATGAAGTCGCGGCAGCGGTGGAGCGACACAACCCGACCATGTATGTCGAGACCCTTGCCTACCAGTACACGCGCCAAGTGCCCGGCACAGTGCAGCCGCGCAAAAATGTGATCATCCGCCTCTGCACTATCGAATGCATGTTCGGACATCCGCTCAACTCCGACTACAACGCCTCTTTCCGCACCGACATCGCTAACTGGAAGAAAATCGCGCCGCAGCTGTTCATCTGGAATTATGTGACTGACTTTGCCAAGTTCTACCAGCCGATGCCAAACTGGCGTCACCTCGGCAAAGACTTGCAGATGTTCGTCGATCATGGCGCTATCGCCATTTTTGAGCAGGGCTGCCACGGACCAGGCTCGACCGGCGACCTGACTGACATGCGCGTCTGGGTGACCAGCAAACTGCTCTGGAATCCGAAGGAAGATGTGAACCGGCTGATCCGCGAATTCGCCAACGGCTACTACGGCGCGGCCGGCCCGGAATTCATCCGCTATATCGACATCATCTGCGACGCTATCCGACGCAACCCCGACTTCAAAACCGGCTGCTTTGCCAAGGAATGCCTGTGGCTGGATGACGACGCTTTCATCAAAGCCTGGCAATGCATGGAACGCGCCAAAAAGCTGGTGGCCAACGACCCAACGCTGCTGAAACGCGTCGAAATCGCAGCCGTGTCCATCAACCTGGCCATGTTTGACCGGCCTGATCTGCTCATCAAATCCGGCGCTTACGCATCAGTCAGCAACGCCTTTGCTGACCTTGATCGGCTCTTCGCCCTTGCCAAGGAAGGCGGCGGCTGGCGCTACACCGAAAGCGACGATGGCGGCAGCTTCAAGGCAGTCCGCCGCAACTTCGGTCTCGGACTGGCCAAAAAACATATTCTGGACGGCGCAGACATCGACAAAGTGATGGCCATGATGGAAAAAGACTTCGGACTCACAGGCGAAGAACTCAGGAGCGTACGCTGGTCCTTCGAGTACTTCAAGGATCGAGACAACTTCCCCTTCAAGATTGACGTAAAGCGCCCAGAAGGCACGCCGATACAGACGATTGATCTGCCGACCGAAGGCTGGCGCTTCACCACAGACCCGGAACGCACCGGCCACCAGCGCAAGTATTTTGACGATGCTTTTGACGATGCCAAATGGACACTGCAAAAGGCCGCGGCGTGGGAGGGCCAAGGATTCAAAGACTATGACGGCGTTGGTTGGTATCGCATCCGCTTCAAGATGCCAGCCAAGACGGCTTGCAAGGCCGTGGAGCTGCAAGTCGGCGCTGCGGACGAACAGGCCTGGGTGTGGCTGAACGGCAAATATGTCGGCCAGAACCTGGGCGTGCCCGAGGAGATCTGGGACAAGCCCTTTGCCCTGGATGTGACTAACGCTGTGCAATGGGGCGCTGAAAACATCCTGACCGTCCGCGTTTCCGACATCGGCTATGCCGGCGGCCTCTGGAAGCCCCTCAAAATCGTCTTGCTGAAGTGACCTTCTGCGCCCGCGGTTGACGTATCAACTGCGGGCACCAGCAAAAGCTGAGGCAAATCAACGAACACCCGCAATCAAAAACGCCGATGGCACTGAATCAGTGTCCATCGGCGTTCGCTTTTCAAGCGACTATACACTCTCCCCCGCCTCGCTCAGCCTTGCAGCCAGCGCGACAAGTTAGCGCTGACAAAGCTGTCGTCGGAAAGATGCGGATACGAGCGATATACCCGGTCGATTTCCTCGCTCTGGCCAGGCGAGAGCACTTCTGCCGGATTGAGGCACCAGGTGCCTTCCAGGAGTCCCTGTCGGCGCAGCACTTCATGGATGCCGGGAATGCAGCCACGGAACTGGTTGGCAGCGTCGAAGAAAGCAGCATTGCAATCAGTCACCTCCGCAGCCAGGGTAAGCAACGAGGCCGGAATCTGGTCTGCGGCAGCGGCCTTATGGAGTTCATCCAGCAAGCGAACCGCCGCCTGCGTCCATACACACCAGTGGCCGAGCAGGCCGCCCTTGATGCGGAGGGCTTTTTCGCCGGCTGCGGTTTTAACCCGGAATTCCGTCAACAAGTCAACCACGATGTTGTCGTCATTGCCAGTATAAAGGGTGATGTCCTGTTCGCGGCCGGCTTCGGCGACGGCTCGGATAACGTCAAAGGTCTGGTAGCGATTGAAGGGGGCTATCTTGATGGCGATGACGTTGTCGATGGCAGCGAACTGGCGCCAGAAGGAGTATGGCAGAACGCGGCCGCCGACAGCGGGCTGCAAATAGAATCCGATGACCGGGATAGCCTTAGCGACTTGCTCGCAGTGATCCAGCATCGCCTCGACCGAGTCATCGCGGAAAGCGGAAAGGCTGAGCAAGCCAGCGTGATAACCGCGTTGAATTGCAAAGTCGGCCTCGCGCAGAGCCTGGTCAGTCCGGCCGCAAATCCCGGCAATCTTGAAAATGGGGCGATTCACCCGTGCGGACCACTTGTCAATCGCGACCGAAACAATGCTCAAAACCGGCTCGAACAAACCGATCTTCGGTTCCCGGATTTCAAATTGCGTCGAATGCACTCCGACTGCAATGCCGCCGGAACCTGCGTCGATGTAGTAACGTGCCAAGGCAGCTTGGCGATCCGGGAGAAATTTACGCTTCGCGTTGAGAGCCAACGGCATGGCCGGAATCACGGTTCCCTGGCGAAGCGTCTGTAAAAGACCTGGAGCAAGGTCGGTGTAATGCATAGTCGTGTTCCCTCAAAAAACGTGATGACTTGACGCCGGCGGCGATGTATCCGCAATCGGCAAAAACAACAGTTTCTTTCACTTAATACCATAATGGCGCAACAGGGACTTTTCAAGTAAGCGAGGCGACAGACGCAGAGACTGTGCCCCGGATGCCAACCGGTCCACGCAGGTCGCCCGCATTAGACCGACGTCTTCGATGGAAAGCTGAATCGAATGAAGTACATTATTTACGACCGCGACCAGCTGTTCCGAGGGGAAAATTTTTCTAACCAAGGTGAAACATGTTCAAAGTGCCTGTAACCTTCCTTTTCGATTTTGAGCACACCTCTGATGCCATGCGTCCCTACATTATGCATGAATTCGCTGCCAACGGCGCAAAGCATCTTGTGCTAACTGACACTCTTATCTCGATGGTGATGCAGAATCCAGGGCTGTCCAGCCAACTGCAAAAGGAAGTAGCATCTTTCGGACTCACCTTTGTCGATGCCCATGCCCCTTTCGGCCCGGCTCTTGATCTCATCTGTCCCGACCCGGCCTTGCGTCGAGTGGGTGCATTGCGCCGCAAGCTCGCACTCAACATTGCCGCTGACCTCGGGGTGGACACCATCGCTGTCCACGTCGGCAATGACAGCCGCACTTTGGGTCAATCCATTGAGCAAAGCATGGAATTGATTGCATCGGCATTAGATGATGCGCTTGCCGAGGCCGAAAAGCTGAACATCGTCATTTGCATCGAGAATATCTGGTCTCGCAGCAATACACCAGAACGGCTGTTAGAAATCAAGGCGAAATTTCCAACCGAAAATCTCGGTTTCTGCTACGATTCTGGACATGCCAATCTGATGGACAAGGGGCGACACCATCCTGATAGCGCTCCCCGTGCTGCATGGAATGCGGTTGGCATTGCCGAGCCGCCATGGGAGAATCAGGCGTTGGAAAAAATGTTGCCTCACGTCGTGAACTGCCATCTGCATGACAATGACGGCTCCAGCGATCAGCACCGCAATATAGGTCATGGAAATATTGACTGGAAGCATATCATCGGACTGTTGAAAACCGCGCCGTGCCTAAAAAATATTCAATGCGAAGTGATACCATTGTATACTGGCACGCCAATTCGAGAACTCTGCGAAGCATTCCAAAAACTCGAAACATTATAATCTTTGATTGCGGGTCATGTACGAAATCTTGTGATGGGAAGAGAGATTTGACATAAGCCGCAAAGCGGCAAATGCCCCAGAGGGGGCAGGACGGTTTCTCAGTCCAGCAGCGCGGCCAGGTCTCGTCGGCCGTAATATTCCGGCAGTCCGGAGGCGAATGGCGCTGCCAGTGCCGGGCTTGCTGTCAGCAGTCGCTTCTGCTCGTCGAGGAGTTTCTCTCCTTTGAGTCCTTCGACCCAATGCAGAATCTCATCCGCCATCGGGGTCTCCAGGTCGAGCTGTTGAGCGAACCATTTGGCGATGCAGACACCATAGTAGATATCATCACTGAAAAATCGGTGCGTGATATCGAAACCCCACTTGCCATTAGGCAGCTGCACCACCGGTGTGCGGATTTCCCGCAAAGTCTTGGAATTCACAAAAGTGGACAGGATGTCTGTATTGCTGGAAGCATAGCTGAAGCGCTCCAGGGCGAGATAATCCAGCATAAAGGGGAATGTCTTGGCCGGGAAACGCCGACGCAGCTCCTGCCGGATGAGGCTGTAGTCATCGTCCAGGCGTTGCAAGTACTCCACTGACAACTGGTCGTAATCGCGGTAGAAATACGGCACTGACTCCGCTGAGTCCCATTGTCCGCCGCTGACTTGCGCCAGGGCATAACACCGGGTGGGATGGATAATCTGATTGTCCACTGAGAGTGTCAGCGAAATAAAATCCGGCGACTGCTGCGCTTCTCCGGCGCCGAACCAGCGCAGGCTGATATTGTCGAAGATTTCCTGCTTCAGCAGGGCGAAATCACTGTCCGGATGCAACGCGACGCAATTACTGGCTTTGCCGCCATAAGTGATGCCCCGACGACCATATTCGCCGATGCGGGCAATCCAGGGGATCAGCCCGAAAGCAAAGTATTTGATATTTGGCAGGCGGTATTTGCGTTGCACTTCCTCGACCATCCAGTTGAAGCCTCCTTGGCCGTAGATGGTTCCCAGGCAGACCTGCTGCTCCGGGCGCAGATGTCGGGCAATCTCATGCAAAGCCGGGCGGTATTGACTGACTGGCATGCACAGGATTATCACCTCGGCTTGGGGCACCAGCATTTCTGGTCGGTCGCTTACCGCTGCCAGGCGGCCCTTGACGGTAAAGACTTTCTCGTGATGCTCATTCCAATATTCCGCCGAAACCTCCTGACACCAGCGCGATGGCGCCCCCAGTGTAAACAGCGATACTTCCTGCCCCGCAGCGGCCAGCATCGGCGCAATAATATGCGCGCTGTTGCCGTCACCATATATCAATACCTTCATTATGTACTCCTGGCTGCTGAAAACAGTTAGACCCAAAAAATCCGCTTCCTGCTTCTTGGCTGATAGTGGTAAAAGTGAACTATATCGGTGATTATGGTTCTTCCTGGTTTTTATGACGTAATCGCAGTTTAGGCGCCCCCTAACTCAAAATCGCCATCTGTTGATGTTTCCGATCCGAACAATTCCCTGATTTTCCGCAAACGCTCTTCCGCCTCTTCTTTTCGTCCTTGCTCTTCAAGAACCTTGGCGGCATTACGATGGGCGCGTAAGACCAACTTGCGCAAGGCAGGTTCCGAAGCATCGCCAAAGCGGCGAACGACCTCGTCATAGGCGGCAACCTCGTTATCGGGGCGGGTTGGCATCCCCGTAGACGACGCCCTTGTTGACCAGCGCCATGGCGACTGCCTCTCGCAAGGCGGGTTCTGGTGCATCGCCAAAGCGGCGGACCACCTCGTCATAGGCGGCGATAGCCTCGTTGGGTCGGTTAGTTTGACCGTAGACGATCCCCTGGCTGACTAGTGCCATGGCAACTAGCTTGCGCAAGGCCGGTTCCGGGTTCTTGCCATAGCGTTGATCCACCTCATCAAAGGCGGCGATGGCCTTATCTGTACGCTGAGCCTTATAGTAGGTGACGCCCTTGTTACCTAGCGCCATGGCAGCCTGCTCGCACAAGGCAGGTTCCGGAGAATCGCCAAAACGACGGATCACCTCGTCAAAGGCGGCGATGGCTTCGTCGGGCCGGTCATCAGCCGAACAGGCGCGACCTCTGCCCCGCAAGGCACGTACAAGCCCAAGTCTACGCTCGGGTGTAGTAGAGCTTCTGTCAAGCGCCGCAATACTGGCATCGAACATAGTAATCGCCCGTTTCGGGTTGCCGGAACGAAGAACGTCCCATGCTCGATCAACACGTATTAAGTCCCAGTCAGCGGGGGTGTCTGACAACAAATGCCGCCTCGAGTAGGTCCATACGCGGCAAAGTTCATTACACAGGGAACGGATCTTACTGCGCTGGGCAAAGTGGCGTTGCTGCTCAGCCACATCCTCCCCAATGCCAAAGACCACCTGACAAGCAAGCAAATTCTCGGAAGAGCGTTGTTCCGAGTATAGGAGCGTTATTGGCTCAATGACGTCGATTTTTAACTTCTTCTCCTCTTGATTGTCTGCTTTCGCAAACTTATGCCCTGGTAATACAGCCTCTTTCCTGGCTAAGCTTTCCGGCGAAGCAAAAGCAAAGAGCATATCCGCGATTCGCATTGAATCCGCAGCTTCCAGTCCCATAATGTAGTTCGGATGACGATCCAGATAGCAGTAAAGCCCCAGTGACAGCCGGAGCAGGGAAATGAAATCTTTCATCTCGCTGTTAGAGAGATCGTAGCCCACAGAGCGGGCTGCACTTAACATAAGCGGCAGCACGCTGCTGAGTGCGCTGATGATGAGCCGCGGATTCGCTCCCAGCCCTCCATGGAAAGTGGACAACTCAAGCAGGTCGTTATAAACTGGAAGCGTACGTTTATCCTTGGGGGGTAGAGTCCGCTGCGTCCAGGCGGCGACCAATCGGTTTACGATGTCGGGGACGGACGCTCCACTGGACGTATTCGGGTCAGGGGATTCGTCGGATAGTCCGTCGGATGGGTTCGGGTCAGGGGGTGCGACGGTTGATCCGCTGGGTGGGGTCGTAGCAGGGGGTGCGACGGTTGACCCGCTGGGTGGGGTCGTAGCAGGGGGTGCGACGGTTGATTCGCCGGGTGGGTTCGGGTCAGGGGGTGCGACGGTTGACCCGCTGGGTGGGGTCGTAGCAGGGGGGCGAGGAATAGCTGCTGTTCAAAGAACTTAGCCAGGAAATGCCGCTGAAGATCAACCTGGCTGGCATAACCGGCGGCGTGCGCTGCCCGCAGGGTGTCATAGAAATCAGGCTCAAACCGCTCCAGCAAACCGTCACCCTTGATACACACCCGCATGATCCGGGGTTGCTGATCGGCCGCAGGCGGCGGCACCGGAGATACTGACACCCCATCCGTCTGGCTCTGCCCAGTGTCTCCGGCGTGCTCGGCAGATGTATCTTTTTCTGCCTTGCCGGAACCAGAGTTCCTTCCGGAATCCGGTTGCGCATATTCTACGTCGATCTCCTTGGCCAGCAACTGGTAGCGCTCCAATAGTGCCTCGCCGGATTCAGGCGCATTGAGAGGTGGGAACAGCCTATTCCAGAACTGGCTATCGACCATAGCGCTGACCACAAAGCAGTTGTCTGCATTGAGGTAACGCGGGATGAGATTTAGCACACCCTGAAAGTAGAGCCTGTCACAGCGATCCGACTCGTCGATGAGTATCACAAGTGAGACCCCGGATTGTTGCAAGAAATCCAATAACACACGGTAGGCGTCGGAAAGCAGGCTTAACTCCAGGCGACGGAGTGTTCCCGACTGCGTCGTGCTGTCCAACGAGAGACCCCGGATTGTAATTCTGAGTGATCGCGCTAGACTGAGCCAGCGTAGATACCACGGTTTGGTGAACCAAGCGAGACATTGGATGACGGGATTCGCGTAAATCTCGTTGAGCAAGGCGAACTCGGGTGGACAGGCGGACTGCGCCTGCCATGCGTCAAAGAAAATCGGCACGATAACGCGTCCCTCCATGCGCTGTTTTTCTTCGGTGGATGGCTTGATAAACCCCAAAGACGATAGTTTTTCTTCTAACTGACGCAGAAAGGTGGATTTGCCGCTTCCCCATTCGCCGAAAAGCGCAATGGTGCGCGTAGCACCGATAAAGCTGCGCAGCCCCTCGCCCTTATGAATAGCCTCAGCCTGCATAATAAACTGCTGCGCAACCTCGTCCACAAGAGGAAGAGTTGTCTTTGGCTGAGCTGCCCGTCTTGCTAATCGGCGCAGGGTTGAGGTGACAAGCATCTGGATGCAATGCCCGACAGCGATCCAAGCGGCAACCGCGATGCCGATGGCAAAACGCTCAAATGCACCAACTCCAGCAGGCAACTTAAACACCTGCAAAATCATCATCACGAGCAAACCTGTCAGAAAAACAAAACGTAAACAGTGCCAGAACAGCAGTCCAAGGAAGGGCCAGATAGCACGACGTGACTCGCGAAGGCGACAGAGGAACGCAATGACAACTGCCAAGATCAAGGGAAACAACCACCATGAAAAGAGGGCAGAGGCCAGCCATGTAAGCAAACGGTGCGGCGGCGAATGCCGCCAGTTGGCGGATGCTGAAACACCCGCACCTGTGGGTTCTACTTTATTTTGGGGCGCTTTCGATCCCATGCTTGCCGAGGTTGTTGCATCTGGAGACTCGGCGGCAAGTTCAGCAGTGTTTGTGGCACTCGGTGTAGTCGGCGGCGGAGCGGGTTCCTCGACGTTTGAAGCCGAGGCGGATGCGGGCACAGAATGCGAGGGGGCGTTTGTTTCACGATTCGTTCCGTCACCCTGTGCCGATATGGCGACAGTAGCCAGCAGCAGCATATTGATGGAGATGATTATGACCCTGAATGCTCCATTCATCGCTTACCTCGTTCTTGCTTGTAAATCAACAACACCGCTGCGGAAAACGGCCGGTTGGATTCCAGCCAATGGTTCAGTTGTTTTCGATAGTCAGGCATAATGTTCCTTGCTAATCATCGTTAAATATAAATAAATAACGAGGATTTGCGAGCCACCTCAGATGGGTGCATTTTTGTGTGGTTCTTCGATCCATGTTTTTTTTATGAAAGTGAAGCGCGAGGCTGGCGCAACTGCGTAAAGCCGATCTTGGCACATAGCGTTCTGACTGATCCGAGCAACGACGAGGCGAAGAACCGCACCCAGACTTCGCACGGACGGGATTGGAGGATACAGAAGGCGGCGTGAGTGGCGAAGGCGAACACGTTTAGTGACTCTGCAAAAGCGGAGGACTTTGGCAGAAAGGCGGTTGCCCACTGCGGTTGGTGCCGACAGGCGACAATTACCCGCTCCAAGTCGACTGTCGCGGACTGTAGTTCGGCGCGCCTGTTCCAGAACTTCTACCACTCATAGACCATCCTTGGGTACTTCTTGGTATCTTTGGTGGCACGTTCGGGCCTGACCTTCTGCTCAACGATAGCCATGAGCTTAGGCTATCGCGCACGACACTCGTCCTCTGTGAGTTCTTCAAAATTGATAACGTAGCGGTGATGGGAATGAGTGGGGCAGTTGTTTACCTCCTCACCGCCGAGGTAGGGGAAGATGCGCTCGGTGTTACGAGAATTCTGCGCAATCAACCGTTCCATCTCGGCCAATGGTGTGGCCACACCCCTGGTACCGGTGTCGTCGAAGGTAAAGCCCATGCCAAGGACAATGCTATCCTGAAAGCTCTTGCCGGTGTTGACATTCAGACGCATTGGACTGTCGTGCTCTCCGGCATGGAAGAGGTAGGCGGTGATGGCGGGTACCGAACGACCGTCCAGGTCAAACGGCCCCTTGAGTTCTCCCTTGACCACATGCACCACGCTGACGACGGCGGCAGCTAAGCCAGGCCACTTGTAGCGTTTGGTGGCAGCATAGATCGTTCCGCCATGGGTGCAGTCCAGCGCAGACCGGTATGGCGGGTATCGCCCTGGCCAATGGTGTTAGTGGCGATCAGGCCAAAAGCGCCGTCCGGGCGCAACAGCCCGAAAGCACGACGGAAGAAGTGATCCACCAAGTCGGCATTGCCGTATATTTCTTCGTGGATGGTTTGCAGCCAATCGAGATAGCCTGCGCGGTTGCCGTTAATTAGGGTATTCTTACCCGCGAACGGCGGATTTCCGACGATGGCGTCGAAACCGCCCCGGTCTGGCGCGAAGACCTCGGGGAATTCGATTTCCCAGTGAAAGGGGGTGACCAGATGCTCACCATTGCGGAGTTCGCGAGCAGCGACTTTGAGGTCTTCCAGCGCCGTGGGATCGTTACGGATATAGTGATTTTGTGCTGAAATATGATTTTGCTTGCACGCAGGCATGATGCTTTCTATCCCTAGGAATGGCTCTGGGATGCGACGTGAGGACTTGTGGGAACCTGAATGAGACAAGGCGAAGGGGCGTGGTGCCCTACGGCTTAATTGTCAATGGCTGACCAGTGATCGGACACGCTCTTTCTCCGGCAAGGGTGTTTTGCTGATGTACGAATGATGATTATATTGAATAAATCTATCTGGAGCCGAAAAGCGGCTAAAGCGTTTTGCATCGCAATTGGATAAAAACATCAGAATGGGTGAGTCATGGCTGAAAACAAAATTATTTGCACCGCGAATCAGGTTGGCTATTCGGAGATCAGAAAAGCAATGTGCGCAGGGGCGCGCACAGCAGATGAAGTCGCGAAACTGGCGGGCGTCTGCAACCAATGCAAGGGATGCAAAGAAAATCTGCCCTGGATTCTGGCATCGGTCTGCGGATGCAAGAATGTCTCTCTGCAAGCTGTGATCGATGCGGTGAAAAATGGCGCGGATACGGTGGACAAAGTGGCTGAAAAGACCGGCGCTGGAATCGATTGCGGGCGCTGCAAAGCGTTGGTCGCTAATATTATTGAGCTTGGAAGGTGAATGCTGAATGCTGAATGCTGAATGCTGAATGCTGAATGCTGAATGCTGAATGTTGAGGCGCATTTGTCATTTATCATTCGTTAGGGGCGAGAACTAGGGATGACATACGGCAAGTGCCGTCCACAATGTCCACCCTGTCCCCCCTGTCCACAGCCACGGAGCGGTAAAGGCTCCAATTGGGGAAACATACGGCAAGCGGAAGCTTGAAATACATGCTCCTGCAAGCGAGGAACATACGGCGAGCTGAAGCTTGAACTACGTACGACTACGTACGCTCAGAATGCAACAGAGAAAGGCCAGGTGGCGGATGATGCGGCCAGGGGTTTTTACATCGTTTATGGGGGGAATGTCATACGAGACGGCTTTGCCGATGATTCACGCAGCTGGCTTCCAGGTTGTCAGCCTGGGCGGAAACCCGCAACTGGCGGGCTATGCGACAGCCGCAGACCGGCAAAAGCTGACAGCGCTGTTGCGCAAGCTCAGTCTTGTCATCGACTCAGTACACGCGCCGTTTCCTGAGGGCGACCGGCTGTTTGCCGAAGATGAATCGATGCGACAAGAGTCAGTGCGGCTCTGTAAGCTTGCCCTGGATGCCGCAGCCGAGGTCAACGGCCGAGTCGTGGTCGTCCACTTGCTTTTGCCCTACGACATCCCGCCGGGTGAACAGCGCGACCGCATGATTGCGCAGGGGCGTCGGAGCATCGCCGAGTTGGCGAAGCACGCCGAAGCGCGTCAGGTCGGCCTGGGCTTGGAAAATGGCCAGCGGCGAGACTACGACGAGGTGCTTTTCGATCTTCTGGATGAGCTGCCAACACCATACGTCGGACTATGCTATGATTCTGGCCACGAGCATATCCAAGGGCGGTGTTTTCAGATACTGCAACAGTATGGCAACCGGCTGCTGGCGCTGCATATCCATGACAACACGGGCAGCGATACGCACCTTTTGCCGTTTTCGGGCACAGTGCCCTGGGAGGGTTTCGGCAAAGCTATGGCTGGATTAAATTTTGCCGGCGATCTTGTGCTGGAGTCGGGCATGACCCATGAGTCATTTCAGACTCCAGAGGATTTTTTGGCAGAAGCTATGCGTCGCTGCCAACGCCTGCAAAAGATGATGACGGAAAGCGGCGGCGCTGGAAACGGCGATAGCGCCGGAAGCAAAGCGGCCAAGAAATAATGAAGAGTGAAGAGCGAAGGCGAGAAACTGTTGTTTTATCCGCAGATTACGCTGGTGGCGCAGATTTTTTAGGGTGTGTTGTACGGGGAAACTAGCCACGCAGCGGCGAAAACGCTAAAAGCGCGAAACATACGGCAAGCTGAAGCTTGAAATACGTACAGCAGCCTGAAGGCTGTACTACATACGGCAAGCTAAAGCTTGAACTACATGCTCCTGCATGCGAGGAACATACGGCAAGCTGAAGCTTGAAATACGTGCGTCAGCCTGGCTGGCAGCTTCTTTTTTACGGCGCTGGGATTTCGCCGACGCCGTTCAGGATGTACGATGGCCCGTAGGCGAAACGCTTCAGATCGTCCCGTGAAGTCACGCCACTGAGAACCAACACCGTCTCGATTTCTGACTCAATGCCGGCAATGATGTCCGTGTCCATGCGGTCGCCAACAATGGCGGTGTCTTCCCGCTGGCATCCGAGGACTTTCAGCGCATGACGCATCATCAGTGGATTGGGCTTGCCGACAAAGTACGCACGGCTGCCAGTGGTCAGCTCGATAGGCGACACTAGCGCGCCGGTGGCTGGCACAATGCCCTTCTCGGTCGGACCGGTCAAGTCAGGGTTCGTGCCAATCAGCTTAGCGCCTTCGCGAACCAGCATGACTGCCTTTTCAATCTTCTCGAAGTTGTACGTCCTGGTCTCGCCGATCACCACATAGTCTGGATCGACGTTGTTCATGGAAAATCCGGCTTCATACAGAGCCTGAATCAGGCCGGCCTCGCCGATCACGTAGGCACTGCCGCCGGGGCGCTGGCTGGCCAGAAACGCTGCTGTTGCCAAGGCGCTGGTGTAGAAATGCTCTTCGCCAATCTCAATGCCCATGCGCCCTAACTTCTGGCTCAATTCGCGGGGCGAACGTTCACTGCTGTTGGTCAGAAACAAATACTTCTTGTCATTGGCCTTCAGCCAGGCGATAAACTCATGGACTCCTGGCAACACGTCGTTGCCATGATAAAGCACGCCGTCCATGTCGCAAATGAAAGCCTTTTTTTCTCGAATTTTATCCATGCTACTCCTATCATTTACGGGAGCGCAGTCATTGGCGCAACAGTTCGTTGATAGCTGCTGCGGCCTTGCGGCCCTGCCCCATGGCAAGGATAACCGTCGCCGCTCCCAACACAATATCTCCGCCGGCAAACACCTTGGGCAGCGAGGTGCGGCCGTTCTCATCGCAGACGATGTTGCCCCACCGGTTGAATTCCAGCCCAGGCGTCGTCTGTTGAATCAATGGATTAGAGCCATTGCCAATAGCGACAATGACCGTATCGACATCCAAAACATATTCGCTGCCAGGAATGGGCACGGGCGCACGCCGCCCCGAGGCGTCCGGCTCGCCAAGCTCATAGCACAGGCACTCCATGCCCTTGACCAGGCCATCGCCATTGTCGAGGATTCGCTTCGCGTTGCGCAGCAGATGGAACGTGACCCCTTCCTCGCGGGCATGAGCCACTTCCTCGATTCGGGCTGGCATCTCTTTCTCTGTGCGCCGATAGACCAGGTGCACTTCCTCTGCGCCCAGGCGCAAGGCTGTGCGCGCCGCGTCCATAGCCACGTTGCCGCCGCCTAAGACCGCGACTTTCTTCGACTCCGCAATCGGCGTTGCTGCCCGGCCCTTCTCGTAAGCGCGCATCAGGTTCGCCCGGGTGAGGTACTCATTGGCGGAAAACACCCCGACCAGGTTCTCGCCCTCAATGCCCATGAATTTCGGCAGGCCAGCGCCAGTGCCGATAAACACCGCGTCAAAGCCGTCCTTCTCCAAAAGGTCAGTCAGCCCCCGCGTCCGCCCGACCAAGAAATTTGCTGCTAATTTCACGCCCATCGCTCTCAGCGTATCGACTTCCTGGCGCACGATTTCCTTTGGCAGCCGGAATTCCGGGATGCCGTACAGCATCACACCGCCGAATTTATGAAATGCCTCAAAGACAGTCACGTCATGGCCTTCGCGGCGGACATCAGCGGCAACGACTAGTCCGGCCGGGCCGCTGCCGACGACCGCGACCTTTTTGCCAGTAGCGGGCTTGACTGCCGGCGTCTGCGTCTTGCCCTGGCTGCGCTCCCAGTCAGCCACGAAACGCTCCAAGCGGCCGATAGCGACCGATTTATTGACGTCCTTGAGAGCCTTTCCGACCGTGCAGTAGGCCTGGCATTGGGTTTCTTGCGGGCAAACGCGACCACAGACCGCTGGCAGCAGGCTGTAGTCCTTGATCAGGCCGATAGCGCGGCTGTAATCGCCCTCTGCGGTGGCAGCGATGAAGTCCCGGATCGGCAGATTGACCGGACAACCGGTCACACACGGCTGATTCTTGCATTGCAGGCAGCGGGCGGCTTCGACCCGGGCCTGGGTCTCGCTGTAGCCCAACGCCACTTCGTCAATGTTATGCCGCCGAACATGTGGCGCCTGGCTCGGCATCTCCTGCGGTGGAATCGCCATCCGCTCGGCTGGCTTCAGGCTTGAAAAACGGTCACCAATTTTCTGCCAGATTTCCTCGGCCTGGGCATGCAACGTCTCTGCACTGTGTTCAGTCATAGTATCGCTATCCTAAACGGTGAAAAACAACTCTATCTATTCCTCGCCGTCAGCCGCAGCGTCAGGTCACTTCTTATCGATGGCTTGTTGCAGGCGGCAACCACCGTCGTGCGCGTGTTCGGCCATTCGGCGTTCCTGGCTGCGATAAGCCCCCAGGCGCTTGATCATGCCGTCGAAATCGACTTTCAGGCCATCGAATTCCGGCCCGTCAACGCAGACGAATTTCGTTTCACCGCCGACTGTCACGCGGCACCCACCGCACATGCCGGTGCCATCCACCATAATTGTATTCAGGGAGACGATGAGCGGCACTCCAAAGGGTCGCACCGTCTCAGCGCAGAACTTCATCATAATCGGCGGGCCTATAGCGACAACCAGGTCTGGCTTAGGTTCGCCCTCGCATAACTCCTTCAGCGGCGCTGTCACCAGCGCCTTACGGCCAGCGGAACCGTCGTCCGTGCATACGATCAGCTCGTCAGCGAAGGAGCGCATTTCGTCCTCCAAGATCACCAGGTCGCGATTACGGGCGCCGATGATGCAGGTAAGGTGATTGCCGATAGCCTTGAACGCCTTTGCGATTGGATGCAACGGTGCCACGCCAATGCCGCCGCCAACGCAGACTACCCGGCCGACCTTCTCGATGTGCGTCGGACGGCCCAGCGGCCCGAGCACTGCTGCCAGCGCGTCCCCGACTTCCAGCTCGGCCAGCTTCATGGTCGTCATTCCGACCCGCTGAAAAACGATGGTGATGCTACCCTCGTCGAGATCGACATCAGCGATAGTGAGCGGAATGCGCTCGCCGTACTCCTCGTCAAGGGAGATGAGCACAAACTGCCCGGGCTTACGCTCTGACGCCACCAGCGGCGCACGCACACGCATCTCAAACACATTCTCGGACAACTGGCGCTTAGCCAGAATTGTATACGGCCCTTGTAGCATTTTCAAAACTCCTGTGGCGCGTTCATTAGGAAAGATGACAAAACAGTAATATATTGTAACATTGGTTTTTTGTCCGCTCGCACCTGTCATTTTAACCGTTATCTCACAACTCAGAGGCAGAGACATGAGCATCACTCGCGCAGACCTTGAGCAGCAATTGAATCGGCTCTACTATGCGACTGGGGCCAACGGCTTTTTCGAGCCGCCGACTCTGAAAATCGCAGCGGCGGACGATCCGCTTTTCGCCCGCTTCAAAACCATCATCGGCGACTTTCATTGGACTCCGGCTGAGGCTCTGGCCATGAAATTTCCGGCAGCGACGGCTCGCTCGGTGATAGTCTGGTGCATGCCGAAGACGGAACAGGCCCGCTCCAGCAACCGGGTTGAAACTGCCCGCCCCAGCCTGGATTGGGCGCGCGCCCGCTCTTTCGGCGAAGTCGCCAATGAAAACATGCGCCGCCAACTCTGCCGCTACCTGGAGGAAAAAGGCTTTGCCGCTACGCCGCCCCACCTGAACAGCGACTACCGGCAGGCAGTGCAGCGCCTGGCTGGCAACTGGTCTGAACGCCATGTCGCCTTTGTTGCTGGCATGGGCACCTTCGGCTTGTCGGCCGGACTGATTACTGAACGCGGCGTCGCCCACCGGCTCGCCTCAGTCGTCACTGACCTGGAACTGGCACCGGACGTGCGCCCCTACGGCGACGACCCCTTTGCTTGGTGCACCAAATGCGGCGCTTGCCGCGAACGCTGTCCAGCCCATGCCATCGGCCCTGACTTCAAAGACCGCGACAAAGCCAAATGCCTGGAATACGCCTTCAAGCACATTACCGCCAATCGCCTGAACGACTACGGCTGGATGGACCTCAGCCTCGGCTGCGGACTCTGTCAGACCGGCGTTCCCTGTGAGCACAAACGACCCTGATATACTACGGAGAGACAACCATGCAAGTAGAAAAATGCAGCCCCTACCATGCCGTGATTGAAGATGTCCGGCAACTGTGCCAGCCAGATGGCAAGTCTGTCTTCAAGATTTATTACGTCAGCATCGTCGGCCGGGACAATCCGGCCCGCTTCGAGTGGTCTCACACACCCCTTTCCAAGGCGCAATTTGAAGCTAATTTCCAGGCTGCTGGCCATGAGGGCATCGGCTTTGTCACCGCCTTCCCGCACATCACCAAGGTCTTCCGCTATGCCCCCAAGGCGGAAATCCTGATGCTGGTGAAGGCGTACAACACTCAAACTGGCCAGGACATCAACCTTGACCGCGGCGAGAAATACATGGAATTCGCCTGCCTGGCTGAGGCCATTATCGCTGCTGCTGAATATCGCTTCTGGGGCGAAGCCGCGACCGTGCAGGACTACCTGGCTCAAACTGCGGCCTTGGAGGATGCGCCCATCCGCGTTCATGACAAGCTGAAGACCTACTGGGAGAAATGATCGTCCATGCGCTTTCGCCCCTGCATAGACCTGCATGACGGCGCTGTCAAGCAGATTGTCGGCTCATCCCTGCGCGATGACGGCAGCGGCTTGCAGACCAACTTCGCCGCGTCCCAGCCGCCGGAATACTACGCTGACATGTACTATCGCGACGGCTTGACCGGCGGCCATGTCATCATGCTCGGCCCTGGCAACACAGCTGCTGCCAAGGCGGCGTTGTCTGTCCATCCCGGCAATCTCCAAGTCGGCGGCGGCATCAATCCTGACAACGCGGCTGGCTGGCTTGACCACGGCGCTGACAAGGTGATTGTGACTTCGTACATGTTCACTGACGGCGAACTCGACCAGGCCAAGCTGCGAGCCCTGGCTGCCGCCATTCCTTGCGAGCGCCTGGTCCTTGACTTAAGCTGCCGGCCAGTCAACGGCCAGTACCACGTCACCTGCAACCGCTGGCAAACCATCTGCTCGCTCGTTCTCAATCAGGAGACGTTCGCTGAGCTGGCTCAATTCTGCTCAGAGTTCCTGGTGCACGCTGTTGACGTGGAAGGCAAGCAGAGCGGAATTGATCAAACCTTGGTCGAACGGCTGGCCGTTTGGTCACCGCTGCCAGTCACTTACGCTGGCGGTGTCCACTGCATGGCAGACATTGACCTCATTGCCAACGCTGGCCAGCGCCGCATCGACTATACGGTCGGCAGCGCCCTTGACATCTTTGGCGGCACTGGCATCCGTTACCAAGACCTGATCGCCATTCAGCCTCCCACTGAACGGAAACAACCATGAAATTCGCTCTCATCATCACAGCCGCTGCCACCCTCAGCACCGCAGCCGCAAATCTCATCACCAATCCCGGGTTCCAGCGTGATGGCATGGGCGAGATGGGCTTGTGGAGCGTCAACCTCGGCGCCTACGAGAACATCGCCACTAAGCGTCCCGGCGAAGG
>Ga0123335_1004019_pt1 | contig 19608 bp, 20 predicted proteins | sample BiotimSIPDNA_2_FD_89707 | JGI IMG/M metagenome (GOLD analysis project Ga0123335, IMG submission 89707) | Anaerobic biogas reactor microbial communites from Washington, USA - Biogas_R2 time_0 SIP DNA | ecosystem: Engineered > Bioreactor > Anaerobic > Unclassified | place: Washington, USA...
CAACGCTGGAACGAATTCTTTGTGGTTATTTCTACCGACCCACAGAGAAAAAAGGATTCTCAACAATTTGATCTACTGTTAAAGCTGCATACGAAAGCGTATGCAAAAGCTAGCAGTCGTCTGTTGCTCTCAGGATACCTCCCTCCCCTTATTTAAAGCGCCAAGAAGTGAGGCCTAAAAACGAGCCAACAGAACCCATTTTGTTAATGGATTTAAAATAAAAGAAAGAATTAAAGAAAGTTAAGGGGTTGTTGTTGGGGGAGGCGGCGGTGGCATGGTGAGGTCTTTGGTTAGGATGTTGTTTTTGCTCCATAGCCAGTCGGTCTTGCATAGTGCCTGTAGTAGTGGAACAGCGATAATTGTCACTATGAAGGCTTGTATGAGGCGTATTGCTGGGTAGATGAATGGAGATGCGAGGAACGATATTTGTACTGCTTCCATGGGCATCTGGAAGATTCCCTCATACACTGGTGGTAATGCAAAGGCGAATGAACCCCATATGTTGTCTGCTTGGTTACCGATGAATGCTACCAGAAATATTGCGGCGGCACCTAATCCTGCGGTGAGTTTCTTGCGGAAGAGTACCAGTGGCGCGATGAGTGCTACTGCGAGGATTTTATCCCACAGCACCCAGATAGCGATTTGTACACTGTTAAATCCTGATACTGGCGGTGTGAAGAGGAATACGACCATTATTACTACGAATGGTATGATTGCCTGTTTCCATTTGTTGTAGAATAATGAACCAGAGACGAAGGCGTTTAGTGGTGGTGATAGTAGGAAGGGTATGCTGTAGGGTGACATGCCCAGTAGGGCTAATGAGGCAAATGCTCCTATGAACGCTGCAGCGGTTCCGAGGTATGGTCCGATGATTATGCCGAAGATTGTGGCGAAGAGTGCGGGTAGGGCGATTTCTAAGCCGGCTACACCCATTGGAATGGCGAAAGGTATGGTGACGCTTATTGCGACGTAGAGTGCTGCGAATATTGCTGTTAGTGCCAACTGTTTGGTTGTTATTTTCATTGATTCTCGAAGCTCCCATGTATTATTTTTCAACGTTATGTATTTTTTTACATAGCGTCATCCTATAAAAGAGTTCGCCTGCCAAAGTTTTACACAGGTAACCGCTAAATAACACCCCGACAAACACATAACAAAGAAGGCACAACTATTGAAAGCACTCCTAGTAACCGGACAACTCGCACAGCAAACAGTAAAACAGTACGCAAAACAATCCGCCACCCCCACAGACGTCGTCGCACTGAATGTGCAGGTCGCTGCGTTCTTAACACCCAAAGCCATAAGCCAAGCCCTAAAAAGCCAGAACCTCAAAGGCATCGACGTAATTTTGACACCGGGGCAGATGCCGGGCGACACCAAAACTATCACAGAAGTCGTGGGTGTGCCTGCCTTTAAGGGTCCACGATACGCCGCCGACCTGCCCGTGCTGCTGGACTGTCTGGACACAGTAGAGCTTTCAACTGTTATACCCGCCTGTGATTTACTGCGTGAGAAGCTACAGGCAAAAGCCTTAGCTGAGCTAGAAAAGGTTGAGCAAACCCAGCTTTCGCTACTGAAGAAGCCGGGTCATTTGCAGGTTGGGGAACTCGTTATCGGTAAAGAGTTGCCTATGCGTGTCCTAGCTGAAATCGTTGATGCGCCGCTGCTGGAAACCGCTGAAATCCAGCGCTTAGCCAAACGCTATGTAGCTTCGGGCGCAAACATTATCGACGTGGGAATGCTGGCTGGACAGACAAGACCGCAGGATGCAGAACGCGCGGTCGCCGCAGTTAAATCGGCGGTGAAGGTGCCGGTTAGCATCGACACATTAAACCCTGTTGAAATCAAAGCCGCCGTCAAAGCAGGTGCAGACCTGATACTGAGCGCCGACGCAGGCAACATAGAAGCGCTCGCCGCCTTCGCAAGAGACATCCCAGTCGTGGTTATTCCAAGCAACCAGCGCAGAGGCATCTTTCCTCATAAGCCCGAATTGCGAGTTCGGATGCTTGAGCGGCTGATAAAGCAAGCAAAGCAGTTGGGCTTCAGTAAAGTGATCGGCGACTTAATCTTGGAGCCAACTCACATCGTTAACTCCTACGTTGCTTTTAGAGAATTTAGCTTCAGAAACCCCGAGGTGCCGCTTTTAATAGGCATCGCCAATGTCGTCGAACTCTTTGACGCTGACTCAGTCGGATTAAACGCGCTGCTATCTAGACTATCATCAGAGGTTAACGTAGATATCCTGCTGACTACTGAAAAGACTCCGAAGGTTAAGGGTAGCGTCCGCGAAATGGCAGTCGCCGCCAAGATGATGTATCTGGCTAAGCGCCGGGATTCAGTGCCCAGAGACTTGGGCTTGGATTTACTAGTACTAAAAGACAAAGTTGAACATGAAAGCTCCTACAACATTGGCAAAGCCAAAGTCGTCAGGGCAAAGAAAACATTAACACCAATGAAAATGGATCCTCGCGGTGTTTTCCGTATTTTGGTTGACAGAGACACCCGCGCCTTGGTGGCGCTTTATTATACCTCAAATGAGGCAATGGAACCGTCAGTTGCGGTTCGTGGAGCCGATGCAAATGCGGTTATGGCTGAGATTCTGCATTTGGGGTTGGTTTCGCGGCTTGATCACGCGGCTTATTTGGGTGCGGAGCTTGCGAAGGCTGAGGTGGCGCTCAGGATCGGCAGGGATTACCTTCAGGACGCTGACGTATTCAATGTTTGTTTTTAACATTTTTTTGTTTAAAATGTAAAGACTGATTTATATGGGGTTTTGGCTTCTGATTTTGAGGTTATTTCGCTATTAGCGGTTGTTTTTAGGCTTATTTGTCTGTTGGGGCAGGCAGTTAAGCCATTGGTAAATTTTAAATACGAAATAAGCCTATTGCTACTTTTGAGGTTTATATCGTGGCGAAGACTGCAAAAAAGGCAGCTAAAAAGGCGAAAAAGAAGAAATAAGCCGATATAGCGTTCAGCTATATCCCTACTTTTTCTTTTTTCCATCGAAGAGTCTCAACCGCTTTTCGAATCAAAAGTTGACATAAAAACGCCAACTCCACCGGATTATTCTAAACGAAGCTTTATCTTACTAAACTCAATAAACCTAGAATTGCAAAGGGAGAAATTTAGTTTGGAAAGCAACGCACTAAGTATAGACTTCGCTGGCTTAAACCTGCCAAACCCTACCATGCTGGCTTCCGGCATAATGGGTTACTCCGCGGAGTCGTTTCATCGCATCGCTAAAAGTGGTGCCGGCGCAGTCGTCACGAAATCAGTCGGCTCACAGCCACGCACCGGATACGCAAACCCCACAGTCGTCCAAGCCGAATCAGGCATAATCAACGCCATGGGACTGCCGAATCCAGGTATCGACGTGTTCACAGAGGAAATCAAATTCTCAAAAACAATCCTACGCGTACCCATCATCGTTAGCGTGTTTGGCTACTCAGCTGAGGACTATGCAGCAGTCGCCAAAAAAGCCGCAGATGCAGGCGCAGACGCAGTTGAGTTGAACGTATCCTGCCCCCACGTTAAGCAGACAGGTGCAGAGATAGGTCAGAGCCCCAAACTGCTCGCCGAAATTGTCCAGCAGGTAAAAGCTGCAATCAACAAGCCCCTGATTGTGAAACTATCCCCTAACGTCACCGACATCACGGTGCTGGCGCAGGCAGCGGTGGAAGCAGGCGCAGACGCCCTAACCGCAGTGAACACCCTAAGAGCCATAGCCATCGACGCCGAAACCCAGATGCCGATACTCGCGAACAAGAAAGGCGGCTTATCGGGCGCATGCATGAAACCAGTCGCGCTACGGTGCGTCTATGACATCGCCGACCAATACGAGGTGCCAATAATCGGATGCGGCGGCGTTTCCAATTGGCGCGACGCAGTCGAATTCTTATTAGCCGGCGCAAGCGCAGTGCAGATCGGCACAGCAGTAGCTGACGATATAGAAGTTTTCCAGTCAATAACTAAGGGAGTAGAGAATTACTTGAGAAAGAAAAACGCTCGGAGTGTTAAAGACATTGTTGGACTTGCCCACCGCAAATAATCAGCTACGTACAACGCAGCTTGTCCAGGTACGTACGGAGAGCCCCACAGTTAAAACCTTCATGTTCACCGACCGCTTATGCAGCAAAGCCAAACCCGGCCAGTTCCTTATGCTCTGGATACCGGGCATTGATGAGATACCGCTAAGCATCATGGATACCTCAAACGGCGTCATCTCAGTTACCGTAAAAGCAGTCGGAGATGCAACCCGCCACCTCCACAACCTTGCGCCCGGCGCAACCGTCGGCGTACGCGGCCCATTCGGCAACAGCTTCACTGAGAGCCGAGGCAGAGTACTGCTCGTCGGAGGCGGAACAGGAACCGCGCCGCTGCTATTCCTAGCCAAACAGCTCGCATCCAAAACCGACCGCCTCTCATTTGTCGAGGGCGCAAAAACAGCAAGTGAGCTCCTCTTTGTCAAAGAAGTCGGCGGAATCTGCCAAGAAAAAAACATCATAACCACAACAGAGGACGGCACCGCGGGACTTCAGTGCCTCGTAACTCAGCCGCTTGCAAGCTTGCTGGATAAGGAAAAATTCGACATGATCTACGTCTGCGGCCCAGAAATTATGGTTAAAAGAATCTTTGAGTTGACTGAAGCACGTAAACTCCCAATTGAAGCGAGCCTCGAGAGGCTAATGCGCTGCGGCATAGGCTTGTGCGGTAGCTGCGTTATCGGAAAGTACCGTGTTTGCCGCGACGGGCCAGTGTTCAACGCTGCGCAGCTACGGGAAATGAAGGATGAATTGGGAATATCAAAAATAGGCTTTGATGGCTCCCGAATACCCTTCTAAACTCCTTTCAATTCTTTTTCTTTTATCGTATATTTTTACTAATTTAGAAGTTCAAGGATTACGTTTGGGTCCTATTAGAAACTCAGCAGAAACTATAGAATGGGTCCTAAACCGCTAGATAGGGAGGGGAGGTACTTCTGAGGAGGGTAGGTCTCCGTTGCCGTTGTAGACGCACAAGTTGAACCTAATTGCAGCTATACAATAGGGGCTATAGAAAAGAATCACGCCTGAGCGCTTACTGGCGAAGGCTTTTTTAGGTCTACTCTAGTTTATTTTGGCGGTGAAAAATACGGAAGACGCAGCTATTTGGGTTCCAGCAGATGGAGACACATTCGTCACACAAGACGGCTTCATCATGAACACGTTCGGTTACGAGCATCCCGCGGACAGGGTTTTCGCTTTCCTCAAGTACATTCCAGCCAAGTACAAGGACCTCTTCGACGTAGAGATGCTAACGCGTACATGGAAATTCGGCTCAAAACCGCTCACCAGCCAGTTGTTCCGCGCAGAGAAACTCTACACAGCCAAAAACTACCAGACCTTCATCGAAGCCTTCCGCAAAAGCTTCCCAAACTACCTCTTCTACGACACTACACGCGGCAAAGAACTCATCACAGCCCCACTAGACAAGATCGAGCAGGTGTTTGTACCAAAAGATCGCCTCGTGTGGCTTCAGAACCTAAAAAATCCCGACCCCTTCCAGCAGATGGCGCTTGAAATCATCGACCTCGTCCATAAAGAATCAGGCGTCCCATACGCTGACTTGGGGCTTCATGGCTCAACCGCGCTTGAGATGCATTCGCAGGAAAGCGACATCGACTTCGTAGTTTACGGCACAAGAAATTTCCGAATCGTAGAAGAAACCCTGCAGCGCCTAGTAAATCAAGGCACCCTCAGCTACATCGCGGGTAACCGCATTGAAGCAGCACGCCACTTCGTCGGCAAATACAAGGGCAAAATATGGATGTACAACTCCACCAAGAAACTCGAAGAAATCAAAGGGCAGTACGGCGACTACACTTACCAGCCATTGGCGCCTGTGCGTTTCTGGGCAACAGTCTGCGACGACACTGAAACCATGTATCGCCCAGCAATCTACAAGATCACAGGCTACAAACCCATGGATCCACAGTCAGAGTTGCCGCTTGAGCAGACTCCAGCAATTGTCACCTCGAACATCGGCTGCTACCGAAACGTCGCTCGAGCAGGCTCACAGATCAAAGTAGCAGGCACACTCGAGAAAGCCACCTCCACAAAAAATGGCAGCACATTCTACCAGGCCGTCGTCGGCACAGCCACTTCGGAAGAAGAGTACATATGGCCAACCTAAACCTGCGAGACCGCGACGCAATCCAATCCGCTGAAGGCATCATCTTCAGAGTCTTCGGTTACTCACACCCCAAAGATGCGTATCTCTGCGACGCGGAATACGCCAGCTCAAACATTTTCAACTCAACCGACCCACGCGCGCCACGCGAAGGCAGAAGCGAACTCTACTACAAATTCTACAACGACGAAGGCATGAAACTCGTCGCCAAAAAGTACCCGCAGTACCTTGTCGACCACGAAATGCTGGGTTTGAAACTCGTCGGTGTGCCACAGAACCTTTTTGTGGAAGCACGCCAGCCCCAGCCGAGATTGCAGGAACTGCTAAAAAAGGGCCCAACTGACCAACTGCTCGCAGCCATGATGCGTGTACTAGACATCTCATCAGCCAAATCAGGCGTCAAACAAGAGCGCTTCGGTGTCTTCGGCTCAATGCTCCATGGATTCCACCACCCCAAATACAGCGACATCGACTTCACCATCTACGGTAAAGAAGAAAACCGCAAAATCCGCGAAACCAACAGAGAACTCTACGCTGACCCAGGCAGCGGCCTTAGCAACGAATTCGCGTCCCCGAACGTTATGGATGGCAAACGCTGGCTGTTCCAAAACTTCACCATACCCGACTTCATCTGGCATCAGCGTCGCAAATACATCTACGGCTTATACGATGACCGCAAGCACAGCGGAAGAGTAATCAAAGCAGAATTCGAACCAGTAAAAGACTGGGCTGAGATTAGAAACGAGTACAACCCAAACGCACGCATAATCCAGAAAGGATGGGTGAAGCTAAAAGCCCGCGTAACCGCGGATGACGATGGACCATTCATCCCATCAGTCTACGGCATCGAACCACTCGAAGTGCTAAGCGGCCCAAGAGAAGCCATCGAAACCAAACGGGTGTTTAGCTACATGGAGGAGTTCCGTCAGCAGGTGCAACGCGATGAAACCGTAATCGTTGAAGGCAACCTCGAAGAAGTCAAGTCGCCAGATATCAGCTTCATGCAGGTTACCCTGACTTATTGCCCAAGATACTGGGAACAGGTCCTAAAAGCGCTGCATTAATGCAACAGTACCATGTAATCCTCGGGTTTATTGCCAAGGATCAGACGGTAAATTGTCTTGCCTGTCTTCTTTTCTGTGACTAACTCTGCTTTCCCCTGTGCCTCAATGCGTTCGCCGACTGCAGCTTGCATACAGAACCTACCGCGGAAAGAAACCACTTCGCAAATCGGCGACAAGGCTGGTCCTTCAAGCACTTTTACGTTTCCGATGCCGTAACTGCATGGCGTGAACAGCGCGTCATCCGCATTCTCGACTGTTGCCTGCACCTTGCAGTAGCCTGCATTCTGGTAGGTCACATCGCCGTATTGTTCAGCAGTTTCATTCCAGTCTTTAAGGAAGCGGATAAAGTAGTCAGTGTTCATAAACATTCCCTGAAACGCCTTGCGATTCTCCACTGCTTGGAAGTCTTCGAAGCTCATGTGTGTGTCTTTTACTCGGAAGTCATAGAGAGTTTTAAGCTCGGCTTTGGTGTAGGCTTTAAATCCTGAACCCTTGGTTTCGCGAAGTTTCTGTAATGCAGCGTACGCTTTGCGGCTGTTCTCAACACCGTAAACCAGTGGGTCAATGTCTGAGGTGTCCGTGGTTAAGCCTGTCATGATGGAGCCGGAGATTCCGATTGCATTCCAGGGTATGCCTGCTTTTTCCTTTAGCCTAACTGCGAGTTGGTAGGCTTTTTCTTCTAGTGGGCTTCGGGTTTTAGCGTCTCGCAGCTGCGCAAGCTTCTCGCTGGGTTGATAAAGCTGTGCAATCTGCTCAGTTGGGACTTCACAGAGTGTCTCCCCAAAAACAGGGTCGTAAACAATCAAATCCGGCTGGTTGTCTTTTAGGTACTGGAATCGTTCGCCTAAACTGTACACTTTTCCATAGGTGGTATTGTTGCCTTTCCGTGTACCCACGGCTGAGGGAATGAATCGTGGGAAAGCAATTAGCTTGTCTTCTGGGTGCACTGTGCCTTTAACGTCGAAAACCACGTTGCTAAACGTGTGGATTAAGTCCCCTTCGCGCGCGCGAATCACGGTTGTATCCTTCTTCATTTGTTTGTAATTTTTTACATAACGTTAATAAGTGTTTTTTTGAACCGTAATAGAACGGTGCATCAATTTGAGCAGCAACTGCAACCCTAAAGCCCAGCATATCCAGAGATGTTTACAGCTAGCGATCATTCTCGAAGTTAGCGCAGACAAACCAGGCAACGTAAACTTGGTAGTAGACTTCGAGGGTACACGTGTTGAGCACTTTTTAGCATCTTCAGTTGCTGCAGGACCATCATTCTATGAAGCTGCACGCAGAGGCATCGAAATCGCCGAGGGAAAACGCGAACTCGGTGAAGCAGGCTTAGGCGATCTCATAAAGTGGGGAATAAAAGACATCGACGAGTGGCAGCATGGGGGAAATACCCTGCTTGGCACGATCATGCTTTTCGCTCCGTTGGCGGTTGCAGCTGGCATGACCCCGACAGACGAGAAATACAGCATGGACTACGCTGTTCTGCGTAGCAACATGGATGCAGTCATAAAAGCCTCAACAGCAGAGGATTCAGTCGCAGTGTATGAGGCAATCGACATCGCTAAACCCAGCGGACTTAACGGCGCACCAGACTTAAGCGTGAAAGCCAAAGACAGCAAACAGCGCTTAATCAAAGAAAACGTTACCTTAGCGCAGGTTTTTAAAATCGCATCAGGCTATGATGACATCTGCAGCGAATGGACCAAGAACTTCCCAATCACATTCGACTTAGCATATCCCTACCTGCAAAACGAGCTTAAACACAAAGACCTCAACAGCTCCATCGTTAACAGTTTCCTTAAAGTCCTCGCCACTCATCCAGACACGTTTATCAGCCGCAAAGTTGGAGCGGAAAAAGCCCAAGAAGTCTCTGAGGTTGCTAAAGAAATTTTGGAGCTGGGCGGAACAGAATCACAAAAAGGCAAAGACGCCCTAATCGCCTTTGATAAGAAGCTGCGAAAAGCAGGCAACGATTATAACCCGGGAACAACCGCAGACATTACAGCGGCAGCATTGGCCTTAACTACACTGAGCGGCTACCGACCATAGACACGGTTTTTGTCTTAGCGCCTTAATATAAGAGTGATAGGCGCTCTCTAGAAAATAGCAAAAGACCAGCCTTTTCCCTACTTAGTAAACAAACCGCAAACGATAAAAAAAGAAGAAAGAAAACGGTTTTACTCTTCTTCTTCTGGTAACCCGATCTTGCGCAGGTAATCCTTCGCATATCTCGGATTATACCCTAAGAGTTCTTTGCTGCGTAGCAGACGCCGCTCAAGACGATCCAGCGCAACTTTGAACGTGGGCTCGATACCCCAGCCTTCGCTGGCGGCAAAGAAGTTACCTCGTGTAGTTCTAAATTGCAGGCGACAATGCACCATCGGGGTTCCACGCATGCTTGTTCCACGGTGGCTCTTCATGTATACGAAAAGTGTGCCCAGTTGGAAGGCTTCTTGGAAGCGACGCACGAACCCATCAAATTCCTGCATCATGAACTGCTGCTGATCAGGTGACACATCTACATCTTTTATTCCGAACTGTACCGTCAATCTGCGCTCAGGAGTCTCAAGCTGGCTAATGGGCTCCAAAAAGTCAAGCTTGGTAACTACCCCTACAAGTCTATCGCCATCTAAAACGCACAGGCAAGAAATATCATGATTATGCATCAATGCTTCACAGTCACGCAGAATCTTTTTCGGTTCAACGGTGATTACAGGCGAATTCATAATACCCTTTGCCGCCAACGCAAGCGAATTAAGCTGTTCTCCAGCAACATCTTGATTGCCCATGCGCACAGGCGGATAATAGATGCTCTCTAAGATGTCCTGTATGCTGACTAAACCAACAAGCTTCCCCTTATCCATAACCGGCACATGAGAGATACCAAATTCACGCATCAAACCCATGACTGCGCCCACGCTGCGATTAGCCTCAACAGTATGAGGCGCACGAGTCATTATCGACTGCACCGGATTACTGCCCCATTCACCGCTGACTACAGAATGGATAACTGCTTCGTCAGTGATAAAACCAACGATACGGCCTTTATCCATAACTGGAAGCTGGCGAACACCGCTGTTGATCATCAACTTTGCAATGCGACTCAGCGAATCACCCAAGGAAACCTCGGGGGCAACAGTCATTAGACTCTTCACCTTTGTGCGGGTCAAGTCTAGTCGAGTTCGAAGTACAGACCGCCGACTGATCATCCCCACATATCTGCCCTTATCATCGAGGACAGCCAACACCGGAGGCAACCCCTTCTTGAAGCCCTCCAAGCACCTTGAGGCAGCATCATTCTCTAGAACGGTATTAAACTGTTGAGAATATACTTCCTTTGCAGTAGCTGACATAGTCATAAAATTCACAAAAAACAATAAGTGCCGCTGGAATTTAAACGTTAAACGCACCTACCTCAACCGCTCAGCCGAGCAAATGCTTAAATCGCCATAACAGATATGACATTTAACAGGAAGAGGCAATTTAAAGCGGTTCTCAAGCAAGAAATGGTCTGTTAAAAAATGAGTAATTGTTCTATGGCGACCGTAATAAAAGTCCTCGTTTAGGAAGCAAAAAATACAGAAAAGAACCGCATATTGTAGATAAAACTAGAACAATTCATCCTTACGGTTTAAATAAAGCGCAAAAGACAAGTACTTATTGAGGCTTAATCCTCAATTTAGTTTTTAAATTTTAAGCAAAAAATGTTTTTCTCATCCGCTTCTTTCAAGAAGGGAAGTCTTAACTATGGTTCTAAAACAGAATGCATTCGTCGATGAACTACGGGTTGAATGGAAAAAACTCTGGAATGAACGCTTAAACGACAAAGTTAGAGCAGAAGGCATAGCAGTTGACGATTACAGTTCATTATTCATTGACAAAGGCACAATAATTCATGCAACACGGGATTTCAAAGTGCTCAATTTTAAAGAAATCCTAAAGCAGCACGAAGTCCAAGACGCTGAACGGTACATACAACCCAATCCAACTGTGGGCGGATGGAACAAATTTGTTAAAGATAACATAACAAAGCAGTCACCAAGAAAGAAACATGCGGCAGATGAGCTTCCAGTTAAAGAAAAAAAAGAAAAGACCCAACTGAGGAAGAGCGGCCGCGGCTGGCTGCATATGTAAACGCAGATTTTTTAGAGGAGACTTTCACTTGGTTAACTATAGAGATAGACTGGACATTATAGCGGATATCTTAAACGTCGTCAGCAGAGAAGCAAAAAAGACACAGATAATGTATCAAGCTAACTTAAGCTATAAAGTCCTACAACGCTACCTAACTGAAATCATTGATGCAGCCCTAATTACCTTCCAAGATGCCAACCAAATATACTTGCTAACCGGCAAAGGCCACCAGTACCTTAATGCCTACAAGGAATACGCCAGATGCAGCAAAAGCATGGAAAAACGCCTAACCGACTTTACTACGAAAAGAAAAGTACTAGAAAATCTCTGCCCAGCCAAGCCCTCGGAGTTGCAGTACGCAAAATAGAGGCATACGCTTGATCAGAACCCAAATATCAATCTGTGCTCTATTAGCCCTTGTTTTATGTGCGTTAGCTGCTTTTCCCTTGACAGAAGGTCAAGTTGCAGGATCAATTGTCAACCAAGCACAAAAAACGTTTGCGACCAGTGTCCAAGCAGTTGCACAAGCACAATCAGCGGGAGCAAACGTAGACGCTTTAATGACAACGCTAAGTGAAGCGGCTGGTTTACTTTCAAAAGCGCAGTTAGCATACTCTGCAGGTAACTACAGCATAGCGAACAATTACGCAAATCAATGCATGAGCAAACTAAGCGGCCTTAATAATGAAGCGTCGGCACTTCAGAAAAAAGCAGATGACCAGAAAAACCAGTCATCTTTCTATACAACACTAACGCTGATGGTTTCCGCAGCTCTTCTGGTTTCTGGAGTTTTAACGTGGTCAGTTTTAAGCAAGCAGGAGCGAAGCGTCAATGGGGTTAAGCAGATATAGAAATATCATTCTAGTCGTCACAGCATCGCTTGCTTTGTTGGTTGCATCTCCCTCGATTCAGCAACTGCTAGTTTATCCCCAGAGTGAAAATTTAACTGAGTTCTGGATGTTAGGCCCAAACCATGACACAACGTACCCTTCAAACGTTACCTCAGACCAAACATTTAGGATATACCTAGGCGTAACAAATCATCTAGAGTTAGCAGCTTACTATAATGTTGAAATAAAATTTCGCAACCAAACGCAGTCTTCACCTGACAGCTTCAACAAAACCAGCAGCGACTTATCAGCTTTAACCAGCATAGCTATAGCGGCTGCGAAAAACTCGACATCAGAGGTGCCGCTAGAAATATCATTCCAGTACCACACTGATAACCAAACAGACACACTATACATGGAAACCGTTACAGTAAACGGGTTTGCCCAAGACGCAAGCAATACAACTATAATGTGGGACGAAGCAAAAGGCGGCTTCTTAGGCAATCTAGTTTTCGAACTTTATATTAACAATAGCACAACTAACTCTTTACAGTATCACCAGCGCTACTTGAGCCTCTGGTTTAAAATGATCCCGTAACTTAATGGCGGATACAGAATTTTTTGGAGGTTAACCTTTGGTTCTCAAATCTAACGTTATCTTGGCGGTCGGTGCACACCCAGATGACATCGAGTTAGGCTGCGGAGGAACAATCAGTGCAGCTTCAAAACTCGGAAAAAGGGTAATAGCAGTCTTCATGTCCAAAGGCGAACATACAGGTAACCCCGAAGTGCGCCCTAAGGAATCTGTCGAAGCGCTCTCGCTGTTAGGCGTTAAAGAGGTTTACTTCGGAGACTTTCCAGATACCGAAATCTCGTGCTCACGTCAAGCCATAGACTTCTTAGAAGCATTTTACGTCGCAAACAGACCCGAAACTGTGCTCACACACACAGTCAACGACATCCACCAAGATCACCGCCAAGTCGGATGGATCTCAATGTCAGCCTTCCGCAACGCACCGCAGGTCCTAGCGTTCGAAACACCCAGAGTTACAGCGCAGTTTTCCCCAACATACTTCGTAGACATCACAAACTGCGTTAGCGACAAGTGGACAGCGCTCAAATGCCACTTCTCGCAGAAAACCAAACGCTACATCACCTACGAGTCAATGGTTAATTTGGCATCTTTCAGGGGAAGCCAGGTTAGTCTCCCAGCGGCGGAAGCTTTCGAAGTTGTGCGCTATGTTGAACGAAGCTCTCAGTAATTGGCGATCAATCAATGATTGTTGCTGGTCATCAACCCAACTATTTGCCCTGGTTGGGCTTCTTTGATAAGGTCCGCAGGTCAGATGTCTTCATAATAGAGGATAATGTGCAGTTTGAGCGGCAGGGCTTCACAAACAGAAACAGGATTTTAACCGCTGACGGTATAAGATGGCTAACTGTACCGATTGAACACGCGAAAAAATCTATTCTTATAAGCGAAGTACACATAGCGAACGAGGGCGAACCAAGCTGGGGCCGCAAACACTGGTTAACACTTAAGCATAGCTACTGCAAAACCCCCTACTGGAACATTTACGCAGACTTCTTTAAGGAAACCTACGAGCGCGAATGGGAACTACTTATTGATTTAAACATGCACCTCATAAAGGGTATCATGGATTTCCTATTAATCAAAAAGCCCCTGGTTATGTCATCATCGCTCGCTGCAAGTGGCCGAAAAACCGAGTTAATAATTGCCCAATGCAAAGAACTCGGCGCTGACGTGCAGTTGGCGGGTAACGGCTGCAAGGAATACATTGAGCAGAACCTCTTTGAGAAGCAAGGCATCAAGCTTGTCTTCCAAGACTTCGTTCACCCAGTTTACCCACAGGCTAGAAGCATGTTTGCCCCCAACCTCTCTGTAGTGGATTACCTCTTTTGCGTTGGCCCAAAATCCTGGTAACAAAAAATTTGGAGCTTGAAAATTTGATTTTAGGTTCTTACCCATTTTTCAGTGACGAAAGCATAGAATCAATAGCTGCTGACGTTAAAACTATGTTGAGGAGCGGGAGATTAACAGATGGTCCCTACGCTCAGGAATTCGAAGGGAAATTCGCGGAGTACAACCAGATCAAACATGCGGTTGCTGTCAGTTCAGGCTCATCAGCGCTAGATGTTGCTTTAGCTTACTATAGACTTGAAGGCGCAGAAGTCATTGTTCCCACAAACACATTCATTTCAGATCCGAACGCGGTTCTTTTAGCCGGCGGAAAACTTGTCTTTGCAGATATGAATCCGGATACTTTAGGCATTGACGTTGAAGATGTCAAGCGGAAGGTTTCACCGAGAACCAAAGGCGTCATAGTGGTACATATTGCGGGGCTGGTTTGTTCACAAATTCAGGAGCTAAAGGAGTTCTGCAACGAGAAGGGGATTTTTCTGCTTGAAGACTGCGCCCACGCGCATGGTGCAAGCTTAGATGGCAAAAAAGCGGGAACCTTCGGCGACGTCGGCTGCTTCTCTTTCTACCCCACTAAAGTGATGACTGCCTGCGAAGGCGGCATGGTGATAACTAACAACGATGAGCTCGCGGAAGAAGCGAAATGCCTCAGAACCTGCGGTCAAAACTCCGAGCGGGCTATGGTTACGCTTGGTCATAACTGGCGAATGAGCGAGTTATCTGCTATCGTCGGGAAAAATCAGCTTGAACACCTCGACGAATTCATAGATAACCGCAACCGCATAGCTAGGCAGTACGAAGAGATGTTATCAGACGTTTCGGATGTTACTCTTTTTAAGGCTGCACCGAACTTCCGCCATAGCTACTACAAGTACCCATTAAAGCTTGCAGAGGGAATTGACCGCTTTAAGGTAGCTGCATTAATGAAGGACAAATTCGAGGTGGAAACCGGTCATGTTTACTATCCGCCTTGCCATTTGCATCCATACTACTTGGAGCATTACAGGGCAAAAGACGGCGATTTAGTTAATGCAGAGCGGGTACTCAGGCAGGTGTTATGCTTGCCGATGCATGCTGCGCTAACTGACGAAAACGTAAAATATGTTGTCAAGTCGCTGGTTTCATCTTTAAAGGCGGTTACTTCTGCGCCATAAATGCGTGGATTTTTATGCGGAAAGAAATAGACTCCCCTAATTTGGTTTCAGCTATAGATCGTTTTCCAGTGCGTATATTCGAGTTTGACCGATTTAAATTCGGTAAACAGAAATATTATCAAGTAAAAGACGAAAAAGCAGGCGGGGAAATGCTCTGCTTAGACATAGCCTGTGGCGCGAAACCCTTCCCCGAAGCAAACGTACTCTGCGACCTAAATGTTGAACCCGTGCCTGACCGAAGCATGAAGCAACTTGTCACATGCGGCAAACCGTTTGTGCTATGCAGCTGCTATGCGTTACCTTTTAAAAATCAAGTATTCGACTTCGTAACAAGCTACTACCTCATCGAGCACTTAGATGATCCGTGGACGCTGGTTAGGGAGTTGAAGCGTGTTTCAAAGCACGGTTACATCCAGAGTCCATCTTGGTTGAACGAGTTGCTCTATGGCGAGAAAGTTCATAACTGGACAGTTCATAAGAACCGCGATCATCTGTATGTGAAACCGATCAAAACAGGTTTGCCGCCTATTCGCTTCGGATTCATCTTCCATAGGCTTTACCGACTGCAAATGTGGCGGATTCTACATGCGATTCTCGACGAGAAACTTCACCTCTTTACAGTAAAATACGACTTTTAAAAGGTAACAAGCTATGCCGAGTCTGATACGTTCTTCTAAACCCGTGTTTCCTCAAGAAGACATAAAATGTATACTTCAAGATATTGCGGAGGTTCTGGACAATGGGCAGTTTCGTTTCGCAAAAAACGTTAAAGCCTTCGAGGATTTAGTCGCTAAATACTTGGATGTTAAGGCGGCGGTAGCATTTGATTCGGATTCAAGTGCATATGAGTCTGCAATGCGTTACTTCGGCGTAGAAAGCAGAGAGGTTGTCGTCTGCACTAACAGTTTCATTTCTGTTCCAAACAGCGTAGCTGCAGTTGGCGCTAAACCAGTCTTCGCAGACATACGCGCTGAGTCGCTTTCCATGGATCCAGAGAGCCTCAAACAGAACATTACACCCCAAACTGCGGGGGTAATAGTAACCCACATTTCGGGTTTCCCAAACCCAGACATAAAAAGTATTCAGACAATCTGCAGAGAAAACAGTTTATTCCTAATAGAGGATGCAACGCATGCGATCGGAGCCACCATCAACGGCCAGAAGGTCGGTGGCTTCGGAGACGCAGCGGTATACGCTTTTACTCCAACTAAGGTCATCACCACAGGCGAAGGCGGAATGTTAGTTTCAAACAACGCTGAGTTACGCGAGTTCGCTAAGAGGTTCAGCTTTTACGGTTCAGGAGTAGGCAAAACAAACTTTGTTGATTTAAGCAGGCATATGGTTCTTCCGGAGCTTTCAGCGATTCTCGGCATCTACCAGTTGCGGCGGTTAGACGAATTCATCGCTAGACGTAACGAAATTGCAGAGCAGTACAATGCGGCGCTTGATTCACCCGGCGCTTTTTCAACGGTTAAGTCACCTGTAGGTTCTCGTAGCAGCTACTACAAGTACCCATTGATCCTAGATGCTAAACTCGATAAAGCAGCATTTACCAAGAGGCTCATCGACGACTTCGGAGTAGAAACAGGTAACATATTCTATCCTCCATGCCATATGCAGGGCATCTACAGAAAGCTTGGTGCATGCACATATAGCAGTTTATCTGTAGCTGAAGAGGTTTTAGCTCGCACGATTACGCTGCCGATGCATGTGGGCTTAAGCGACAGAGATGTAGCCTTCGTGGTAGAGAGTGTTAAGGCGGCTGCATAGTAAGCTATAATTTGCATGTTTTTCTAGAACAATTATTTTTTGTTTAAGATGTTTCATCCTTATGGCTTTAAGAGCTTTATTTTCCTAAAGTTACTCTTGAGCGCCTGTAAGTTTTTTGAGGATATTTTTTATGATCGAACAGTTGAACTCCAGTATATCTGTGATTATCGCGACCTTAAATGAAGAAGAAGGGATAGGACCCACAATAGACGAGATGCAACGCGTCCTAAAGAATCCCTACTTAGTTGTTGTTGACGGTAACAGCGTTGATAGGACAATAGAGATAGCTAAGAATATGGGTGCCGACGTTCAGCTGCAGGAAGGCAAAGGCAAAGGAGACGCTATGTTCCAAGGTCTACGGAACCTCGGATCAAGAGTGCCCTACGTCGTCTTCACCGATGCTGATTATACTTACCCAGCCGAGTATGTCCCACAAATGGTTGAAATTTTGGAGCAGAACCCCAAAGTCGGCATGGTCATTGGAGACCGCTTCAAAGGCAAATATAACGCTTCAAAAACCTTCACTAACCCATTCTATGTGGGAAACCGGTTGCTTGCATTAGCACAGTTAATTATGAATGGCGTAAATTTGGATGATCCCCTGTCTGGTTTACGTGTGGTACGCAGTGAAGCTCTAGACGGTTGGAGACCGAAAAGCAAAGGCTTTGATGTAGAAGCCGAGATGAATTCTTTGGTTGAACGCAGAGGCTACCGTATCGTTGAGATTCCTATTGACTATCGTAGTCGGATGGGTGAAAAGAAGCTTAAACTTCGTCACGGCTTAGGGATTATTCGGCGTATCTTCGCTGAAGGCTTCGCCATCTAACCCTTTTTCTTCCTTAGATATTCCTCGCATTGGCTGCATCTTTTTTTGAGGAGAGTGTTAACGCTAAATGTCATTTGATTCAAAGTTTAGAATAGGCATTGTTGGACTCGGCAAAATGGGCATAATGCACGCATGCCTGCTTAGCACTCTTAAAAATGTGGAGGTTGCATCATTATGCGACAAAAACAGGTTAATTCGAGCCTTCGCTAAGCAGTCTTTCAGTGATACAGTCATAACCAGCGACTTAGCGGAATTCAACGACCTTAACTTAGACGCAGTATATGTGTTAACTCCTATTCCTAGTCATTACTCAATAATTAAGCAGATATATGAGGAAAAAATTGCCAGTAACGTTTTCGTCGAAAAAACGCTTACATCCAGTTTCAGCCATTCTGAGAAGCTGGTTGCGCTGTCTAAACAAGCTGGCGGCGTGAACATGGTTGGCTACATGAAGCGGTTCGGAGTTACCTTCAATTATGTTAAGTCACTGTTAGATCAGCAGATTCTCGGCGATGTAAAATCCTTTAATGCTTTTGCTTTCTCCTCTGACTTCGCCGATGTTCCAAATGGGTCAAAACTTTCAACTGCACGTGGAGGCGTGCTGGACGATTTAGGGTCACATGTTGTGGATTTAGCGGTTTGGCTATTCGACGACTTGAAAACTACAGCTGCAACAGTGAACTCTAGGATTGCTTCGAACTCTGAGGACGATGTTAGCTTCCATGTTGAAAGCTCTGATGGGATTTCAGGTAGTTTTGATGTATCTTGGCGCAGGAAGGAGTACCGTATGCCAGAGTTCGGTATAACAGTATATGGTTCTAAAGGGGCGTTAACTGCCAGTGACGATGTGGTTAAGCTTGATCTGAACGGTTCAGGGCCAAAGTATTGGTATCGACCCGATATGAATGATAACGTCGGTTACTTGCTAGGTGGACCCGAGTACTATCGTGAAGACATACATTTTTTGGAATGTATCGCAGCTGGGTCTCGGACAAATTCTGATTTCTTAGGGACTTTAAAAGTAGATTTTTTGCTGGATCAGGTTAGGAGACTCTGTGGATGAGTAAGCAACTGCGGCTTCTTGTTGGTGATAATCCCTTTCATGGAATCAGCCATCTTTCTCAGGGGCGGGCGCGTGCAAGGCTAACTGATGAAGACATCAGTGGTTATGCTGCTAATTTGGTTAAGCTCAGTTTGGAGAACGGCGCTGGTGGCTTCATGTTCTCGGTTGATGAAACCACCCTCTCGATATTACGAGAGCTCAACGGCGTTTACAGTGGCGAGGTATCTTTGTATGCGATTGCACCATACGCTTACGAGTATGTGAGGAAATCTACGCAGACTGGCGGCGTAAATGGTTTAGTTACAGGTTTTACGAAGCAGATGGTTTTTTCTTCCTCTAACCTGAAAGTGCTTGCCGCTAATGCGGGCGGTATACTGCGGTTTGATCTCTCTGCTCTGCTGAAAGCGTATGTAACTTACGAGTTATCGCGGATTAATGCGGTTAAGGCTGCAAATATGCATCTTGAAACGTTTATGCTTCATGAGATTATAACGGATATGGCGTTAGCGCTTAACCTAAAGAAGCTTTGCCAAAGCTACATCGCATTTCTAGAGAGTAAGCGTGTGCGTCCAGGATTTGAAACACGCAACTTCCCCTACCTCGTCGATAAGTTTAGCGAATGGGGGATCGACTTTAGTAAACTGACATTGA
>Ga0123335_1004023_pt1 | contig 19596 bp, 19 predicted proteins | sample BiotimSIPDNA_2_FD_89707 | JGI IMG/M metagenome (GOLD analysis project Ga0123335, IMG submission 89707) | Anaerobic biogas reactor microbial communites from Washington, USA - Biogas_R2 time_0 SIP DNA | ecosystem: Engineered > Bioreactor > Anaerobic > Unclassified | place: Washington, USA...
GATTGGGATGGTCACAACCTCTGGTATGAAGCGGAAGTCTACGATGAGGCAACCGCTGAGAAAATCCGCAAAGGCCTAATCCAGCACGTTAGCGTCGGCGCAGACTACGAAGCTGTCGATCTTGTCGACGGCAAAGTCCCGCATGGCTTACACAATGCCGAGTTAAGCCTTGTAGCAGTACCAGGTATTCCCGAAACTAACGTGCAGGTTATAGAAAAACCTACTCAATTAGAAGGCAGATTAACTTGGGCACAAAAAATAATCGATGTCCTTCGCAAATAAGTTCTAGTCTGTTTTATGGAAGTATTTAAATTTACCAAAGTGTTTTTGCTGATAACCTCATGCGTTTGTACCCTGCTTGCGGGCATTCGGCATTAGCGCCATGGGTTATTTTGCCAGTAGTTTGCTGGGCGTATAAGCAGTAGATGTGATCGATATGAGCGAAGATAATGAAAAATCAGTTGTTCGCGGCCTAAGAGATGTTGCCGCTGCGGAAACAAAAATCAGCTATGTAGACCCCGCGGGCTTTCTCTACTACTTAGGATATAACATCGATGACCTTGTAGGAAGCACGATGTACACCGAAATAGCCTATTTACTTATCCATAAGAAACTACCCAACAAACAGGAGCTAACAGAGTTTTCAAATCAACTTTTCCATGAAATGTACCTCCCCAAAGAGATTGTGCAAAGCATACAAGCAACCCCCGAAAGTGCCCCACCCATGGCGGTTTTACGCACAGAAGTCTCTCATCTTGGCGAATTTGATCCTGACGAAGGTGACTTTTCGCAGGCTGCAAACTTGCGCAGAGCCACACGATTGATCGCTCGGGTTCCCATGATAGTTGCAACTCTGCATAGAACCCGTCAAAACCTGCCCATTCCAAAACCAAAAAAAGAATATGCCTTCTCAAAAAACTTCCTCTATATGTTCAAGGGAGTTGTGCCTGATGAGAAGGAAGCAAGTGTTATACATCGGTTTATGATTCTTCATGCAGATCACGGCTTTAATGCCTCCACTTTTGCAGCACGTGTCACAGCCAGCACCAACTCAGACATGTATTCAGCTGTAACCTCGGCGATTGGAACGCTTAAAGGTCCCCTACATGGTGGGGCAAGCGAAAAAGTGATGGATATGCTAGATGAGATAAACTTGGAAGAAGAAGTGGAAGAATACATCCAGGGCTTGTTGGATGAAAAGAAAAAGATTATGGGTTTTGGACACCGCGTATATAAGGCGCAAGATCCCAGAACCAAACACCTACGAGGCATAGTGGAGGACTACTGTCATCGTGAGCGTTCACAGGGATTGTATAATAGATGTATGAAGATTGAACAGCTGGTCTATCAGAGAAAGCAGATTTATCCAAATGTTGATTTCTATGCCGCCGTGGCCATGGATGCATTAGGAGTCCCCAAGGACTTTTATCCGTTGTTCTTTGCTTCCGCCAGAGTTTCTGGATGGGTTGCTCATGTGATAGAACAGTATGAAGATGCAGTGCTCCTACGTCCTAAGGGCGAATATATTGGTGATTTTAATAGACCCTTTGTCCCCATAGAAAAACGCTAAGCATATTTTGACTGCTGGGTTCAAATCCCAACAGCCCACCACCAGTGTCCCTCTTAGTAAGCTGCCGCCTGTTACCGCGGCCTCTTATCATTTTAAGATTCTACCCACAGAGGCTATTCCAGCGTACATACATCCAACCTCGTCTTTACTAAACACAACCGCAACACTTCTCAGCAAAACAACCCCCACGATCGTTACTGTTTCCACAACATGGATAATTCAGAGGGAAGGCTCATTAGAAGAAGAAAAAATCGTCATTATCCTAAAAAACATGGGTTTTTTCTTTCAAAGACTTGAACGCTAAACCAACATTTCCTAAGCCACTAAAGCATGAGTATAAAACATGAGCGCATTCACTCGGCAAGCTATTTTTCCAACGCCTCTAAGTACCCAACTTAGACCTATGTTACTGCTATTTCAGTTGAGCGAATATGCCAAATGCCGCGCCTTGCGGATCCCTCAGGACAGCTGCTCGACCAAACCCTGGAACATCGGTAGGTGGTAGCAGCACCTTACCTCCGAGTTGCTTTGCCATTTTCACTGTTGCATCCACATCGTTGACGCTAAAATAGGCAATCCAGTGTGATGCTGGACCACCTGATGGCCAAGCTGAACCGTCTACTCTTGGAGCCACTAATCCAGCAATTGGTTGATTGTTGTCCATCAACATAGGATAAGGACCTGGCGTCACAGTGAGTCCAGTGATTTTCTGGTAGAAATCTTTGGCTCCTTCAACATCGGTGGTCATAAGCTCATGAAAAACAAACCCGTTTAGATTCTTAGCCATTTCTGATCACCTATTTTCTTTTCGATCCTACTCTTTAACCTTATGAAACACTAAATCTGCAAACAAGAACTAATGGTATCCAACAAATTCAATACAATGGACAGAAGGAATGGTCTAGCTGCCAATTGCCTGCTTAAATTATCCATTTAGGCTCTCAAACCATTAATCCATAGTTACGACTTGTTTCACAATTTAGTTATACAGTAAGAAACGATTCGCCCGCAGCATAGTTAAACTTAATATTCTTTTACACCGGTTATTGTTTTCCGTGACTTAAAATGGGTAAACTACCTGATTACTTAGGCGTTAAATCGTATGGTGTAAAAATGGGCGTTATTTTGGCGGGAGATGACATCACCGAGGAAGTTTTTAAAGCTGTCAAACAATGCGACGCCGATGGCTTAATCGATGACAACGACATTTTATGCGTGAAAGAGTCAGTAGTTGCAAGAGCACAAAACAACTACGTAACCAAAGAAGAAATAGCAAAAGAAGTAAGAGAAAAACTAAACCTAACCGAATCAGGCCATCTTGGAATAATCTTTCCAATAGCGAGCCGTAACAGGTTTGTTCCCATACTGGAAGCATTAGCAAAAGCCGTTCCAAAAGGTAGTGTCACGATCCAATTTTCTTATCCGAGAGATTGCGTTGGAAACCAAATAGCCCCTGAAGGACTAGATGAACAACTAAATCTAAACAAAGAAGAGATACCATATGATGCATCAGAAACCGTAGTTTTTTACCATCCTGAAACAGGAGTCAACTATTTGGATCTCTACGCTAAAATAGTGAATACAGAAGGCGGCAAACCCAACATCTTTCTATCAAACAACCCCTACAAAATATTAGATCACAATGTTGATGGCGTAATAGTCTCGTGCATTCATGAAAGCGATAAAGTGCTTGAGAAAATAAAGAAGAAATTTGATAACGCTATAAGCCTAAAAGACATATGTAACGACAACAAGAAAAGCGCTTGGTCTGAATGGGGCCTATTAGGAACTAACATGTATTCTGATAAAGAAATAAAATTGGCTCCCAGGGAAGCAGTTGAGATTGCCGCGAAAATCCAGTCGAAAGTTCTGGAGGGTTTAGGTAAAAAGGTTGAGGTTATCGTGTATGGGGATGGAGCTTATATGGATCCAAGCACAAAAATTTACGAGTTAGCAGATCCAGTATGCTCGTTTGGCTGTACTGACGGCTTGTTGATTAGAAGAGTTGGCGTTAAATACAAGTATTTAGTTGGGAAACTTTGTTCTCAAGGCAAGCTAAGAGCTGAAATTGAGAAAACTATTGAGTATGAAAAAGAAAAATCGTATAAAATCGATGACATGTGCATGGAAGGCACAACCCCTAGAAGAATGCAAGACATAGCAGCAAGCTTGGCTGACTTGATAAGCGGTTCAGCTGATGCTGGAACACCACTAGTCGTCGTGAAAGACCTTCTGAAATAGCCATAAGAATGGGTGAGTATTTACTCCCCTTTACTTTTTCAATGTTTCAATAAACCGCTTTTATATTCACCGTTAATTTCAAAAAAAGACTGCTTAGTAATAGAATAGTCCAAAGGACGTAGAGTGAGTACCCGTGGCGTGGATTACGCGCAGATTAAGGGTAGATAAAGTGGCGCACAAAATTTTATCCCTTTTCAGCTAGTACACTTATTTTTTGTTTAGCTTTTTTAGTATAGAGCTTTTTTCTAGATTTTTTTGGTTTTTAAATAAACTTATTTTAGAATTTGCAGTTATTTGTAAAATCCGGTTTTCGATTTCTTGCTGGATATTCTTGATGGCTTCTGGGTTGTCAGTTGACCCTTCTACAATTATAATCTGATTGCCTTCTGATATTTTCTTTGCTGTATCATTTAGTTTGAGTATTGCGACAAAGGCAGGTATATCCACTTTAAGTTCAGCTGCAGAAAGAAATAAGCCCTACCCAACCTATCTTTGAGCTATGCAGTACCGCGACTTAGGCAAAACGCGATTGAAAGTAAGCGTTCTTGGAATAGGGGTTGAATACCTAAAAGACGCTTCAGCATATGAAGCTAAAGAGGTTTTTACTTTAGCGCTTAAGGAAGGCGTGAACTATTTTGACCTGGTCTGGACCTACCCAAACATCGTTGAAGGCTTAAAGAAGGCGATGAGCGACACCGGCAAACAGCCTATCCTCGCCTTTCATCTGGGTTCCTGCCTAAGAGACGGCCGCTATAAACGAAGCCGCAGCCCCACCGAATGCGAAGAGTACCTCAAAGAACTGCTCGAAACTTTAGGCTTAACTTCTGCGCCGATAGTAAACATACACTATGCCTCAAACCTTGGCATTTGGCAGGAGCTGAACCGCAAAGGCATCGTTGCACTCGCAGGGAAGCTTAAAGCAGAAGGAATAGCCAAAGCCGTGGGACTTAGCACCCATGATCCTGAGGTAATCATGATGGCAGCTAAATCTGGACTTGTTGATTGTGTTATGCATCAGGTTAACGTGGCAAACCACTTTTATGCTCCAAGGGACGAAGCACTGCTTCTATGCAAGGCTTTGGGTGTGGGTGTGGTGGCGATGAAGCCGCTTGTTGGGGGCGAACTGCTTAAAGCTGGACGTAAAGTAAAGCTCGCCAATTACAAGACTGGCTGGAAAAGCATGATGGTTAATGTTCCCGAAAACTCTAATCCCTATAGACTACTTAATTATGCACTCTGCCAGTCGGGCGTATGCACTGCCATTACCGGAGTATCCTCCACTGCGGAGCTGACTCAAAACCTGCGCCTCTTTGAGGCATCGGAAGCTGAGAAGGAATACAGCGGGTTAATCGAATGCATTAAAGCCAGCGAATAAACCTCCAAAAACCTGCCCCTGACTCAGCCATTTTTCCGGAAGATAAAAGCCCGCCCCCTCTTACCAGCGACGCTAAGCAACCCGCTTTTTCTGTAGCAGTAAGTAATCTGCCGTGCCACCCTAAGAGGAATCTTTGCTTGCTGTGCCAACTCGCTGTTCGTGAAGTCACGGCTTAGACTATCTGGCAGAAGCATCAAAAAATCATTTTTGCTCTCAAAAAGAATCCTACGGTTGACGCCAAGCAGACGCCTCTCTTTGATGCTGACGCCTCTTCTTCTCCAGCTTCCCTTACCATCAGCGCACCTCACTTCCTCCTCATCCACAAACAGGACCTCCATAGAAAAGTTGCTTGACCCAATAATCCCGGGAACCATAACTAACTCCCTGAAGACATCATGTAGGACGCCTTTTCTGGGGGATTTGCGCTTGTAGAGCACTGTATTGTCTTTTGCGGTGCAGGTTATTATTCTATTTTCAGGCAGCGGATAGACTAGTCGCACCTGATGGGTTTTTGTGAGTGTTTTAAGCTTGTCTTTTATAGCGGAGAAATTTTTGGTTTGGATTTCAATGGCCATTTGCCCTCTTAGGATGTCTATTATGTAGTTGTTTAGTGGTTCTTCGAATTTGTCGCCGGGGATTGAGTAGTAGGTTTTGATTTCTTGGTGGAGTGAGTATTCGGTCATCGGTTTTCTGTGGTTGCTCTGCTGTTAATAAGCTTAATCGTGGCTTGGCTGGGGTGGTTGGGCGATAGCTGTAACCGAATGCTTTATGAGTAAATCTTTACTATATTTTGGTAAATATTAGGTGTCTGAAATGGGCTCCCTCTCAAAAGACGAAACAACCGTATGGCTGGACTTCCAGAAAGGCAAAACAACCAGCACAATCGCCCAAGAACACCCCGCATGGACACCCGCCTACGTCTCCAGAGTCCTCAACCGCGCCCGAGAAAAAATCGCTAAAAACCTCAAAGAACACGCCAACAGCCACCGTCTCGACATCGAAACACTGCTTGACTACAAAGGAATACTGATTGGCTTCGACTACCAAACCAGCACACAAGTTTACATAGTCTACACTGAAAAGCTCGGGGTAATAATCTGGTACAAGCATGAATCCTACGCGGGAAAACTCTGCCCGCAGTGCCCCAAAGAAAAAGAATGTCAAGAAACCCTCGACGCAATCATCTCCGAATACAACCTATCACTTAGACCTGACGAAAAAGAGCAACCGCTAACCCAGCAGGCAATCACAGTATTCAACAAACTAGCAGCAAAAGAGTCACCCCGATACAAACGAAGCGGAGGTGACTAATCTGGATAAAAATACCGAAAAAGTCATACGGCCGCCAGTAGAGCAAATCACAAGCGGCACCATATTCAAGCCTGCAAAAGCGTACCTATACAAAATGCAGCTGCAAAACATACTTGCGTTTCTACTCGTCTGGGCTTCCGTTCTACTCTGCTTCATAGCAGCGGCATACATAGCTCAAGCAGACGCCGCAAGCCTCAGCGCCGCACAGATAATAAACGATTACTTCTGGACCGTTAACCTCTGGACCATAGGCTTAAACTTCATCTGGCTAGTACCCGCTTTAGCTTTAACCCCGGTTTACTTTAACAGCTTAGAGTACTCCGTGAAAGCAGAAAGCGGTAGCAGCATGCCCGAAGTCTACTCCAAACAGGGCATAATCACAGTAACTCGAAGACACATACCGTTTAGGACAATAACAAACATCTCAAGCAAAGCAGGCCCCTTCGACAGACTGTTCAAAATCGGCACAGTCGACATCGAAACCGCTGGAAACTCAAATCCTCAAAAAGGCCCAGAAACCGCTCTGCACGGTTTAGTGTTCTACGAGGAAGTCCGCGACTTCATACTACGAGAACTACGACGCTTCAAGGAACCCTACGTCGTCGGAACAGAAGGTGCCTATAGATCAACGCATATCGCCAAAACAGCTGATGAAGATGGAGAAATGCTTGCCACCCTAAAAGAGATACGGGATCTACTAAAAGCCAAGTAAAACACCCCCGTTTTTTCTTTAGTATGCCCATATTAGAGAGGCAAAGGCTTTTTTACTTACTTTGCAGCTGGCCAATATTTCTGTAACCCTTTTTTTGTTGCCCTAAGCATAAAAACCAGCTCCTTAACATCCTCCGGCAACTGCGCATCCTGCCAGCAGCGTTCAGCATCCACTGAACCACCTGACGCCTCAACAGCTTTCAAGGCATACAGCGCCGCCCCCAACGAATGATCAGCCATATGCGCAGTCGCAACCGCCTGCCCAACAGAACGCGCCACAGCAACTGCGACAGCATCAGTCTGATCTCGCGCAGCAGTATGTGCATCCACAGATGCTTTTTGTGCTTGCCCAACAGTGGCTTTCCCCTGTCGCCAGTCCTCGCCAACCCTTAACGCATATAGAAGCCGATCGTCGGTTTTCTTTCCAAAGAGCGGTAACACGTGCTTTGAGCACTTAATTGCCCACTGCATTAACTGGTAATGCTGCTCTTTTTTTAGCAATCCACCGCGATGTTCGGCAACAATACGTTTGTCCCGCATTCTACTCAGCTACTGCATATGTTTTTTGTTTGTTGCATTTTTTGTTTTTGCTTATGCCGCGTCCGACGACTTCGATGCCGAAGCATTTTATCTGCTGGGAAGTTGAGCAGTCTATGCAGTGCTTTGCAGATGTCTTATCCATATACTTCACTGATTAAACCAGATTATACCGTACCCTAAGGCTTTTTCGGATTAAAATTATGGGTGAGTCTATTCCTACTCAAGGGTTGCAAACCGATGAAGCTTTTGGCTCCTTGCAGTTCAGGAATACATCCTATCACAGGCGCTCTTCACCCCAAGGTCATACATAAAGCAGCAGTATTAAAGGTTCACCGCCCAAAATACCCCTTACATGCGCTTAATCGCTTATTGGCCCTTTATAATAAGGGGACGGGGGTGATGCTCTGAGGTAGCACCCGAGCAAATTAGGTTTATTTTACGAAGTCATCAAATGTCCAGAAGTGCTCTTCTTCCTGCTTCACGATCTCCTCAAACATCAGCCGAGTGGTTGTGTCGCCGCGTTTAAGCGCTTCAGCGATGATTTCACGATAAAGCAGAATAGCCGTGCTTTCAAGGGCATGATCAAGTCTTAACATGTCAAGCAGTGTTTCGCCGACAACAGGCAGCGGTTCAGGATTAGTTACGGCTTCCCCCTCAAGAAGGTAGATGCGTTCGCTGATCAATTCCAGATGCTTCATTTCAGCCATGAATATATCTTTGAGAATTTTACTCACTATCTGTGCTGTGTTGGTGTCCTGCACTGCCTCAAGAGGAGTCTTACGCATACGCAACTCCAGAAGAGCAGCTTTCTCATGCTGGTTAGTGTACTGGACAATACCAGCGATTTCAGCCGCCACCGCCTTGTTCAGCAAGGCAAAGTAGTCATCAGTGAAGATTTTTCGCCACTCAGGCATAGGCACCTTATACGGATGCTCTGACTCGTCTTGGAAGGCAGCGTACTCTTGGAATTTGAAGAGGTGCTCCTCTTCGTCGCCATAGATTTTCTCAAAGAGTTCACGTGTTTCCCAGTCGCCTAGTTCTGCGGCTTTGTTGATGATAGTTCGGTATAGGCTCAGGGCTTCTTCTTCGGCTTGGACGCCGAGTTTTGCGAATTCGCTGATGCTGTTGCCGATTACCGGCTGCTTGGATTTGGTGGTTGCTTCTCCGCCAAGGTAGTAGATGCGTTCCATGATCTTGGCGGCATGCTTCATCTCAGCGATAGATAAATCCTGCAGTACCTTGCCTACAACGTCATAGACTGTTTTGTCAAGCAGTATATTCTCCGGGATCTCTCGGCCCTTTAGTTTCTCCATTTTTGCATGTTGAAGAATGTACTGAATTGATACTTGGATTTCTCTCGCAACCGCTTGGTTTAGCAAGTCCGTATATTCGGCTGTTAGCTTGATGACCATAAAACAAATACTCCTATTATAATAAGGAAAATATTTCTGTCATATAAGAATTCTTATAATTTGAAAAAAGTAAAAACGACGCGAGCGAACGCCTTTATAGTGGTCTACCGCAGTTTCGGCAGTAAGCTGCGTCGGGGCTGTTTTCTGTGCCACAAGCTAAGCAACGTTTTGCCACGGCGGTGCCTGTTTGGTATGGCGGAACAAACGGCGCTGGCGCAGCTGGTAGTGGCTGAAGTTTTCGGTAGCCCATCGCTGCGAATATCCATCCGATCCAGACTATGATGCTGCCGATGCCTGCGATGTTTAGTATGGTGCCGATTAGGTAGAGTAGACCTGCGGTTCTAAAGTTGTCTACTCCCGATTTTTCTGCGAGTCTGTCGAAGGAGCGTTTGTAGAGTAATGAGCAGTAGATTGAAATTACGAAGCCTATTATGCCTGCTACTGCGTAAACGCCGAGTAAGCTGAAAACGGCGGAGGGTGTTGATGTTGGGTTGGGGCCTATGGCAATGCTGCCGGACCAGATGAACAGTGGCGCGAAGACCAGTACCGCGATGACTACGGCGGTTACGATTTGTATAATTAGTGCTCTTCTGAGGTTGCTAAAGATTGAGCGTTCACTGTAGTACTGTGAGAGGCGGTGCATAGCTACCAAGAACAGTATGTAGCCTACTAAGGATAAGACGCCTGCTGTAATTGCGATACCAATTACCACAAAGAAGACACCTCCTGCAAAAAACGGCGCAGGTGTTATGCCTGATTGGATGCTGGCGAATAATTGGCTGAATAATGCCGCATAGAACGATATTAAAACGATTCCCATGACAACTGGGACTATGATGTTGATGATGCTGGCTATGAAGCCCAAGTTTTTACCTGATTCAAGCGACAAATAGAATCTGCCTCTATTTGGTATTGATTGGGCACTGTGGATAAGCTTTTCGCAAAGTCACGACAACAGCTGCTGTGTGGGGATTGACTGCATGGTTTGAGACGTTTTAGGTTGCTTGATAAGCCTCTTTGTGGCATACCACGCTACTATAATGCAGACTACCGCTAAAGCAAAAAACGCTACTTCAAACACAAGCACGTTAGCTGATGCGAAAGGTACAAGGAAATCAATCAAACCCATCGGCAGCGCAATAGCAAACAGCGCCTTTTTACGGTATATGACTGCCATAACGCAGAGGTAGCCCCAAGCTACATGTACCAGAAGCGACGAGATGCGCTCTAGAACGCCGATGCCTACTAAACCGAGTGCTTCAACGTCGGATGCAAACAGGCTCGGTGCATTGGTACTTAGCTGTTCATATAGCGTAGTTGCCAGTGAGCTTCCGCCTGAGAGAATAGCATAATATGCGATTAAGTTTACAAGCGAGAGTGCACTCAGAAAACCCACATTTTCCCAAAAACCCAAACCTGAACCGAAAGCTTCCGCGTCACGCCTATCCAAACTGCCGCGTTTAAACGCCAGATACGCAACGAGGTAAGCGAATCCCACCTCAAAAACAACCGTTTGCACGCCATAGTATAATCCTAATGCTGCTTCACCCGAACCAATAACCAGCCCGATCGTGGGTAACTGGAGGGCGTATTTGGCTGCGATTGCCCCGCCGTAAGCGATCAGCGTGTACAGCCAGATCATTCCGTGGAAGCGATGTTTCCTGTACCAGTAAACCATCAGCAAAGAGCATAATGTTATCACGATGACTGGCTGCAGGATGAAGATGGGGTTAATGTTTTGCATGGTTAGCGTTATCCCGTATGTGGCTTAATAATTTATTGCAGTTTCCGTGGCTCTACAAGATACACTCTGGTTTTAGATTATAGATATATTATTAGAGATTAAATACCCTGATTTATATTTCAAATCATTCAATTTTAAATGGGCTGGGAAAGATTTTAATTCTGCATATTTTGCATTGGAAATAGGAGGAGTACGTTGATTACAGAGGACAGCGCGTTATTTGTTTGCCCAAAATGCGGTAAATCCACTCTATCAATCCATAGGAAGACCTACGAAAAAACCGTGATATTCTTCTGCACCAGCTGCCACCTTAGCGCAACCTATGTGCCATCCAAAGAGGCCTACTTGGATGCAATGCTATCTTGGCGCGAATTCACTTCGAAGTATCAGCACACAATAAACCAAAAGCAAGAATTGACCCGCTCTGAAGACGGCGTTACCTTACTGCACTGAGTAGTGTTTTGGGATAATTTTAAAAAAGTTGGCGTTCAATACCTACTTCACTGATCGCTACAATGTTAACCTCCGCCATGAAACGCTTAACTTTACCGTTTTCTGCTCCAAAAAGCAGCGCTGCTGATATAGAAACAGCCGCCGTCTTCGCGTTCGCGGAGTTAAACCGAAATCGAGGTGGAGGTTTATTCAGTCGGCAACCGCAGGAGACGCTTAGGTTCATAGCTAAAGTCGGTTACCCCCTCTGGGTTATCCCACGAAACGGTTCAGCGCTGATTTTCGACGGATTCGAGCTTCACAGCAACACGGTAGCCTACGGTGAAGCACCATCAGCATCCACGTTTTTAGGTAACCTCCAGACTTATCAGGCGCCCAGAGAGAACTATGTAGCATTCCTTCGTGACTACAGCAACCACTTCCAGCAACCGCCTAGAAACCTTCAATTCACATTTAGAGGACTAATCAATAACCGTGACTTCATGGACGAATTCAGCTTTTACCGCAAAGAAACAACAGAAATCGAGCCAAACATGGCCCTGCTTATGCCCACACTCGAGGAGCAAGCAATCAGTCAAACATTAAGTGAACTTGACAAACTCTTAGCCTTCTATGGAGAGGACGAATCTAAACTCCAAGAGTGCCTAAAACAGGTCAAGAAATTAACCAGCCAATACGTAACCGAAATAGACTATGAAGCCACCGCGGCAAAGGAGGAAGACGACGCAAAAATCAGAGCCCAACAGGAATTCATCAACCCCCAGATAGCCAAGCTACAGAAAGAGTACAACCGTAAAATGAAGGAAACCGCCGCAAGCTTCGATCGGGAACTCGAAGATAACCAGAAACTGCAGAATAAAACTGAAAAATTTATCGTCTCAGTCGAATCCGACCTAAAGGAATATATTAAGAGCGCTAAAGCCGCCGGCAAGAAAGGACACGAAGTCTACGAGAAACGCTGGAAAGAAAAAATCAAGCAAACGGAAAAGGAACTTTCTGGTCTGCGAAAGGAATTGAAAAAAATCGAGAATACCGCAAACAAGCTGGCTAAGCAGAAAGCAGCTGCCCTATCCAACCTCACGTTTGAGCATGATGCCGAAGTAAAGTTAGCGCGTGAACCAATCGCCCAGCTTGAAGCAGCTCGGGACGAAAAAGTTTTTGCGTACAAGCAGGAGAGCAACCGGCTAATCGCATGTGAGAAACCAATAGTTGAGGGTATCGATAGGAGTATGCAGATCAGAGGGGGTCTTATTGCAGGTTTTGCCGGGTTAGGCATCAGTGACCCCCAGTTTAAGGCGCCGCTTCTGCTGTACATACCCTTCTATACAGTATGCTATGAATCCGGATTGGCGAGGCGTTACCTGTTTATTTCACCATCGAGCTTGGGATACTTTGATTTATCCGCCAAGTTGAAAGGTGCCCTCGGCGGCTCCAAAATCAGCGGTTTACTCGTGCCAAGATACCAAAGCTTAGCGGCGGTGATTTCTAAAGCTCAAGAGTACATACAGGTTAACAGCGTATTCGAGGCGCAAATTTGGGGTTTAGGTGAAAAAAATAACTTGCTGCATAACAGCGGATTCCGGGGAAGCGCCAAAGCGGAGTTGACTGCACTTAGGCAGCTTGGTTGGCTCTCAGAGGACGAAGTATACGAATTAAGCCGTTTACTTACCTTTTAGCTCTGCTTAACTCAATAGTTCAATAAGCTTATTTGTAGCTGCCATAACAGTTACTAGATGCATATCACTTCTGAGTTTTAGATAGTCTTAATTGTGGTAGTTTATGGCTGACGAAAAGGACGTTATTCTTAAGGTCAAAGATTTGGGCGTTAAACTGCAGAACCAGATTCTGCTTGATAACATCAGCTTTAACGTTAGAAAAGGCACAACAGTCGCCATCCTTGGCCCTAACGGCGCAGGCAAAACGGTTCTGTTACGGGCGCTTCTTAATCGGCTTCCCCATACTGGAGAAATTGAGTGGACAGAGAAGGTGAAGCTTGGCTACGTCCCGCAGTACGTGGCGGTTTCTGATGTTCCGATGACTGTTAAAGAGTTCCTCTCGATTGAAGGCTGCACTAATCCAGAGACCGCTTTAGCTCAGGTAAGGCTCACCGATAAGAGCCTTCTAGATAAACGGCTCGGCGTGCTCTCCGGCGGGCAATTGCGGCGTGTCTTAATCGCTTGGGCTCTAAACGATAACCCCAACGTGTTGCTGCTCGACGAGCCCACAACAGGCGTAGACATGGATAGCGAGGAACCCATCTACCTCATGCTAAACGACATCAAAAAAAACCAGAAGATCACGATACTGCTGATCACTCATAACATACATATCGTAGAGGAATACACCGATGACTTGCTGGCGATAAACAAATGCGTTACTTACTGCGGCCCCTCAGCGGAAATCGCTAAACCCGAAATACAGCGTCAAATCTACGGTGAACCAATGTGCGTTGAAACAGCAAGAGGCGAAGCGTAATGTCAGAAGTAATAATCTACAGTGTAATAACTGCCGTATTTGTCGGGGTATCAGCGGGTTACCTTGGTTCCTTGATGGTTCTTGAAAAGATGGCGCTCGTAGGAGATGCCCTCTCACATGTTGCACTGCCTGGTTTAGCCATAGGGATACTGCTGAATTTCGATCCGCTTGTCGGCGCATTTGCTTTTCTCTTTGCGTCTGCAGTGATAATTTGGCATCTTCAGCGAGTAACGAAAATCTCCTTTGAAGCTCTGGTTGGTGCAATGTTTACTTTAGCGTTAGCTATAGGTATCCTACTTTTGGGCGACAACCTTGACGCGTTAGAAGAAGCCCTGTTTGGAGATATAACACAAATCAGCCTGCTCCACGTGGTGGCAGGCGTAGCCATCTCCATCGCAGCGGTGTTTTTAACGAGACTAATCTACAAGAAACTCGTTTTAGCGATGGTCTCCGAGGACTTAGCTATCTCAAAGGGCATCAGCGTAGCAAAAACCAACCTACTATACCTCTTCCTGGTTTCATTGGTTGTTGCTGTAGGCATACAGATTGTTGGCACATTACTCGTGGGTTTTCTAGTTATCGTTCCCGCGATAGCTGCAAAAAACATTAGTAGAAACATGACTCAATACGCCGCTTTGAGCGCCGTTTTCGGTTTAGCCTCAGCGGTCTCGGGGGTTCTACTAGCAAGCTATCTAGAGCAGCCTCCTGGTCCAATAGTAGTTGTATGCGGCATAGTAGTCTTCGCTGTGTCGGTACTGATTAATTGGAGAAAGAAAACAACACTATAGGCGAACCAATTGAAGAAATATACTGGAAAAACATCGACCGCAATCATCCCCTACCCAGACAACAAGATACTGCTCATAAAACGCAACACCCGCCCCTTCGTGGGATTCTGGGCGCTGCCCGGCGGTAGAATGGACCCTGGCGAATCTATAGAGCAAACCGTAATTCGTGAAGTTAAAGAAGAAACTGGACTTGACGCAAAAATCGTTGGGGTAGTCGGCGAATACATAGAGAAGGGCGTCCGGGAAGAAATCGAATACGAGTATTACCCTACATGCTTTGTTATGCAGCCAGTCGGTGGCGAACTGAAAAAGCAGGACAGTGAAATCCAGGAAATGCAGCTCTTCAGCTTAGCCAAGTTGCCTCTGCCTTTGGCTTTTGAGCATGAAAAAATGATAGAGGATTATGTTTCACACCTCAAAAACGGCGTGAAACCCTAAAAATTGGAAATTTTTAGTTGCCCGTTTTTACGGAGTTTTACTTTTTGGCGGCGGCGGAATCGGTAGGATCATACCCTTGTTGAGGTTGTCCTGCTCGTTTAGTATCAAAGATATAGCTTTGCCCTCTGGAACGATTATCTTCGTGTTGTTCTGTAGTGAGTTGGCGATTGTATCTAGCTGCTTGAAGGTTATGGCTGAATCCTTGAAGTAGGTTGTTAAGGCTTCGTTGCGTAGCTTTGTTGCTTCCGCGTCACCCTCCGCGATGGCGATGGTTGCGGTTTTCTGGCCCTCCGCCTGCAGGATAGCTGCCTGCTTCATGCCTTCTGCGCGCTGTATCGCCGCGTTCTTTTCGCCGCTGGCCAGTGTTGCCTGTGCAATGGCGGTTTTTTCTGCTGCTTGGCGTTCGTTGTCTGCTTTAAGCACTGATTCCATGCTGCTCATCAGTCCGCGTGGGGGCTCGAGGTCTTTGATTTCTGCTCGGACGATTTCTATGCCCCAGTCTCTGGTTTGCTCGTCGAGGGCTTCTTTTAGTTTAGCGTTGATGGTGGGTCTTGATGTGTTTGCGACAGCCATATCCATGCCGCCGATGATGTCTCGGAGTACGGTGCGTGCGAGTGTGTCGATCTGTGACTCATAGTTGTTGACGAAGTACTGTGACGCCTTTACCGCTGATTCTTCGGGTTTAACTCGGTAGAAGACCACTGCGTCTACTGCCATGAAGACTTTGTCTCTGGTGATGACGTCTTGGCGCTGTACCGGCGTCATGCGTTCGGTGATGTTTACTTTAATGATGCGGTCCACGAATGGAACCAGCAAGGTTATGCCTGCCTGTACGAATCTTTGGTATTTGCCCAATCGCTCGACTAAGCCGCGTTCAGTTGGTCTAACAATGCGCAGCGAGGATAGAACTGCATATATGATCACTATTACGGGAACTACTATTGCTATTAATTGTATTATATCGACCATTTTGCTCTCTCCCTTTAAATGCCTTTTAATTTATTGTTTTTGTGTTTTCCTATTGATATAAAGGCAGATTTAAAATTTGTTGTAATAAAGATGTCAGTTCGCTAAAACAGGCAGAAAGCAGGCTTATTTAGATGAATTTCTCGGTTTGTGTCCGCTCAAGTGATACCTTAGATAAACACCTTGCCTACGTTTGTATTCTAACATCGTTTGCAATATGTTGCTTTGAAAGTGGCTAAGTCCTGTCGCGTGATCTCGTGTACTATTGCCTTAGAGACTTGACTTGCTAAGTTGTTCTATTATAGGCTACTAATCGCTTTTTTGCAACTCTGTTAAGTCAAAATGTATAGACTTTTTAAAAATTATACACCTTACATTCGGTAATTGCAAAATTTTATAAGTGGATGGTTTTAAACTAAGCTTTCAGGCAATAACTACGGCATTTGCTAATTTAATCAACTTTTGCTCTAGCTCTTGCCCAACTAGGAGAAAAAAGAATGGAAAAAAATAGAAAATTATCGACAATTATTCTACTGACCCTCTTAGCAGTCTCTTTGATAGCTGTAGCGTCAATGACTTCAGTTCAAGCACTCGACATCCCTACATACTTAAAAATACACGTTGAACCCGACCCAGTCGGCATCGGACAAGCAGCCTATATCAGTGCTTTCATGACTAAACCCACCGCTTCATCAGGTATGGGTAGCACCGGTGACATGTACACGGGCATAACTATACAAATCACCGACCCAGACGGAAAAGTAACCACAATGGGTCCATACACTGCTGACTCAACAGGCGGTGTAGGCGGATTATCATTCACACCCGACAAGCTAGGCAACTATACACTCAAAGCATTCTACCCCGGACAGAACCTAACAAAAAGCGCATCGTCATTTTTCGGCCCAGGAATTGACTACTCACACGTACGTGAGTTGCCATCAGAAAGCGAACCTGAAATACTAACAGTGCAAGAAGAACAGATACCTCAATTCCAATCAGCACCTCTCCCAACTGAGTACTGGTCTAGACCAATCAATGCACAAAACTACGGTTGGGGTGATTTAGGCGGCAGCTGGTACGGCTTAGGTGTACCCGCATTTGCAACCACTGGTATGTATGATGCAACCGGCAACTTTAACCCATACAGTAAAGCACCAAACACAGCACACATTGCGTGGGTCAAACCCACAGCGTTCGGCGGCCAGGTCGGCGGACCAATTCCCTCTGACCAAGAAAGCCAATTCACCTCAAGCTCAATTTTAATCAACTACTTCGAACCCATCATCCTTGACGGTGTAATCTACTACGGAGAAATGGCTGGTATAAACAGCCAGGTGGTAAGCTGGAAAGCAGTAGACCTGCGTACTGGCGAAACGCTATGGGAAACTGCACCTGGAATAACCGCTAACGCATCGACAGTCTCATTTGAGAAACTCAGAATGGGCCAGAACCTAAAGTTCCACTCAATGCAGGAGTACGGAACCACATCCTTCCTCTACAGTATCGTAGGCGGAGGCATGTTCGGCGGCGCAGCAACCTACCGACTCTATGAGCCATCAACAGGAGCATACATGGGAGTCATATACAACGTAACAACGGACAGCGCTTACATAATGGACACAGACCCAACACATGAGAACGTTGGAACACTATTCGGTTACTTCACAAGCGGCGGCAACCTCAGCTGCTGGAACTCCACACTCTGCATGGGTGGCGGAACATTAGCTTCTGAAATCCTGAGACCATCTACCGTACTAAACTTTACTAAAGGTATTCAGTGGACAGTTAAGCTTCCAAATACGCTCGCAGGAAACACAATCTCGCTAAGTATTGCTGCAAGAACCCCCGATGTTATACTACTACGGCAAGCACCCAACCTAGTAACACAGACCTCTGCGGGATACTCTATTGATTGCGGAATCGACGCGCATACAGGCGCAATCCTTTGGGGACCAAGAAACCAGACGCTGCCACTGTACGGCGACATGAGTTTACTTAACGCAAAACAGGGCGTCTACATCCTACACAACAAAGACACACACGAACTATACGGCTACTCACTAAACACAGGCGACAAATTATGGGGCCCAACCAAACTCCCTGGAACAGCACTTAGCACCCTCACAGTCGCAGGCGACATAGCATACGGCAACGCATACGTGTGGGACTTCGGAGGCTACGTAAGCGCCGTAAACATCAATACCGGAGTAATCAACTGGACATATGTTCCAAGAAGCGCAGGTTACAATACACCATACGGCATATACCCAATCTGGGTCTTCGGCTCACAGAGTATCGCAGACGGCAAACTGTTCCTCTCAGAATCACACATGTATAACCCGCCGCTGTTCCCAGGAGCACAACGCTTAGCACTTAACTGCACCGACGGATCACTTGTCTGGAGTATAAACAGCTTCAGCGGCAGATGCCCCGGAGCAGTCGCAGACGGATACCTAGTAGAGTGGAACGGCTACGACAACCAGATCTATACATTCGGCAAGGGACAAACAGCCATCACAGCATCAATACAAAACGATGTACTTAGCGAAGGCAACACTGTTCTCATAAAAGGCATGGTCACCGACAATTCGCCTGGAACAAAAGACGCTGATAGAACGGCACGCTTCCCAGATGGAGTCCCAGCAGTCTCAGACGAAAGCATGTCTCCATTCATGGAGTACGTCTACATGCAGCAGGCTAAGCCTACCAACACCACAGGCGTCCTAGTCACTTTAGCAGTCATCGACTCAAACAACAATTACCACCAGATCGGAACCATAACAACAGACGCAGCCGGCTACTACAGCTTCCCATGGACACCCGACATCACTGGAGCATACACCGTCATCGCCCAATTCGGCGGCAGCGAATCATACTGGCCATCAACAACACAGACCAGCTTCATCGTAAACTCTGCATCCGCAACCGCAACCCCGCAACCAACCACAACACCATCTATGACTGACTCGTACTTTCTACCCTCCATCATCGGCATTGCACTGCTAATCGTCGTATGCTTCGCAGTGACGATTCTACTGCTAAGAAAACGTCCATAAAAAGCAAAACCTGAAGGAAACATCTTCCTTCCCCTTTTTATTTAAGGCTACCTGGATTTTAAGATTGGCGACCCGGTGGATTAGCCCACAAATGAGGTTAAGCCTTTAACTAAGAAGTTAATGAGCTCTAAACAACGAAGTTAAAGCGAGCAAGTTCTTTAAACAAAGATACAATTAGTGTCTTACATAGTAAAATGCTCTTCCATGCAGTGAGATTCATAGTCTTGTCGACTACTGTACTCCTGATTATCTCTTTTGCATTTGAATTTGCCTTCCACAGTCATTTCAGGTTCTGGTATACTCCTTTTAGACTCCAAAAAATTCACCTCCCCGAAAACTGCAATTAGTTGACTAATCTCAGCTCGAAGGGCGGCTACTTCTCCCTCGATACTTCTGACTTTTTCAGGCATCTGCAGGTACTCAATCACCGCATCTTTCTGAGTATGCTCTAATTCGCCGGGTCCCCAGCTGTGGTCGATTTTGCGTTTGTCGGTGCGCACGGCGAAGTAGCGGCCA
>Ga0123335_1004026_pt1 | contig 19580 bp, 15 predicted proteins | sample BiotimSIPDNA_2_FD_89707 | JGI IMG/M metagenome (GOLD analysis project Ga0123335, IMG submission 89707) | Anaerobic biogas reactor microbial communites from Washington, USA - Biogas_R2 time_0 SIP DNA | ecosystem: Engineered > Bioreactor > Anaerobic > Unclassified | place: Washington, USA...
ACCATCCAGCTCTCATACTCCGGCTTTCCCCCGAGCCCTGCGGGATTCGGCCAGAACAGGTTAGGACCGTTGGACGACCGGTCGCATGTGGCTACGAGCACGTTGTTGTTGGCTCCGGACTGAATGTATGCCGCGGCGGTTTTGATCGAGACGGTGGAGGTGGCGCACGCCTGGGCCACGCGGGGACCGCTGATACTCGGGTTGCCCATCAGCATGGCGAAATTGGGAGCATCAAAAAACCAGTTCTTCTGGGGAATGGTCGCGCCGAAAACGATGCCGTCGAAAATGTCAGGCGAAATTCCGCGTATTTCAAAGAACCGTTTGGCAGTGGCAGCAGCCAGGTCAACGGCATTCTGATTCTGGAACGATCCCTGCCATGCGCAGAAGGGTGAGCTCCAGTATCCTTTATAAGGAACATATACATTGTTGAACATTTCCAGCTCCTTTCGAAAAATTTCCGCGACTCTCTCGATTAAGATCTTTCCCTTGAGGATTTTTGGGTAACGCAGATGGAAATGCGAAGCTCTTCGGGGCTTTGGTTCCGGTCATACATCTTGTGCAAACACGAATAATATCTTCTTCCATCACAATTGCATCATTGTCTGAGACCGTCACTGCATGACCGCTTCCCAATATTCGAGGCAGTTCTATAACACACTGCCGGTCCTGAAAAAGTCACGCTGGTAAACATGGGGAATTAATCCAATGGCGACTATCCGGGGGGAGGATTCGCCTCCTTGTGGCCTGCCCCTTACCCGCTCTTCAACTCAATTCCGAAATCTGAAAAACCGCGCGGATAACTGGTCGCAGATACGCAGGTTGAAATCAGATTTCGCGGTCTAGCATAGGAGAGACCGAGAATCGTAGTCAAGCACGAAATGCCGCACTCTGGAACTATATTTTGTTAGATGAAACCAAAAATGGTTGACACCCAAATGGACATATTGATAACGTAAAACCCGGTTTCAGACAATGATACAGGTTAGGTTTTCGGTTTCATCTGGTTTTAATAAAATGTAGGAAAAGAATCGATTCTCGAGAGACTCTGACGCTGCGGAACGCAGATACGAGCCGGATCTCCAGCGGCGCTGCCGGCCCGGAACTCGGGGACAATGCAAGGCAGGGGGTCTCTTCAAGTAGCCCGCAGATGTCGATGTGTTGGACATCGCGCTGAACCCTCGTGATCCGCAGGAAATCACCAAAGCGGTTTTAATGCCCTCGACGCGAAAGCGCCCCAAGTGTTTTCACACGGCCAGAGACGCTCAACATGACTGAGATGGGAGAAGACGTATGGGAAAGATTTCTTCGTTAGACGCATTCTTTAGACCGAGAAGTGTGGCCATAGTCGGAGCGTCCTCTGATCCCAAGAAAGTGGGGAATACTGCGCTCAAGAATCTTGTGTCCATGGGATACAAGGGGAAGGTTTTCCCGATCAACCCGCGCGAGGAATCCATTCTCGGGTTCCGCTGCTACAAGAACATGCTCGAAATCCCCGAACCGGTCGATCTATGCGTCCTGCTGGTCTCGGCGGAACTCACGATGAAAGTGGCTGATGAACTGGTTCAGAGAAAACGGCAGCATGATGATGTGACCGCGGCTGTGTGCATGTCGGCGGGATTTGGAGAGCTGGGCACGCCCGAAGGGAAGCAGCGGGAACATGATCTTGTCAAGACTCTGAGGTCGGCCTCTATCAGGCTTATCGGCCCCAACTGCGTCGGGGTTTTCGATGCGTACAGCGGATTCAACACGAACTTCGATATCGGGACCTATCCGCAGGGCGGAGTGAGCATCCTCACCCAGAGCGGCGCCTTTGCCAATTCCTTTCTGTTCTGGGCCGAGAGACTGCGCCTGATCGGCGTCAGCAAATTCGCTTCGATCGGCAACATGGCGGACGTAACCATGGGTGAACTGCTGAACTATCTCAAAGACGACGAATCGACGCGCGTGGTCGCCCTTTACATGGAAGGGTTTTCCAACCCAAGGGAGTTCTTCGAAATTGCCCGCGAAGTAACCAGGGTAAAGCCCGTTGTCGTCATGAAAACCGGAAAGAGCGAGGTCGGTTCGAAGGCGGCGTTGTCCCACACTGGTTCCGTTGCCGGATCCGATGCGATCTACGAAGGGGCTTTCAAGCAGGCGGGCATCATCCGCGCCAGGACCATACTGGAGTTCTACGATACCGTGAGAGCTTTCGCCAAGCAGCCGGTGCCCCAGGGAAACCGAGTGTCCATTCTCACCCACATGGGTGGGCCCGGGACGATCTGCATCGACGAGATCTCCGCGACAAACGAACTCGAGCTGGCTAAGCTGTCGCCCGAAACTGAGAAGGCGCTCAGGAGCATCTGCGCTCCAATGGCGAATATCGGACATCCGGACGGATATGTCGATTTGACAGCGGCTCATTATGAGAAGCTTCACAACCAGGTCCTGCAGATCCTTTTCCAGGATAAGAACATTGATATGGTACTGCAGATCCTGGCACCCAGCGCATTCCTCGATCAGAAGCTTCTCGTAAAGGAAGTAGGCGAAGCCTGCCGGGAGAAACAGCCAGGAAAGACATTCCTGAACGCGGTGACCTTTGGAGAGTTTGCACGCGATGTCAGGCAGGGTCTCGAGGATGCCGGCATGCCTACCTACGAATACACCGATATGCTCGCCAGGGTTGCCGGAAACATGGCAAATTATGCCGCCTACCGCAAGACCCGTTCCGCGGAGGTTGCGGCGGCGAAATACCAGCCGGCTTCGACGAGCCGGTCCGCAGAAATCATCTCGAATGCGGTGAAGAAAGGACGAGTCAGTCTTCTTGAACCGGAGGCATACGAAGTATGCAACGAATACGGAATCAAAGTGCCTCCTTTCCGGGTCATGGAGTCAGTAGAGGGTGCCATTGCCGCAGCTGCGGAAATCGGATACCCCGTAGCGTTGAAAGTGGTTTCCGAAGAGATCCTGCACAAGACGGATGCCGGCGGTGTGATGCTCGGAATAACTTCGGACAGCGCTCTCAGGGCATCGTATGATCAGCTCGCCGCGAACATAAAGAAAGCTGCTCCCGGGCTCACCACCATCAAAGTGATGGTCCAGAAGATGATGCCTTCAAATACCGAGCTGGTGCTGGGCGCGCTCAGGGATAAGTCCTTCGGCCCGGTAGTTATGTTCGGAATGGGCGGCATTTATGTGGAGGCGCTCAAAATGGTCGGGTTCCGCCTCTCCCCGATCACTCTCGAAGACGCGAAAAAGCTGATTCATGGGACGATCCCGGCCGCTCTCATCAAAGGAGTGCGAGGGAGAGGACCTATGAATGTTGATTCGATTGCCGGCGTCCTCGTTGCACTCGGAAGGCTGCTCGAAGAACAGCCGCAAATCGAGGAAGTCGATTTCAACCCCGTGTTTCCATACACTGATGGCTGCGTCGCCGTTGATGCGAGAATAATCATCAAGTCCAGGTAAATCAAAACCCTGTCGGGGTTGAGCGGCGCTCTTGCCGCTCAACTCCGGCTAGAACCTGAAGACGTAGTTCAGCTTTACGCGGAAACGCGTCTGATACGATTCGAAGCGATCAAAACTGTTTTCCTGCCAGCTGTGATTCAGCACGACGAAGAACTCATTGCCCGGATTGAGTATCCAGCGCAGCCTGCTCTGCAGCCCTACATTACTCGAGTCTGTATCATACTGAACGAAATTCGCCAGCATGATGAAAGGCGTAAAGGAATAGTCGAGCCGTCCGATGACGAGGCTGGTATTGAAGTTCCCCTCCGGCAGCCTGATCCAATTCTTCTCCAGCGTGAGAGCCGCTGTCAGATGGCTGCTCTTTCTCCAGGTAAATTCCCCAAAATACTTGCGTCTCGTCCCTGAAAAGAAAGATCCCGTACTGAAATCGGTCATTACTGCAAACGGTCTCGATTGCGAGGTCATGAACAGAAACAGATGAGTGTTGAAATCGTATTTGCCCGCCGGAAGAACGACACCTTTGCCCGGATTGATAGCCCAGGGTTCGAAGAGTTGTTCCTGTGATCTGGTCCACTCGTATCCAATGAAATCTCCGCTGTTCATGCGCCACTGGAACGGCGTGATCCCCACTTCTTTCGTCTGCCAGTCGTTGTGCACCGTGCTGTAATAGTCCTTGATCGAGAATTCGAACGACATCTGGCGGACATTCCAGATACCGGGCCTCGGAGATATTTCGCTGTCGAATGATGAGATCCGGACGCCGGTGCGAGGGACAAAGCCGAGCTCGGGATTGTAATTCTCCCCTATGTCCATCCACTTGTATTCGAGCGTTACCAGATCGTTGGGATACGACAAAAAACCGCCATAAGCCGTGTCGCGACCATTCAGCCCTGTCGTATAGGTTTTGGTTCCAAACAGCATCAGACTCAGGTTTTTGCCCCTGTTCAGGAAATTCGAGGTGGCAAGCTTAAGGTCGATACCTCCCATCTGATTGCTGGTTTCCCCGGTCGGATCTCCGTTGGTGAACATCGCGCCGACGTAGGACTGACTGAGGAAATTGGCTTTCACGCGCCCGACCGAGAGGTTCTTCCCCGGAAGTCTGAAGCCCGGCTGGCCGACCCTGTCAGGCTCTGTGTAGCTGCCGGTCTGGACATCAAGGAGTCCGATATCGAACCTCCCGATTTTTCCGGTGAGTTTCTCACCGGCGCGAATTGGAACTTCGTAGCCGACGGGGCCGTTTGCGGTGAACTTCTCCACCAGCCCCATGCGGCGTGAAAAGAACGGAAGCAGGTCTCCTCCCGCATTCAGTTCCGGCGGACCATCGGGAACAATCCTGGCAAACTCGAAGATTCCTGCGTCCTCGAGGAAGAAGGTCCTCTTCTCGGGAAAAAAGAGCTGGAATCTCGTGAGATTGACCTGGCGTGTGTCAGCTTCTGTCTCGGCAAAATCGGTGTTTACCGTGGTGCTTGATACCAGATTGGCTGTGATCCGGTAGAAAACATCAAATCCGCCGTTGTGGACTTCGCTCAGAGGATTCACTCCCGGCTGCCCCGGAGGAACGATGATGTTACGGCTTTCAACATCTCTCGTGAAGCCGAGAATTCCATAGGGTTTGATGTCGAGCCCTACTCCCTGAGAGGGATTCTCGATGCCGGTGATATGGCCTGCTTTAACGACCTGAAAGATCCGGGTGTCGAGCGAAGGAGAAGCCCATCGGGAGGTCTCCCTCGACCGGGCGAGGAAGCGCGAAATGTTGAAACCCCACTCCGGCAGTCCAGGTTTGAAACCAATGGTCTTGAATGGGATTTCGAATTCGGCAGTCCAGCCGTCTTCAACGATCCTGGTGCGGACACTCCATATGCCGTCCCACTCCATTGCAGCCATCTGGTTTTCCGTAACCCGACCATCCACCAGCGCCCCGACCGGATTTGTCGAAAAATAGTAGGCGTTGCGGTGATCATGATATGTGTCGAGCACTATTTCGACGTTGTCGTTGTCTATCAATATCGCATCCCGCCGCATCTCCGTGGCAACCATCTGGTCCGGGTTCCTGTCCAGGCATAGAACTGCTATGTACAGTGCATCCTTGCTGTAGGCCAGCCACACCCTGGTGTTTTCCGACGGCGGTTCTCCGTTGCGTGGTTCGACCTGAGTGAGACGTATCGCGGCGGGATCTCTTTTCCATTCCGGCTCGTCGAGCATGCCGTCAATCTCGATCCGTCCGAGGACCGGCTGGACGACAACCGGAACATCATCAGCGGCGAAGAGAACTGAGGAAGAAATGAAACTGAGGACAATGAGATTAACGATGAGAAAACGGATCCGCGAGAATCCGGAATAATGTCTTTTCATTCGAACTCGACTCCACGGCTGTACTCATTCCTGGTTAAGTCAATCAGCGAGTTACTTACACAGGTCAGGGACGGGAAATGCCCGTTGGCGAAGCAAGCCCCCGACCACGCGATTCAGATCAGCAAAACCGTGAGACAGTGGGTCTGCGCAGGGACTTTGAGGCGGGAGTGAAAGCCGGCGACTTCGTTGAAAGAATCTCCGGTCATCTGTTGTATCGGCATGGTCACCCTGCAGACTCGCGGCATTTCTTCGACCTGATGGCCGCAGCTCTGACAGATCAGACACCGTTCTCCGAGCTGTACGGGGGATTCCAGAGAAGCGCCCGCTGCGCCGGCCAGCGCAATCAGTAGCAGAATGATCAAAAAGCCGAATCGGCTGAAAAGCGTCAAAGCGATTCTCCCAGGATCTGCCAGCATTACTTAACGATATACGGAGCCGCGATTATACGTTTCAGACGGCCGCAATGTAAAGCCGTCACGCCACCGCCCAGACCTCATTATTTCTTGACCGGCGCACAGACTCTGTGCAATAAAACGCTTCATCGGATGTGCGTATTGGGCATTCGACCCTCTCATCTATTCGTTTCAAGGAAGGAGATGTCGCTGCATGCCGTTTACAAGACCCTTGAGCAGAAGGAAATTCATGTCAGGAAGCGCACTTGCCGTCGCGCCCCTGGCGATACCCAGTTTGAACTGGGGTGTCAATCCGGCAACTCCGGCCGTCGCCCAGACAGGAAAATCCATCATCACACGCACCTTGGGAAGAACCGGTTTGCAGGTCCCGATTGTCAGCATGGGGGTTATGAATGCGGACAATCCGGCCGTCGTGCAACAGTCATATGAAATAGGGGTTCGCCTCTTTGACACAGCCATGGGTTACCAGGCAGGTCGAAACGAGGAGATGATCGGAACCGTAATCAAGAATCTCGGGGTTCGCGACAAGGTCCTGATCCAGACGAAAATAAGAATCCCACGTCTCCCGGAATCCGCCACCGCCGAGCAGGTCAGCAGCCGGCTGTTGAGCGACTTCGATGGCTGCCTCAAGCGACTTCAGAGCGACTACGTGGATAACCTCCTTATTCACGGGCCGAATCAGCAGCAGTTGAACAATCCCGGAGTGATGCAGGCGTTGAGCGAGGCAAAGAAGCAGAAGCGCGCCCGCTTTGTCGGTTTCTCGACACACGCAGATCAGGCGCTCTTACTCAACGAGGCCGCGAAGAGCCAGTTCTACGACACCGCAACCATCTCCTTCAATTTCACCATGGCCGACAACAGCGACCTGATTTCAGCCATCAAGAACGCTGCAGGCAAGGGGATGGGAATTATCGCCATGAAAACCCAGGCTTCCGGACGCCGCGGCCCGTCCTCCGGTGCGACGGTAAACCAGACGGCCGCCCTGAAATGGGTGCTCAATCACACAGAAGTGACGACCGCCATCCCGGGATATACGAACTTCGATCACATGAACCAGGACTTCTCGGTCGCCTTTGACCTCGCCTATAGCGCAGAAGAGAAAAAGTTCCTGGCCGAGAAGAACGTGCGCGCTGAGATGCAGTTCTGCCAGCAATGCGGCCAATGCATCGGCACGTGCAACCGGGGTGTGGATATTCCCACCCTGATGCGCACCCACATGTACGCCGCGCGTTACGGCAATTTCTTTCACGCCCGCGCCACCCTTGATGAAATGGATGAAAACGCCAACCTGAAGCTCTGCGGGTCGTGTACCGACTGCAATGCCCGGTGCGTGCGCGAAATCAATATTGCCTACAATATCAGAGAATTGAAATCGATGTATTTGTGAGAGCCCTCCCGGCAGGATGAATTCCCGACGTTACGGATGCATCCTGCCGGGCCTTCCTTACCGCGAGGTGTTCTTCAGATAGGACGTGGCCTGAGATAGGACGTAGTCCTGCGAGGATCCGCCAAGTGCCACGATGATCCGGTTCCCGCTGCGTATCGCCGCCATGTGGCCGTAATAACTGTCTTTTCCTACAAACCCTCCGTCTGCCGGCGAAGTCAGATCACGTGTCACCTCCCCGCTGCCCGCGGTGAACTGCCGGTAGCGTGCAAGGGCCTCTTTGGCACTTTCGGTGTCGCCCGGAGTAGTGACTACGAGTTTGGTTTCGCTTCCGCCGCGACGATACTTCGCCTCAAACCCTTCCTTCAGGTACGCCTGTCCCAAGACGTCTCTTGGCAGGTACCGCACTGAGTGGGGAACCAGGTCTTTCTCCGGAAACCACCTCATCTCGGCCGGCAGTTCGCCGGGAGCTCCCATCTTTTCGCTGAGTTCCTGTGCGAACTTCATCATCTCCTGTTTCAGGTCGTCGCTCTCTTCGAAGACCGTGAGCTTCGTGTAGTAGCGTCCGGACCAGAAATTCAGCGCGGTCCCTCCGATGTAGCCCTCGGCGCCGATCTGATTAAACTGGGAGTCCGGATTCAGTTCCGATGCGTAAATGCCGAATGCGTTGCGGGCGTCTTTCATCCGGTAAATCTCCACGACCACCTGCGAAGACTTGTCTGGATTGCCGTACTCCGCAGTCACGACTTCTTCGAAGCCGTAGATAAGATAGTTCTCAGAAGCGCCGTTGATGAACTCAAACAGATCATCAGGGACGAAGAACCGGACTTCAGGTTCCCTTGTCCACCCGGGAATTGAACCATCGTCGGGCAGCAGCGCCATCAGCTTCTGTGATTCGGGCCGGAGAGCTGCGCGCGTATTCTGTGTGTCCTGCGCCGGCGGTTCCTTTTTGGCACACGCGGTCAAGAATCCCATCAGGAAGATGGCGGCCAAAGCCAGGAATTTCTTTCCAGTCATAGTGAGGATCCCCCGATCTGTTGATCTAGTTGTAAGCCCCGCTCTCCAGCCGAATCTGATTCGTCCGGGAGCGTGTTTCTCCGATGTTGGTAACATAAATGGCTGGGCGGTCAGCCACGGGGCAAACGTTCTCGCACACACCGCAACCGACGCACCGGTCGACATCGACACGGGGACGCTGGACCCGTACCACAGTGCCATCAGACCGGGTTACGTCTTCATCGATGACCCAGATGGCCTTGGGTGAAGTCGGACAGAACTCCTCGCAGACAATGCACGGTATGTCCATCGCCCACGGCAGGCAGCGCCCCCTGTCGTAGAATGCGGTCCCTATCTTGACAGGTTTGGCTTTTGACCTGGAATTCGCCTGTCCCGGAACTTTCCCGAGTTTCTCTTCTTCCGATATTTTCCAGATCGCACCCGTCGGACATACCTGCCCGCATAGAACGCAGTTGTATTCACAATACCCGACGCGCATCACGAGCATCGGCGTCCAAACCCCTTCTATGCCCGACTCGAACATCGCCGGCTGGATGGCATTGGTTGGACAGACCTTCATGCACTGGCCGCAACGGATGCATCTGGCAAGAAATTCCTCTTCCTCCAGCGAGCCCGGCGGCCGGATCAGTCGGTCATCGTAATTCTTGGCAAGCCCCAGGCTGGAACGGAACAAAGGCAGCGCCACTACTCCGGCGGCGAAACTTTCAATAACCCGCCGCCTTTTCAAATCAGGAGCAATCTTCACCGTCTTCCGGTCCTGGTCAGGAAAGAATTCGAAACGAATCGCTTCCTGAGGACACACGCCTTCGCAGTTGAAACACAGATGACATTCCGCCTGTCTCCAGGGCACTTTCCCCTGCGGATCACAAGCGCCCTGGCAGTGAAGCGTGCATAGATTGCAGTCGTCGCATCTGGAGTGATCCTTGCGCATTCCGAAGATGGCGAAGCGGGACAGCAGCCCCATGAGCGCCCCGAGCGGACAGATGCCCCGGCACCAGAACCGCGTGATGAACCTGTTCAGAACAAGCACCGCCAGGAAGACTATCCCGATCACGAATGCAAGATGGTAATACTGCGGCTTGTAACTCAAAATGCTGGAGCCGAGAACCAGGTATCCTGCATCCGCAAGGCTCTGCAGCACCCCGATGTTGGAAGAGTGCAGAAAATCGAGGCTTTCTCTTATCCCGACGTTGATCGCAGGCACGACCGACGTCGCGAGAGATCGCACCAGGAACGGAATCGGATCCAGAAGCCCCGCCTGAAGCGACGTAAAGATCGACAGCGCGATCAGCGCAAAAAGCAGGTAGTACTTGATCGACATCCATTTCTGGTAACGGTTTGCCGCAATGCGCTTCATCCCTTTTCTTTCGGGCTTGAAGCTGGAAAAGAAGTGATTCAACGTGCCAAGCGGGCATATCCAGCCGCAGAAGAAACGTCCGATCAGAATGACACCCACAATGATGATCAGTGCCAGGACCACATTCTCGTAAATGGCGTGCGTTGAGAGCGCCGTGGAAACGGCGACCAGCGGATCCATCTCGAGGAACAGGCTCACCGGATACTGCAGACGGATGATCTCAGAATAGGTGGTGTCGAAAGCGCCGCGAAACTCGGTCTGAAAGAACAGGAAGAAGAAGAGAAGAAGAAAGAAGGTCTGTGAGATCCTGCGGAACCAGCGAATCCGCCTGCCGCGCGATGAACCTTGTACTGCACTTTTCTTAACGGTTCGGGCCGTGGCCCCGCTGGTTGCGTCGGTCATATTCAACCTCTATCTCAGACTGGCGCGTCCTGCCCGAGGTCGATTCGTTCCACGCGCATCTGCTCGAAATCGGTCCGCCCGAGACCTCTCTCGCGCGCAATCGTCAGGTAGGGAAGCTGTTCCGCACTTACTCCAAGCAGGGTCGCACCGAATGCGTCAACTGCAACCGGGTCGGTTCCGGCCGCAATCGTTTTCATTGTCCTGACGTCATCGAGGTTGCCGCCCTGCGGTCCATTCGAAACCAGGACGCGGTAGGCATCAAGGATCGTCAGGGTGGGCCGTATAAAGGTCGCGAGGTCGGCGACGCTCATATCGATGTTCTGATGCAGCTGGTTTCTCCTTCCACCCAGAATGCCGTACCAGTTCTTCATTCCCATGGTCACACGGGAAAGGTTGTGGTGCTTGACAATCGGGAGATTGATGATCTTGTCTGTCTCGACTATCGGGGTGTAAATGGGCCACACCGACAGGAGTTCGCCGTTGAGGCGATAATCGCGGAACTTCCGCTCTTCAGGCAGAAGCACCGTTGCGCCGGCCGAAGCCGCGGCGGCGGCAATTCCGCTTCGCTGGAAACAGCGGCGCGGATCGTTGCACGACACGTCGGTCACGATCACCTTTTTGGCTCCGGCATCGAAGCAGAGTTCGACAACCCTGCGCACGACTTCGGGATTTGTGTTGGCCGCCTGCTGCGGCACCCTGTCCCAGCCGATATTCGGCTTGAGCACCACGACGTCGCCACGGGAGATGAACCGGGACATGCCCCCCATCGCCTTTACCGCTTCAGTAACGAGCTGTTCGGGAGAGCCGTTTGTCAGAATGGCCATCTCCGGGACTGACTCGGGAAGCTTCACGGCATAACTACGGACCTGTGCCGACGAGAGTGTCTTATGCGGATGCTCACTGCGCGACCACAGCCATATGCCGGCGCTGGTGGCGGCAACCGCAGCTAATCCGGCCCGGGCGGAGCGTTCAAGGAATTGACGCCTATCTGTCTTGTTTTCAGACATGCAGACCCAACTTGCAGTAATACGGTTTACAGGCTATAGATACTACCGACGTCACGCCGGTAATAGCAAGCGGAACCTTGATGGAAAAAGGAGGCCGCGTACAACCATGCCACGACCCCCGTTACAGCTTTGACACCGCCTTTTAGAATACGAAGAGGTCGAGACCTCCCATCATGTTCATCACGGAGCCGGTCATGTATCGCCCCCCTGGTGAGGTCAGGAACGCCACGGCATCGGCGATCTCCTGCGGATCGGCAGGTCTTCCGACAGCTGTCTTCTTCTCGACCCTCTCCTTCACCGGCTGCGGAAGGAGGTCATAGCCGTCCGTGGAAGATATTCCGACGGCCACGCAATTCGCGGTGATGTTGAAGCGTGAGCCCTCCAGCGCCGCTGACTTCGCCAACGCGATCATTCCCCCTTTTGCCGCGCCATAGCTCGATTGTCCTGCGCCTCCGATGACTCCGGCCACAGAGGTGATGTTGATAATGCGGCCCCAACGGGCCTCGCACATGCCTCCCCATGCCTCCTTGATGCAGTAGAAGGCGGAGTTGAGACATGTCTTGACCTCGTCATCCCATTCTTCGACGGTAGTCCTGGCAATAGAGACATTGTGGCCCATCAGGGCCGCATTATTCACCAGAACACTGACAGGTCCCAGATGCTCCCTGATACGGGCAAAAGCCTTTTGAACATCAGGGTAGCTGCGCACGTCCATCTTAACCGCCAGCGATTTGCGGCCCAGCGTCCTTATTTCGTTCGCAACAGCCTCCGCTCCCTCAATATGGTGAAAGCCGCTTACCGCCACATCCGCACCTTCCCGGGCCAGTGTAAGCGCGATGGCCCTCCCGATTCCTTTCGGCATTGAAGCGCCGGTCACAAACACAACCCTGCCTTCCAGTGACATGATCAGCCTCCTTGATTACGGCAGCAGAAAGAGAAAATGAGCCTCCGTCATGTGCAATGCTTTCCGTACCAAACCAGCAGTCGCTTCTGATAAGATGCCCCATGAAGTCTTGAAACTGGATGTGATTCTACTACGAAATTGCAGCATGAACTCATGAATTAAATATCCCGACCAACGGAGCATGCAGATGAATAAACTGTCCAGCCTGAGCGACGCGGTCGCATCCATTCCCTCCGGTTCACATGTGGCGCTTTCGGGTTTCTCTATTACCCGGTGCGTCATGGCCTTTGCGCGTGAGGTCATACGCCAGGGGATCAGGAACCTGACAGTATCGCAGTGCGTCGGCGCCATGGACACGGATCTTCTGGTGGGAGGCGGTGCAGTCGAGCGCCTTATTTACGGAGGCGGTTCACTTGACCGTTTTGGAAGGCTTGCCTGCGTAAACGCGGGAATCGAAAGCGGCTCGCTCCGCGCCGAAGAATACAGCAGCCTGTCGATCGCCTTCCGCTATCTGGCCGGTTCGCTCGGGATACCGTTCATACCGATAAAATCCCTTTCGGGGTCAGACCTCCTGAGCCGGCTGCAGGAGCAGGCCGGATCGGATGTCGCCTTCGTTGCTGATCCCTTCTCAGGCGAACGCTGGCTGACGCTGACGCCTCTGCTGCCTGACGTTGCTGTCGTTCAGGTCCAGACATGCGACGAAGAAGGAAACGCCTGGATCATGGGTCCCAAATGGGATTCCCCGGAACAGGTGAAGGCGAGCACCCGCACAATTGTCATCGCCGAGCATGTAGTACCGACTGAAATGATTCGGCGCGAACCCGAACGATGTGTCGTTCCGAATCTGCTGGTATCGCATGTCGTGGAGCTTCCTTTTGGCGCGCATCCGACTTCCCTCTATCGGGAATACGATTACGATGCCGACGAGATAAGGAACTATGTCGAAGCGACCAGGAAGCAGGATTCGTGGAAGGCCTACCTTGACAGATATGTGTACGGAGTAAAAGACCACTGGGAATATCTGGACCTCGTAGGCGGCCTCAGGCGCCTGCGGACTCTGCGGGCGGATCCGATCCTCGGGTATTAGGAAGCCGTCCGAAATCTATATCAGGAGAGGAAGCATGGAATTTACTGCATCGGAACTGATGGCAGTGGCGGGTGCCCGTGAGTTGAAGGATCGCCAGGTCGTGGCTGTGGGGATCGGGCTCCCGATAGTGGCTTCATTCCTCGCGAAGAAGACCCATGCCCCGGGCATGACCATTCTGTTTGAGCTGGGAGTGATCGACCCTGAGCCGGTTCATACGGGTGTCGGCCTTGCCGATCCCAGGATCTGGCACCGGGCAAAAGCGTTGAGCAGCTTCGTTGATATTCTGGGAACCGTTCTGCACCGCGGGCGAGTTGATGTTGGGTTTCTGGGAGGACTCGAAGCAGATCAATTCGGCAACCTGAATACGACCCTCGTCGGCGATCCAAAAGGAAAGTTTCGTCACATGGTTGGAAGCGGCGGCGCAAATGACATCGCATCATGCGCGAAAACAACGATCCTGATCATGCGCCAGGAGGAGCGGAAATTCCGGGAGACGATTTCATTTGTCACTAGTCCCGGGTTCGTGAACGGGGGAGACAGCCGGCAGAGGACCGGCTTGCGCGGCGGCCCAAGCCGTGTCATCACTGATAAGGCGATTTATGGATTCCATCCGGAAACCAAGAAGATGATGCTGATCTCGATACACCCCGGGAACACGCAGCAGGATGTCACTTCAACCCTTGGATTTCAGCCGGTCATCCCGTCTCATGTTCCCTTCACCGAGCCGCCCACAGCCGAACAGCTCCACCTGATCCGCGAAGTGATCGATCCCGAACGGATGTACATGGGGTAAGGGAATGACGGGCTTGCCTGGAACCCGGGATTGCGGGACACTGCAAACGCGTCCTGCAGCCCCGGGTGGCAACTCTGCCAAGGTTGCATCAGACGGATCAGGCTCCTGCAGTCTGGCTTGCCTTGAGCTTCTCCTGCAGATTACTGGTAAACTGGTCTCCTACGTCTTTCGCTTTGGCGCGCATAATTCTTTCACCAAAGGTGGCCAGACGGCCTACGAGAGAGACATTTGCTGTGTACGAAACCTCGACATTATTGGGCGAGGTCTCATTGAGTTTCACTTCGATTTCGGATGAGAAATTGCCGAGCTTCGTGACATCCGCGCCTCTTCCAACCGCCTTGATGTAATTCGGCGGACGCACTTCGGTCAGTTTTGTCGTGAACTTCAGCTTTACTTTGAACGGCCCGACCCTCTGCGCCACGATGCTCTCGTATGTCTCTTTGTCGATGGCTTCCATCTTTTCCGTGCCGGGCACGCAAGTGCCGAGCGTCTTGGGATCAAGCAGAGAATCCCACACTTTCTGAATGGGCGCCTGCAATGTGAACTGCCCTTCGATCAGCATTGAAAACTCCTTTCTCTATAGGGGCGGCAGGGCATACGGTTCAAGGTTCGTGTAGGAAGCGTCCTCAGCACGAACCTTGGAACCGTGCACCATGCAGAGTCTATATTTCGACCTCGGCGGCCGTTTTCTTGAGGACATCGGCCAGAGCCTGATAACCCTTGTTGCCGAATTCCGTGACCTGGGCCTTGATGAGCGCTGCGTAGGAAAGACCCTGGGTCTTCAGCCATTCCTTGTGCTTCTTGTCGGTCTGTCCAAGATAATGCCGGGCGAGATCCAGATGCTCGGCGCAAATCTTACGACACATTGGGCAACGATAGTGTTTCGCCATTTTTGCAGTCTCCTCTCTACTTTCCTGTTGCCTTGGAAGCTTTCTGTTTCTTCTCTGCCTCGCGGATAGCCTTCAAGACCTTCTCAGGTTTCAAGACGTTGCTGTAAAACTCCGCGCCGGTAGCCTGATAAACGGCATTCGCAACGCAGGGAGCGGCAGGCGCGATCGTTGCTTCTGCAGCTTCCTTGGCGCCGAATGGGCCGTTCGGCTCATAGGTGGGAACGTCCAGGATTTCGATCTCCGGCATGTCGCGGGTGCGCAGAATCTTGTAGTCCACGAATTCCGGATTCAGGAGCATTCCCTGGTCCATGGGCATCTCTTCGCACAGGCCGTAGCCGAGCCCCATGTGAATGGAGCCTTCGACCTGGCCTCGGGCGCCGAGCGGGTTGATGATCTGGCCGCTGTCATGCACCACAAGAACATCCTGCACGGTGACATGACCGGTTTCGCGGTCCACTTTTGCCTTCATCGCCATGATTCCCATTCCGTAGGCAGGCGAGATCATGCCTTTGTTATGGGGCGTATAGTGGCCGGTTCCGGTCAGGGGCACGCCGTCATTGGCCCTGATAGCATCTTTGACAAGATCATAATAGGAGAGCCCTCTTTCCGGGCGCAGCTCCAGAAAGATTCTCTTGTTTTTGGCTACCAGGTCATAGGCGATATTCTCACCCAGTTTCAGGCGCGCAATATCGATGAGCTTCTGCTTGACCTGAGCGGCGGCGTCCTTGATCGCGTTACCGTTCATGAGCGTTTCACGGCTGCCCCAGGCGCCGAGATCGGTGTAGGCGTGAGCCGTGTCCCCCATATGGAGCCGGATGTCCTCAATGCCTATGCCGAGTTCTTCTGCGCAGATCATGGCTGCAACGGTGTTATGACCCTGCCCGACGTCGGCCGCCTGGCTGTAGAGATCGACCGTTCCGTCCCAGTTGACCTTGACGTGAGCCGATGAGTACGCATACGGGGTATCGATCCAGTTGAAGATACCGCCTGACATATAGGCGAAAGCACAGTAACCGATTCCTTCATCTTTTTCGAGCTTCGGCCATTTCTCCTTGACCCTCACCGCCATCTTTTCGATGCAGGGCTGAATGCCGCAGCTTTCAAACTTGTATTGACCGGGAGCTTCATACCCCGGGATTACGGCGTTCTTGCGCCGGATTTCCAGCGGATCGATGCCAAGATCTTTGGCAGCCCTGTCCAACTGCGTTTCCGAGCAGTACTTCGCCGGAACCGCGCCGAATCCGCGAATCGAGGTGCCCCAGACGATGTTCGTATAAGTCCGGACGCCGTCGTACCTGTAGTTCGGTATCTTGTACGGCATCGTGATGAAGGTGCCGGTCAGATAGAGGGTCGTTGCACCCAATCCGGTGTAGGCGCCTCCGTTGGTCATCGTCTTCACTTCAAAGGCGACAATCGTGCCGTCCTTTTTCAGCCCGATCTTCAAAGCCATGTTCTGGGCGGTACGGTGTTCTGTCGTGGTGAATTCTTCATCCCGGTTGTAGACGATCTTCACCGGCCTTCCTGTCTTCATGGACAGGATGGCTGCATTCACTGCATCCGGCATGGTTGAGTTCTTGCCGCCGTAATGGCCGCCGACATGCGGCTTGATCACCCGTATGTCGCCTTCCCGCAGCTTCAGAGCCTCTGCCAGGTTCTGCTGGACGAAATACGGAGACCCGGTGGATGTCCATACCGTCAGCCTGCCGGTGCCTTTGTCATAGCTGGCAAGAGAGTTGTGCACTTCCATCGCGCAGGGATGAGCAGCTTCAAGCACGAATCTGTCTTCCCGGACGTAATCCGCCTCGGCGAATCCCTTATCGACGTCTCCCCATTCAATGTGGCGGGTAGCGTTGATATTGCTCGGGAAATCCTCGTGCACCATGGGAGCGTCGTCTTTGATGGCTTCTATCGGATCGAAGACCGCCGGCAGCGGCTCATACTCGACTTCGATCAGATCCAGAGCCTTTTCGGCGATCTCTTCGGTTGTGGCCGCAACGGCAGCCACGGGATCACCGATGAACCGGACCTTGTCCGTGGCAAGAGCCTGTTGATCCGACAGCTCACGGAAACGTCGCCACAGTCCCCATTTGCCTCCGGGGGTGTCCTTGCCGGTGATAATGGCTTTGACTCCCGGCAGTTCCTCCGCCTTGCTGGTGTCGATGGAAAGTATATTCGCGTGCGGATACGGGCTCCTCAGGAGCTTGCCATAGAGCATGTTGGGCAAAGTCATGTCTATGGTATACGCCGCTTCACCAGTAACCTTTGCTGGTCCGTCCACATTGGGTGTAGGTTTGCCTATTATTGAATATTCTTTCATTATGCAGCCCCCTTCCCTGACTGTGCAGACTTCTCCGACTGCAGTCTCTTCGCGGCATCCCGAATTGCTTCATTGATCATGTTGTACCCGGTGCAACGGCAGATATGACCATCCATCTGCTCCTGTATTTCTTCTCTTGTCGGGTTGGGATTCTCATCGAGCAACGCTTTTGCCGCCATGATCTGACCCGAGGTGCAGAAACCGCATTGGAACGCCCAGTTGTCGATGAACGCCTGCTGTATCGGATGCAGTTTGGTGCCGTCGGCCAGGCCTTCAATCGTCAATACTTCCTTGCCGTTTGCCTGCAGGGCCAGTACGGAACAGGATTTGACGGCCATTCCGTCAAGAATTACAGTGCAGGCTGCGCAGGAACTGCTGTCGCAGGCCTGATGGGTTCCCTTGAGTCCCAACATCTCCCTTATGACCTGGACCAGAAGGGTCTTGGGTTCAACAAAGAGATCATAAGGCTCTCCATTCACAACTATTTTCAACTGCTGTTTCATAAAGTTCCCCCGTTCGTCAAAGGATTAGGCCTTCTGAGCTCTCGCCAGGGCTTCTTTCCCAACTCGTTTCACCAGAGTTCCAGCCAGGTCTTTCTTGTATTCCGCAGACGCTTCGATGCCGGATATGGGGCTGGTTTCCTCAGAAGCGACGCCGGCCGCCTGGGCAAGCAGGTCTTCGGTGATCTCTTTCCCCTTCAGAAGTTCCTCGGCTTTCTTCGCTCTGACAGGCGCGTTTCCGACGCCGCCGAGTCCGATCCTGGCATTGACGCATTTCTTCTTGCTCTCATCCAGGGTGATCAACACCGCCGCGGACGCAAGCGCATAATCTCCGTGTATCTGGGAGTACTTCGTAAAACAGACGCCGCTGTGGGGCGGCAAGGCAGGAATCTGGATCTCGGTGACCATCTCGCCGGGCTGGACCAGGGTCTCAAAGAAATCCACTGCGAATTCCTCGGCATCAACCACCCTCTCTTCGCCCTTGCCGGCTATCGTCACTTTTGCATCCAGCGCAATCAGCGGCGGTCCCGGATCCACGGCAGGATCCGCGTTGCACAGATCGCCGACAACGGTACCCCAGTTCCGGGTTTCGACGGAAGCGACATTCTCCTCCATCTCTGCCAGCACAGGGTACTTATCACGAATGATGGGTGATTTTTCCAGGGATCGGTGCGTAGTCAGGGCCCCGATTCTCAAGCCGCTCTTCTCATCGAATGTGATGTAATCCAGATCAGACAGGCCCTTGATGTCAATGATGTATTCGGGTGTGATCAGCCGGTGCTTCATTGCCGTATTCAAGGACTGACCGCCCGCGATGATCTTGTAGTCATCGTCTTTGTGTTGAGCAAGGAGCTCGAGAGCTTCCTCGACCGTCTTCGCAGGCAGGTACTCAAAATCGGTGACAATAGTCTTCATTTCAGATTGGACCCCCTTCTTTCTTTACAATTACGTTCTCTCTCCCACGGGACGGCAGAAAAGCAGCCGCGCCGCCTTTCACGAAGAGAAAGGAAGGATAAACCGCTCATTCAAATTCCCGGACTTGTTCCAGACCGGCCGCCGTGGCATCCCGACGGAATACCGCAAAATATGCTGGAAGCTCTTCCGTCAAACCGAGTCAGGCTACAGGCACTTGACTATGTTGGCCGCAGCAGGATACCCCATGCTCTTCAATGGACCGGTGAGCTTCGCGTTGTCCCCCCTGTAATGATCCTGGAAGCAGACATTGAAGTGCTTGCCTCGATAGAGAGGGCAATTGATGCAGGCTTTGCCCGAGATCGGACATTTCGTCTTGTTCTTCACATTTCTGGTTCTTACCATACCAAACCTCACTACCGCGACCGGCTGTACTGCGGCTAAGGGGCTATATGTTTAAACAATGGGTCTAATGTTCAAACAACGAGTCTACATTCCATTAAACGGAACGAGATTGTCAAGGGAAAAGGAGTCCCTTCCAGAACAGCATTCTGACCTTCGGAATCTTCAGAAAACAGCCTTTTCCGTTGTTACGCGACCGGACTCAATGAAATGCGGTCCTCTCTGCAGTCCGCTGTCATACGATATTGCATTTAGCCGGCGACCAGCAACAAACCAGTCGAAGCTCGCACATGCGGCCCTTCCCCGCTAAGGAATGGCTCTGCTGAACTTTCTTTTGCGGCCGTAAAACCTGCGAGGTATAGTTCGAGGCATCCGTCGCGGACGGCCTGGTTAATCCTC